>Ga0082212_10002719_pt1 | contig 25499 bp, 26 predicted proteins | sample TergutNt197P3_FD_71548 | JGI IMG/M metagenome (GOLD analysis project Ga0082212, IMG submission 71548) | Neocapritermes taracua P3 segment gut microbial communities from Petit-Saut dam, French Guiana - Nt197 P3 | ecosystem: Host-associated > Arthropoda: Insects > Digestive system > Gut ...
TTCATGGCGGCGGCGATCATGTTGGCAAAAACCTTCAGCTGCATCTCATTCATAAAGGGTTCACCCCAATCGAAGAATAATATACCACAGCGGGCGTGTTTTTGCAAGTCCCCGAACCCCCTTGTTAAAAAGCAAATCAGACCCGCGGTCGATGAACGCCGCGGGTCTTGCATGGTATCTCCCTTCACTTATTCCTCGGTTATCCTTTCACCGTCACCAGTTCGGCTGTTTCTATGAGAAGGAAGGCAAGATCGCGCAGCTCTTCGTAACCCATCCTTCCAATCATATGCGGTTGTATGGTTACGGCTGTGCGCCCCAACTGCACCTCAACCATATCCGCTTTCACATAGTACAGCATATCGTCTTTTAACAGCAGATCGTCTTCGTTTAATCTGATGCCTTCTGGATCCTGGAGCTTTATGCGATGTTTCAACAAGTCGGTATCAGGCATATGCGCATCAATCCAGTCTTGCCGGTCTATACCAATGACAATTCGACCGTACATACCCGTTGTTTTATTCTTATCACGGAAATACTGGAACATGAAGCCGGCTGAACCGACAAACACTGACCCAAGTTCAAATCCTTCAATGCTGAATTTATCAAGGCTGTAAAACTCCGTTATCTTCGAGAGCTCACTCTCAGAGAACAAGGCGTAATCCTCATCTCCCTCGCGTATCTTTTTGGAGGTTTCGATTAACTTCAACACCTCTTCTGCAAAAACAGTGCCTTCGCCAATAGGTATTTCCACCGCTTGCCCACGACGATGCGAATAAGTAATTATATCATCATCCGCCACATCAACGTGGGCGGAGGGTGTGCTGACGGGTTCATCCTCGGGGGTCACGACGCCTTCTTGCGTCTCTGAACACCCGGACAATAGAAAGCAAAGCAAAAGGAGCAAACCAAAACCCTTTTTCAAATTGAGCACCTCTTTCATTGGGGAAAAAAGACGCGAGGCGGTCAACCCCGCGTCTCCCTTCACTTATTCCTCGGTTACCCTTTCACCGTCACCAGTTCGGCTGATTCTATGACACGGAGGGCAAGATCGCGCAATTCCTCGTAGCTCATTTCTCCAAGCATATGCGGTTGTATAGTTATGGCTATGCGACCCAACCGCGCTATAATCAGATCTGCATTCACAAAATATAGCATATCGTCTTCGGTTAATCTGACACTTTTCGGATCCTGACGCTCTAGTTGATATTTCAACAAGTCGGTATCAGGCAGGTTCGCATCAATCCAGTCTTGTCGGTCTATACCAATGACAATTCGACCGTACATGCCCGTTGTTTTATTCTTATCACGGAAATACTGGAACATGAAGCTGGCTGAACCGACAAACGCTGACCCAAGTTCATATCCTTCAATGCTGAATTTATCAAGGCTGTAAAACTCCTTTATCTTCGAGAGCTCATGTTCAGAGAACAAGGCGTAATCCTCGTCTCCTTTGCGTATCTTTTTTGAGGTTTCGATCAACTTCAACACCTCTTCTGTAATAACGGCACCTTCGCCAATAGGTATTTCTACCCATTGCGCACGACGATGCGAGTAAACAGGCATATCATCGTCTGCTTCATCAACGTGCGCGGAGGGTGTGCTGGCGGGTTCATCCTCGGGGGTCATGACGCCCTCTTGCGTCTCTGAACACCCGGGCAATAGAAAGCAAAGCAAAAGGAGCAAACCAAACCCCTTTTTCAAATTGAGCACCTCTTTCATTGGGGAAAAGAGACGCGAGGCGGTCAACCCCGCGTCTCCCTTCGCTTATTCCTCGGTTACCCTTTCACCGTCACCAGCTCGGCTGATTCTATGACACGAAGGGCAAGATCGCGCAGCTCCTCGTAACCTCCATCCAGTTTAATTCCTATTGGTTGTATGGTTACGGTTGTGCGACCCAACCGCGCTTTAATCATATCTGCATCCTCAAAATACAGCATATCGTTTTCGGTAATTTTGACACGTTCCAAATCCTGACCTTCTAAACTATGTATCAACAAGTCGGTATTTGGTAGGTTCGCATCAACCCAGTCTGGCCGGGGTATGGTCACGACAATTCGACCGTACATCCCCGTTGTTTTATTCTTATCACGGAAATACTGGAATATGAAGTTGGTTGAATTGACAAACGCTGACCCAAGTTCATATCCTTCAATCTTAAATTTATCAAGGTTGTAAAACTCCTTTATCTTCGGGAGTTCATTCCGAGAGATCAAAGCATAACCCTCATCTCTCTCACGTATGTTCTTTGAGGTTTCGATCAGTTTCAATACCTCTTTTGCAAAGACGGTATCTTCGCCGACAGGTATTTCCACCCATTGCATAGTACGGCGTGTTACATCAGGCGTGTCGTCGTCAACGCCATCAACATGCGTGGAGGGTGTGCTGACGGAACACCCGCTTAGTGCTGAGAGTAATATGATCATTGCGAGGGCAAGCGTCTTTAATTTCATGTTCATTGTTGTTCATCCTCCTTTATTTATATGTTTCGCTGAATGATAAGACTGCAAGAGGGACACCATACACTTGTTACATATGGGTTGCCATTTCTCATAACACAATCGACTAAGCCGCCATGATCCGGCGCGCCAAGATTGTGCGAAAGCTCATGCTGCACTAGGTAATTCAACGGGCTAGGCCATTCGTTTGTGATCAGTGCGTTTCTTTCGTATATTCCTAGTGCCATACCTCCAGACTGATAATGAAGTCCTTCTTGATAACACAAATAGTGACCAACTACACCCAACGTGTGCGCAGGGTAATTGTTCGGAAGCCTATCTAACAGTCGTGAATCGCTTTTATGATGATTTCCATTGCAATATGATCCGCAGTAAAAATTTGAATGAACACATGGTTGATTGATATTTGAATGTGGACAACTGCCGCCATTGAGCAAACTGGTCTGTGAAATACCGGCTACCGTAAAATTGAGACCAAACGTGTTGTCAAATGCCTGAACCGAGCTTGTAAACATGGTGTTCATATTTGCCAGTAAGCCGGCAGGGGTGGTGGAATCGTAGAGGATATGTACCGAGCGTGTGCTGCGGGAACTTGACAGTGCTGTTTCGCTGGAAGCGGTGATAAGGATGACGCAGAACACAAGGGATAAGGACAGCGCGAGCATTTTCAGACGGTTCATTGCGTGGAGATGGAATACTTTTTTCATGACAATCGTCCTTTCATTGAGTAAGATTTGAGAAGCTCGCAAGGGTCAAATCATTTCCAAACCGCAATCTGTTTCACTGGGAACCACTCCTTTGTTGTTCATGCGAAAGGCAGAACTCGCCTTTCTGTCTATCAATTCTGTTGTGCTATCCTCATTATATACATCATTTTCGTATTTACAATTATCCTAAAAGAAAGGTTTCGTTTCTAAAAGAAAGGTTTTAGCCTGAAACGGTATATTTGCCTCACTTACCGAAAAGAATCGGCAGTGAAAATTTTTTGAAAAATATACTTGACAAGGGGAATTACATCTGTTAAGATAGGTACATCATCAGCCGATGTACCGTGAGCGCGACGGTATTCCGGCAGAGAAGGAGGGTTGGCGTGATGTCGATCGCAAGCGACCTGATACGAGGCAACACCGACATGATCATCTTGGCGCACCTCTCGGGGCAGGACAGCTACGGCTACGAGATCAACAAGGTCATCCGCCAGGCTTCGGGCGGGCGGCTGGACTTAAAGGAAGCGACATTATACGGTTCGTTCCGGCGGCTGGAGGAAGCGGGGCATGTCACATTTTACTGGGGCGACGAAACAACCGGGGCGCGCAGACGGTATTACCGAATCACCACCAACGGGCGGATCGCGTTTGAGCAAAGCCGGCGCGACTGGAACGAGGCACGGGACATCATCGACCATTTGATAGGAGGAGAAAACCAATGACCGAGCGAATCAGACTGCACATCGAAAATTTACTCAGGGACGCGCCGCGCACCCGCCGCATTGTAGACCTTCAGGAAGAGCTTCTGAGCGGATGCCTCGACAAATTCGCCGACCTGACGGCGCAGGGCGTGAGCGAGGAGGAGGCGTATAACGCCGTCATCGCCGGGATCGGCGACGTGGACGAGCTGATCGGCAAGACCCGTCATTCCGCCTCCGATCGGAACCTGCTCGGCCCGGCCAGCTCTTCGCTTTGGCCGATGATCACGTTGATCTACCTGTTCTGCGGCTTTTGGCTTGATTGTTGGCATCCGGCCTGGCTCCTTTTCCCGATCGGAGCCTTCCTGCAAGTGCTGCTGGTGGCCGCCCTGGCCAAACCCGGAGAACGCAGGGGGCCGCTGACCGGAGCCCTCTATGTGGGAGCCGCCGTCATTTATCTGACCTTCAGCGTTTTTACCGACCAATGGGCGATCGGCGCGCTGATCTTTATGATGGCTGTCGTGGCGCAGCAGATCACCCGGCTGGTTCGGGTGTGGAGGGATGACCGATGAGAAAGGCCATCATCTCCATCAGCATCGTGCTGTGGAGCATCATCGGCTTGGTGATAGGAACCGTCCTGATCTATAAGATTTTCGACATACCGACGCCCCAATGGGTGCAGGACTTGCCGGGACGGTTCAATTTCGGAAGGGGGAATGTGGTCATGCTCAAAGAAGAGAGTTTTCCGATTGACGGGGTGCGCGACATCCGCGTTGGCGGCTCATACCAGTCGGTCATTGTCACCCTGCATGACGGCAGGGATTTGGAAGTCAAGCATTACGATTACGACACCGAGAAGGGGTTTGCGATGCGCGCCGACGGCAGGGAGATCGTGATTGACGCGCCCAAACGCAGTTTTGGCCTCTTTACTTACGGCGGCAACCCGCGCTTGGAGATCGCCGTCCCGAAGGCTTATGCGGAAAACGTCTCCTTTTCCACCGTTTCCGGCTCGGTCACGGTCGAAGACTACGCGGCTTGGAGAGATGTGACGCTGAAAACCACCTCGGGGAGTATCCTCGTTCAAACCCTGACCGCCGCGCAAACCGACGTTCATTCCGTTTCCGGCAGCGTGAAGCTGGAAGGGAAAGTCAGCTGCACAAGCCTCAATGTCAAAACGACCTCCGGCTCGGTCGCCATGAGCGATTGCGCGGTGTCCGGCCCGGTCACCCTGAAAACGGTATCGGGTAAAATCAGCGCAGGGGATATACAGGGTTCCAGCATTTCCGGCGACACGACGTCGGGCAGCCAAACCTACGGTGATCTGGACGCCGCCGGCTTGATTAAGCTGAAAAGTGTGAGCGGTTCGGTCAACGCCGGGGCGGTGCGTTCGCCCAGCCACGACATCAAAACCACCTCGGGCGGCATACGGATCGGCGAACTGACAGGGGACGGCCCGGTCAAAACCACCTCGGGCAGCGTGCGAACCGGCTGAGCCAACGATTGGTGAGATTTTCGACTTTTTCCTTCCCCGCTATTGACGGGGAAGGAATTTTCTGTTATAATCCAAAGCAGTTCGCTAAAACGGAGGTCGGCTTCTATGCCCCGCAAGCAAAACAGCGGACACGGCGACCTTGCCAAAGCGTTTAAATTTTTTACGCAGATCGGCATCAACATTACCGTATGCGTGGGGATGGGGCTTTTTTTCGGAAGATGGCTGGACGGTCTTCTCAACACTAGACCGTGGCTTCTGATTTTGTTTTCGTTCGTCGGCGCGGGCGCGGCGTTTAAGAGTATCGTCGATATGGGGAAGCGGGATTGAAGCATGAAGAAATGGTCAAAAGCCGCGCGGAAAATGGTTCCGGTCATCGTCATCGCTTCGCTTGTCTTTGCCGCCGCCGGAGCCGCTTTCTTTGCGTTTATCAGCAAAACGGACTCGGTCAATGCCATAGCGTTCGCGTCCGGCGTCGTTCTCCTCGGCTTCTTTAATGTTTTCAAGGTTTATTTGATTGAACGCGCCGTGCGCAAAGCCGTTACGCTGACAAGCCCCGACGAGGCGAGAAATTACATACGCTTGCAATCGCTGATGAGACTGGGGCTCACGGCGGCCGCCTTGGGCGTCGCGGCTTTGATATTCCTCACGCTGGATAAACGGTTTGACGACAGCCATAAACACTTGGCGTTCACATTCGGCGAAAGCGGCGTCGTGGGAGCCTGCGCCGGGGTCATCACATTTCAAATAGCGGCGTTTTCCCTGCGGTTTATGGATATTCAAGAAGATGAAGAAGAAGGTGACGCGCCTTGAACTTCGACATCCAAAATTTTGGCAGCATCAAGATCGGCAGCCTTGAGCTGTGGATCACACAGACCCATATTGCCACTTGGTTTGTGATGGGGATCCTCATCTGCTTTGCCGTCGTCGTGCGGATAAAAATGAACAAATTCAAGGACGTGCCGAAGGGGCTGCAAAACGTCGTTGAGCTGATGGTCGAAACATTCAACAACTTTTTGAAAGACAGCGCGGGGGAGAAATTTTTCTTTCTAGGCAGCTGGTTTTTCACCGTCTTTGCCGTCGTCCTGCTCAGCAACATCATCGGGATCGTCCCCATTATCGCGCTCCGCGCTCCAACGGCAGACTGGTCGTTCACCGTTACCTTAGCGATGGTAACTTTTCTATTGATTCATATCATAGGCGTCAGATACCGCGGGTTCGGCTATGTCAAGAGTATGTTCGAGCCGTTTTTATTCGGAAAGATACCCAACCTGATCCTCTTTCCGCTCAATCTCGTCGGCGAGTTGGCCCGCCCCATTTCGCTCTCTTTCCGTATGTTCGGAAACGTCTTGTCCGGCACCATCCTGATGGGGCTATTCTACGGAATGGTGCCCGTTTTTCTGCGGTTTTTCATACCGTCCTTCCTTCATGCTTACTTCGACCTCTTCTCCGGCGTCCTGCAAACCTATGTCTTTACCGTCCTGTCACTTTCCTTTATCTCCGCGGCGGCCGCTACCGAAGAGTAGCGTGATAAAGAGCGCAAATCAAATTCACATAGAAAACATGAAAACGGAGGAGTAATCCATGGATCCTAACACAGTAACCGCTCTAGCATCCGTCATTGCCGCCGGGCAGATCGGCGCGGGTATCGCCATGATTGCGGCCGCCTTCACCGCCGTCGGTCAAGGTAACATCGGCGCAAAAGCGATCGAATCCATCGCGCGTCAGCCAGAAGCCAGAGGTTCCATCCAAAGCACCATGTTCATCACGCTCGGTATGGCGGAAACCGGCGGTATCTACGGTTTGGTCATCGCTATGATCATGCTCTTTGCCAACCCGCTTGTAGGCCGATTTGTCGATTTGATCGGATTATAGAGAGCGCGATCGGGAACCGCCTTATGATGAAGGGGTGAATTCGTTTTGTTTGATATTGTGCTTACCGCGGAAGGTCTCAGCCCTGGCCGTTTGTTCGGTCTTGATCAACAGACGCTGCTCCAGGCCGGTTCGCACCTGCTCAACGTCGGTCTGCTGGCAATCGTTCTGTCATGGCTGCTTTATAAGCCTGTCCGCAACATGATGCAGAAACGCACCGAGCGGATCAGGGATCAGCTTGACCATGCCGCCGACGAACTGGCCAAAGCCGGTGAACTGAAAGCCCTCTATGAGCAAAAACTCCGTGACATAGAGAAGGAGAAAGACGTCATCATCGACGCGGCTCGCAAACAGGCGACCGATACAGGCCGCAGGCTTGTGGAAGAAGCCAAGGAAGAAGCCGAGACCGTCAAGACGCGGGCGCACGCCAACGTCGAAATGGAGTGGGAGCACGCCCAGTCCGGCATGAAGCAAGCCATTCTGGAGGTTTCGGCCGCCATGGCAGGCAAGATGGTGGCGGCTGCGCTGAACAAAGAAGCGCAGGAGAAGCTCTTTGACGAGACGATGGCCGAGCTGGAGGGGACGTCATGGCGAAGCTGAGCACCCACTACGCCACGGCTCTCCGTAAACTGGCCGTTGAGAGCGGTTCGGAAGACGTTTTCCTCGAACAGGCGAATGTGCTTCACCAAACCCTTTCAAACGCCGAATCCAAACGCATCCTTTTGCATCCGCATATCCCGGCCGCCGAGAAACAGGCGTTTTTCGGCAGGGTTTTTGAGGGGAAGCTGCATAAAGACCTGTTTTCGTTCCTTTGCCTCACCGTCGATAAAAACCGCGAAGCCTTTCTCCTCCCCGCCCTTTGGGAGCTTATTTTGCAGATCGAGACGCTGCAAAGGAAGACGCGTGCCAAAGTGGTGAGCGCGGGGGAACTGACCAAAAAGCAGACAGAGGCATTGAAAAAGCTATTGGAAAAGAAGCTGGATAAGCAAGTGGACATCGCCGTGAAAGTCAATCCGTCGGTCATCGGCGGGCCGTATATCCAGGTAGACGGTTTCTTCATTGACAGGACGGTCAAGAGCCGTCTGAGAGACTTGAAAGAGAGGTGCGGCGCGTGACGCTCAGACCCGACGAGATCAGCTCCGTTATCAAAAAACAGATCGAAGCCTATTCCTCGAAGATCGACATGACCGAAGCGGGCAATGTCATTCAGGTGGGCGACGGCATCGCCCGGGTATATGGGCTGGATAACGTAATGAGCGGAGAGCTGCTGGAATTTTACGGCGGCGTGCATGGTATCGCGTTCAACTTGGACGAAGACAGCATCGGCGTCGTCCTTTTGGGCCCCGACTCCACCATCAAAGAGGGCGACCCGGTCAAACGCACCGGGCGCATCGCCGAAGTCCCGGTCGGCGACGCCATCATCGGCCGCGTCGTCAACCCATTGGGCGAGCCGATCGACGGCAGGGGTGCCATCGCGGCGACGGCCACCCGCCAAATCGAACGCATCGCGCCGGGCGTCATCGAACGCGCCGAAGTCAACGTTCCGCTGCAAACGGGCATCAAGGCCATCGACTCGATGGTTCCCATCGGGCGCGGCCAGCGCGAACTCATCATCGGCGACCGCCAAACGGGTAAGACGGCCATCTGCATCGACACCATCATCAACCAAAAAGGCGCGGGCGTGCTGTGCGTCTACGTCGCCATCGGGCAGAAAGCCTCGACGGTGGCGCGGATCGTCCGCACATTGGAAGACGCGGGGGCTATGGAGTATACCACCGTCGTCGCCGCCACCGCCTCCGACCCTTCACCGCTTCAATACATCGCCCCCTACGCCGGATGCGCCATGGGCGAAGAGTGGATGGAAGCGGGCAAAGACGTCCTCTGCATCTACGACGACCTTTCCAAACACGCCGTTGCCTACCGCGCTCTCTCCCTGCTGCTCCGCCGCCCGCCGGGCCGCGAAGCCTATCCGGGCGACGTCTTCTATCTGCATTCAAGGTTGCTTGAGCGGGCCGCCAAGCTCAGCGAAGCACGCGGCGGCGGCTCCCTGACGGCTCTGCCGGTCATCGAGACGCAGGCCGGTGACATTTCGGCCTACATCCCGACCAACGTCATCTCGATCACAGACGGGCAGATATTCTTGGAAACCGAGCTGTTCAACAACGGCATCCGCCCGGCCATCAACCCGGGGCTTTCGGTGTCCCGCGTCGGCGGCGCGGCGCAGATCAAGGCCATGAAGAAGATCGCGGGGCCGCTGCGCGTCGAACTGGCGCAGTACCGTGAGCTGGCGGCGTTCGCCCAGTTTGGTTCCGACCTGAGCAAGGACACCCTCGACCGCTTGCGCCACGGCGAAAGGATCGTCGAGATCCTCAAGCAGCCGCAGTACGCGCCCATGCTGGTGGAAAAACAGGTGCTCCTGTTCTATGTCCTGACCCATAAATTCTTCTCTGCCGTCCATGTCGAACATATGCAGAAAGCCGAAACCGATTTCTTTGCCTTTATCGACGACCGGTATAAAGAGATTTTATCCGAAATCAAGGAGAAGCGGGAAGTCAACGCCGAACTGGAAGCGAAAATCAAAAAAGCGGCCGAGGAGTTCTTGTTGAAGTTTTCCTCCACTGAGAAATAAATAAGGAGGCAAGGTTATGCCTTCGATGAAAGCCATCAAACGCCGGATCACCAGCGTAAGCAGCACACAGCAGATCATGAAGGCGATGAACCTCGTCGCGGCGTCCAAGCTGCAAAAAGCCAGGCAGCAGCTTAACCTCATCCGCCCGTTATACGACAACATCAAACTGGTGATGGACGGCGTGCAGTCGGGCGGGGAAGCCTTAGACAGCGTCTATTTTCAGGAACGCGAAGTCAAAAACATCGCCTATCTGATCATCACCGGCGACCGCGGCCTCTGCGGCGGCTACAACATCAATATGTGCAAAGAGGGGCGGCAGCTCATCCATAAACATGTGAAAAACCACAGCTCGCATGAAAAAATCGTGATCGTCGGCAACAAAGGGCGGGACTACTTCAAACGGCGGGGCAAAAACGTCGTCAAGCAATACACCTGCGTGTCGGAGTCGGTTCATTATGAAGACGCCGAACGCATTGGTAAATTCCTGACCGAGTTATATATGTCCGGCGAAGCCGACGAGGTCTATGTTGTCTATACCCGGTTTGCCACCGTCCTCTCGCATGAACCGAGCGTGATTAGATTATTGCCGCTGGGCGATGAAGAGGGAAGCGGGGTTCAGCACGGCCCGATGACCTATGACCCGGATGTGAACACCTTCATGGATTACGCCGTGCCGATGTACCTCAACACCGTGATCTACGGCGCGCTGGCCGAATCCAATGTCTGCGAGTGGGCGGCGCGTATGACCAGTATGGACGCGGCGGCCAAAAACGCGGAAGAGATCATAGACGACCTGAGGCTGGATTACAACCGCAAGCGTCAGGGAAGCATCACACAGGAAATCACCGAGATCGTCAGCGGGGCGAACGCTATCCAGTAAGGAGAGATTGTCTTGGCGGAGAAAAACGTAGGCAAAATCTTGCAAATCATAGGGGCGGTACTCGATATTCGGTATGAGAACGAGCTGCCGGCACTGTACAACGCCATCGAAATCCAAAACGGGGATGAAACCGCCGTTTTGGAAGTGGCGCAGCACTTGGGCGACAATGTGGTGCGCTGTATTTCGATGAGCCCGACCGACGGTCTCATCCGCGGGATGGACGCCGTTGACACAGGGGCTCCGATCTCGGTTCCGGTCGGCCCCGAGACGCTGGGGCGTATGCTCAACGTCCTCGGCCGCCCGATCGACAACAAACCGGCACCGGAAGCCAAAGAGAAATGGGCCATCCACCGCAAAGCCCCCGGTTTTGCCGATCAAACGGCGACAACCGAAATGCTGGAAACCGGCATCAAGGCCATTGATCTGCTTTGCCCTTATTCCAAAGGCGGAAAGATCGGCCTCTTCGGCGGCGCGGGCGTCGGCAAGACGGTCGCCATCATGGAACTGATTTACAACATCGCCACCAATCACGGCGGCTACTCGGTTTTCGCGGGCGTCGGGGAACGCACCCGCGAGGGCATCGACCTTTACAATGACATGATCAACTCCGGGGTCATCAACAAGGCGGCGTTGGTTTTCGGGCAGATGAACGAGCCGCCGGGGGCGCGTATGCGTGTTGCCCTGTCCGGGCTGACCATCGCCGAATACTTCCGCGACGTCTCTTTGCAGGACGTTCTGCTCTTTGTCGATAACATTTTCCGTTACGTCCAGGCCGGTTCTGAGGTTTCGGCATTGTTGGGGCGCGTCCCCAGCGCGGTTGGCTATCAGCCCACCCTCGCCACCGAAGTGGGTGCCCTTCAGGAGCGCATCACTTCGACGAAAACTGGATCGATCACGTCGGTTCAGGCCATTTACGTCCCGGCCGACGACTTCACCGACCCGGCGGCGGCCACCACCTTCGCCCATCTCGACGCGACGACGGTGCTCTCCCGCGCCATCGTTGAAATGGGTATCTATCCGGCCATCGACCCGCTGGAATCGACCAGCCGTATCCTCGATAAAAACATCCTCGGCGACGAGCATTACAACATCGCCCGTTCGGTGCAGTCCATCCTTCAGCGGTATAAAGACCTGCAAGACATCATCGCCATTTTGGGCATGGACGAACTGAGCGAAAACGACCGCCTGATCGTTGACCGCGCCCGAAAGGTGCAGAGATTCCTCTCGCAGCCCTTCTTCGTGGCCGAGAAATTCACCTCCATCCCCGGCAAGTATGTGCCGATCGCCGAGACCATCCGCGGGTTCGCCGGGATCATCGACGGCAAATACGACGACATACCGGAAGGTTACTTCCTCAATAAAGGCAACATCGACGAGGTCGTGGACGCGTATAAGGCCGACCACACCACGGAGGAATAAAACATGGCAGATGAATCAGGGGCGGGGAAACTCCGTCTGCGGATCATAACGCCGGAGAGTGTCAAGCTCGATGAAGAGTGCGACATGGTTATCGCGCGCTGCACAACCGGGGATATGGGGTTCCTGCCGCGGCATGAGGCTTGTTCGGCCATCCTTGACTTGGGCGTCATGCGCATCGTCAGCAACGGTAAAAACGAGCGGCATTTGGCCGTCTTCGGCGGGATCATCCAAGTCAAAGATGATGAAGTGACGGTGTTGACCAACGGGGCGCAGTGGCCGGAGGACATCGACAGAGCGTTGGCCGAAGCCGAACACGCGCAGGCAGAACGCCGGTTGAAGGAAGCCGAGAACAATATCGAAATGCAGCAGCATCAAGTCTCACTGCGCCGGACATTGGTGCAGATCGAAGTCAGTTCTTACCCGCTGCTCAATGTGGGGGCGGCTCCTAGTAAGGAAAAAGAAGAGCAATAGATACAGAAACGGTGGGGCATGGTCATGCGTAAAAACAGAGCGTTCCTAACCATCGCGGCAATCGGCGGGATTTTAATTCTGCTGACAACGATTGCCTTTTTTCTGATGGAGATTGAGGAACGCAACCGCATCTATTGGTCGGGGTATTGGTTTTTGATTTTCAGCGAGCTGGTTTTCTGCGGCGGTTTGATGCTGCTGCCCAAGATGCGTTCTTTCTTCACCCGGGCGGGTGTGGTGATCATTCTCGCTCTCTATCTCGGCGGGACGCTGATCGTCTCGCTGAGCGCGGGGAATTTTGAACGGGTCAACCTCTATATCCTGCTGCACATCGCCGTGATCGGCGTCTTTGCCATTCTTGCCGTTTTGCTGTTCAGCTTTATGGGCAAGATGGGCGACGGCGGCCGGGGCGGAACAGCGGGATTTCCCACCAAGGGTTATGAAAACCGCATACAGGCCATGACGGACAATTCCCTCAATCATGCCTATTCCTCCCGCTTGAACAAACTGCTCAAGGGGGTCAAATCCTCCGGCAGCGTCCCCGGCAGTTTCGGCGACGATCTGACGGCGTTGGAAAACGCGCTGAGGGAAGGCGCGGGCGAAAGCATTATACAGGACATAATCGACAAACTCCTTGCAGTTGTAAAGTAAAGAAGGGCATAGCGCGGTCTTTTCGGACATACATTGTACCGTCAGGGGGACGGGTGTATGCCGAAACGGACTGTGCTTTATTTTTTTCTGACCGCCGCCGCCGGGGTCTTGGCAAGCCTCTTCACGGTTAGGGCGGGGGAGCGGCTCGCTTTGCTCAAGCAACCCCTCTTTTTTCCCCCGGTGTGGCTGACCCTTCTTGGCTGGGCGGCGGTGCTCATCATACTCGCTGTTGTATCAAGCAAAACGGAAGAAAGCAGAGCCGCAATGGCTTTCTATGTATCGTTAGGATTGATGGCCGGTTGGGCGGTATTGTTTTTCCGAACCGAACTCTTTCTTGCCGCCGCTGTCTGCGGTTTACTCCACACAGGCGTTTGGCTGCATCTGCGCCGTCTGCTCAGTGAAGCGGGTAAGCAAAAAGTGCTGATTGCCTGTTGCTGCTGGTCGGGCTATATGGTTTACCTAAATCTAGGGGTTTGGCTTATAAATTAGCTCTTGCGCATTTGCACGCGGCATGGTATACTCTATTGAGCAAATGCCGGAGTAGCTCAGTTGATAGAGCAGTTGATTTGTAATCATCAGGTCGCCGGTTTGAGTCCGGCCTTCGGCTCCAAAGATAGCCCTGTATCCTCGAAGAATACAGGGTTTTATGTTTGCGGCTTGGTATCCTATTTGTTAGGTCTATTTTGAAGGAGATGATTGCCCTATGAGTTATAAAACACTGTTTGACACGCAGATTGCCAAAACCTTCAAAACGGCGGTGAAGCTGCTGGCCGCGACGCCCAAGTCAGCCGCGGCGATGCTCAAAATTTCGGCGCATCAAGCCAAAGCAAAAAAGCTGCGGAACCAATGGCTTGAGAAAGGCGTCAGCGTACCCCCGCTGCTGATCGTCAGCACAACCGACGATTGCAACCTTCAATGCAAGGAGTGCTATTCGGCCTGCCGTGAAAAAACGGTTCCGCTGGCAAAAGAACGGATCGGAACATTGCTGGGCGAAGCAAGCGCGGCGGGGTGTTCCGCGGTGCTGCTTGCCGGAGGCGAACCGCTTTTGGCTCAAGAATGGATGGAATCCGTCGCGGCGCACAAAGAGCTGCTTGGATTGGTGTTTACAAACGGCACTCTTTTTGACGAGAACTGGGTTGATTTCTTTGCGACCCATCGGAATATGATCGCACTGTTCAGCGTGGAGGGTTTGCCGGAGAGGACAGACGATCGCCGGGGTTCCGGCGTAACGGATAAAATCAGAGCGGCCATGGCTGAGATGCGCAAACGGAGGATCCCGTTCGGCATTTCGGTGACCACCGGGTCGCACAACATCGGCGAAGTGACAGAGGAGGGTTTCATCAACCCATACATAGAGGCCGGGTGCAGACTTGTTATCCATGTTGAATATGTTCCGATGGGAGACAACGAGGCGTTTTTGCCTTTGTCACCGAATGATAAGCACCGCCTGTCGGAATATTGCGCGCAAATTCGCAGTGACGCCATATTCATCGCATTCCCGGGCAACGAGGATGAATACGGCGGGTGCCTCGCCGCCGGGAGGGGTTTTGTACATATTGCCGCTTCCGGCGTATTGGAGCCTTGCCCCTTCGCCCCATACTCGGACAGGGATTTGAGAGACATATCGTTTATCGGCGCGCTGCAATCGCCGCTGCTGAAGGCGATCCGGGCGGAAGCGGGCTCTTTGCGGGAAGGGGTTGGCGGCTGCTCCCTTCGCGGCAGGGAGGATTTACTTCGCTCTTATCTGTGAGCGTGAAGGACGGCCTTTGGCGTCATCTTTCAGCTTAAACTGTGCAATCAGTTCCTCCAGCATAACGGCCTGCCCGCTCATTTCCTCGCTGGCGGCCGCGCTTTCCTCCGCTGTGGCACTGTTTTGCTGAACCACCTGCGCCACTTGGTCAATGCCTTGATTGATTTGCCGTATGCCAAGCGACTGTTCCTCACTGGAATGGGCGATTTCAGTCACAATCTTTGCGCTTTCGTTGATGCCGGTCACAATTTCGGTGAGGCTTGTTGCGGTTTCGTCCGCAATGCGGGCTCCCAACTCGGCTTTTTCGGCGGCGTTTTGAATCAGCTCCCCAGTCTCTTTGGCAGCCTCGGCACTTTTCTGAGCGAGGTTGCGGACTTCTTCGGCAACAACGGCAAACCCTTTGCCGTGCTGCCCGGCGCGAGCCGCTTCAACGGCGGCGTTGAGGGCTAAGATGTTGGTTTGGAACGCGATGTCGTCGATGACTTTGATAACCTTGCTGATGCTTTGGCTGGCGGTGTTGATGTCTTTGACGGCGGACATCATTTCATCCATCTGACGGCTCCCTTTTTCGGCGTTCCCCTTGATGGTATTGGCCAAATCGGCGGCGTGGACAGCCATACCGGCATTTTCTTTGGTTTTTTCCGCAATCTCGGAGATAGAGGAGGAGAGCTGTTCCACAGCGGCGGCCTGCTCTGTCGAACCCTGCGCAAGAGATTGGGAGCCGTCGGCAATTTGCTTGGAGCCGAAGGAGACCTGCGCGGTGGAGTTGTTGATTTCGGCAAACATATTGTTAAGGTTTCCCAGCGTTTTCCGCAGAGACAAACCGATGGTGTCGGCATTGGAAAGCAGTTTCACATCATGGCTCAAATCACCGTGGGAGATGGTTTCCAGCTCTTTGGAAATGCCGGTGACATGGGTGACAAAGGAAGCGGAGGCGTTGATACATTGACCGATTTCATCCTTTACAGCTGCGTATCTGCTGATCACAAGCTGATCTTCAGGGGTGAGCTGTATATTGCCTGAGGAACCGGCCTTACTCATAAATCCGGTCAGTGAAGCCAACGGCCTGCTGATCATCCCGGAGATATAGAAGGCCAGGAAGAGCGCGGCACCGACGGACAAGACCAGCACGGCGATGATGAAAACAAGCAGGAAGAGGAACATCCGGTCTCCGGCGTCGTTGGCGTCGGACGCGACCTTGATTTTCATGGTGAGGCATTGATCGAAATTGTCTACGATTTTGTTGCTGGTGACGGCAAAATCGCTTACTAGCGCATATAGCTCGGCCGCATCGGCGCCGTCTTTCGCTTTCGTGTAAATTGCATTGACAAAATCACGGAAATCCTTAGCGTACAGGCCGCTGGCTTCATCAAAGACGGCGAACGCGCTGGGGGATATAATAGAGTCGCGGTAAGGCCGCAAGTTTTCAGACAGGGTTTGATGGTAAGCATCGGCCCGGTTTTTCGCGTCTTCGACCAATGCCATGTCGCCGATGGCCGCGCCGATCACCATATCGCGCACACAGGCGCGCTGCCGCTGAAGCAGCTCCATGATCTTCGACATATAGGGCATCGGAACCGTTTGGTTGTCGTACATATCGCTCGCGCCTTTGTTGATGTCCCACATTCCATAGATTCCAACGCCGCCGACAACGGCAGTCAGAATCGCAGCAATGAGGAAACTGACAATCAGTTTTTTCGATACCTTCAAATTCTTCATAATGGCTTCCTCCCACATAAGGATGTATGCCATTGTATTCTATAAAATGCCAAAATGTTACAGTTTGTAAAGCAAAAAGCAAGCCGCAGGGTGATTACCCTGCGGCTTGCCTTGCATGTGCAATATGGGGAACTGTTACCGTGAAATTTCCTGTTTGGCGGTTGCCGGTCTTTTCCCGGACGCCGATTTCCAAACGGTGATGGAACCGTCCAGTTCAATCAAGTCAACAGTCGAGCCTTTCTGCGAGGAGATGATCCATAGGGACAGTTTCTCCTTCAGGCTGGCGGTCGTGCCGCTTTGCTGCGCGGGCATCAGCTTGTCGTCAGCGACTTGTTTACCGTCATTGAGAGAGGACGGGACGCCCGAAAAGATGTTGTCGTTGGCTTTGAGTTTGATCATCTCTTCGGCGGGTTTGACGACAACCTCTTCGCTGGTGGTTTTGTCAATCTTCATTTTGGCCGGTTTTGCTTTGATTTTATATTTGGTTGGCTTGGATTCGCTCAGCGCGCTCACCTTTTTTGCTTTGCTGGACGCGGTATAGGTAACGACGCTGCCGATCACTTTATATTCCGGCGCTTTCTTCACAAAGTAAACGGTCTTCGCGGGTTTGTCGCCCTCCAGCTTTTTAACGGGTATGCCGTCTTCCTGACAGAAGACACCGTATTGCCCCGGGGTCTTCTTGTCGTCCGACGCCAGCGCGATTTCCCAGCCGTCCTTAAACGCGGATGATTTGGTCTGACCCGCAAGAGGTTTGGCCTGATCGGCTTTGGTGGTGAGGCACCACTCGCCGGGCGTCACGCCGGTCGGGTCGGCGTAAACGGCATAGTTAATGGCAAACTTATCAAGTGTTGGGCGTTTGTTGATGGTTCGGAAGGTAATCACATTGCATAGATACCCGTTTTCGCCCTGAGGAACCCCTTTCTTTTGAACGACAACCTTTTTCCCCTTATCGTCAGTTTCTTTGACGTCTTTGTCAATCCACTCGTCCGCCAAATAGAGGGTCATTCCTTTGTTGAGGAGTTTGGGGAATTTCTTTGCGCTGAAGGTATCGCCTTTGGCTTTTTTCCATTTTTTACCTTCGTCTAGGCTATAGGCGGCCGGAGCGTAACTTGCCGGGATTTGGATGGTTTCCTGTGTGAGGTTGATCCAAAAATCATCCGGCTCAAGATCAACGGGGAATTCAGCCCCAGTTACATTGTTTTCATAATCAGCCAGCTGTTTATAGTATTGTTCGGCATTCTCCGAACCGTATTTGAAGCCGAAGACAATGATGTCGTCGCCGCGGTAGTTGATGCCGTCTACGCAGTCTTCCATGCCCTTAAGGATTTGCTCCGCTATATCTCTCAATAAGCTGGCAATTTTATCAATATTGCCAATAACGGTCTTTCCGTTAAAGCCTTCAGCCTCGTCACCGCCAACCGGGATGCCATTTACAGCCGCTCCGGGGAGTTCTCCGTCGGCTAACAGGGCATTTTCCCGTATGGTTATGTAGTTAATGTTGTTGTCTGTCAAATACTTTTGAACTTCTTTGAAAACAGGATCGCTCGGGTTCATACGGTCTTCATGGTTTTTATCAACAATGTCAATGTAATATTTGACGGAATCCGCATCACCGAGGTAAGCGGGTTTTACCTCTTCCTTCTCAAAGTAACGCTCCTTGCCGTCAACATCGATCCATTTACAGTCCGCGCATTCCCCGTGTGTGCAGGGTGTGAGATAATCACCGGTGAGTTTCGGTTTGTATCCGCCCTCGTAATACATCTTCAAGCGTTCATAAAGGTTGTCTTCGGTTAGGGTGAAGGATTCGCCTTCTGTGTTGACCGCGAGAGCCGAGCCAAGAATGATCATGTCGAGATTGGAAAAGGTAAACTGGGAAGCCCTGTTGCAGCCGTGGGAACGGTAACTGACGATGGGGCCGAAGCCGTTGAAGGACTTGCTGATTGATCCTGTTTTTTGCACCACATTACCCGCGGCATCTACATCAAAATCAACTTTCTTCGCACCGGTGTTGGGCAGATTGTATGTTAAAATCGGAGTCAAGACAGTTTCGGCGATTTCACCTTTTTTAATTTGAAAACCGGTCGGAAGGCCATAGTCATCCGTACCCATTTTTTCTTCGCTGTCGTGATGGAGAATCTTTGTGCCTTTTTCCACTTGATAGACTTTTAAGTCGGTCGTGCCATTCGTTTGCGGTTCTATGACCAGCTCAACGCTCATCTTTTTCCACCAGTTGCTTGAGTTAAGGGCAAATTGGGCAAGCGGTGTAGTTGAGGTGAATAATGTGCCTAGAGCAGGATTACCGTTATTTGCTGTAATGCCTTGGTTATGATCGTGGAACGCCTGCGCCGTAATACCCGTAGCATCATCTCTGATCCTGTATAGGGCAAGTTTGGTCGGTGGCTCGGGATTTTCGGCGTTAAAAGCTGTCCCTGACGGGTATTCATACATTAAAACATAGCCGCTTATCTTTCCGCTCGCGTCAATGCCTGTATTGATCATGAACCCCGCGCCATAAAGAGTGTGCGGGTTAACTCTAGAGGCGTCAACATCGAAAGAGACCAGTTTGTTTTCTTCGACGAGGTTCATTGTCCTGTCTACATTTCCGTCGGCGTCTTGAACCTCTTTCTTAATCATGCCCGCGTCGGTATCCACCGGATAGAAGGCGAAATCAAGGAAATTGGAGTTGGCGTATCCCACAAAATCCATCGTGGGCTTGACTTGATCTTTTCTGTATGTATCTGTCCCGAACTGCGCTTTGTACTCTGCGCCGTCTGCGGGCTTCTCGCCCGCAATGTTTTCAACAACAGGAATAAAATCACCATTGGGAGCTTCGTACATCATGCGGGAAAGGATGTGACGGTCAAACGCGCCAAGCGTCGGTTCATTTAAGGTATGCCCGGAAGTGGGTTTTGTCCCCAAGTTCAGCCAATCTTCCAACGCTATGCGGGGCAACTGATAAGTGGCGTTAAGATTACTATGTGTCCCGTTGATGCTGGTTGTACCACCAGTTGGATTGAGATAAGCAGCATTGACATTCGCTGTTGTGATAGGGTTTATCGCCACATTTGAGGCTTTTTGGACATGGGGGAAATAGGGGCGGAGGTTGTTTATATTGCCAAGCCCGTTTACGCCCGAAAGATTAAGCCCGGTGGCATTATCAAACATTGCCCTCCAGTCAATGCCTGTGCGCCAAACAGATCCGCCTATCGTAACATTCGGATTGAAGCGGTGATTTGCGAGGTTTCCGGTTGTATACGGAGAGGAGCCCGGGGAAAAGGTGGTGCTACCACTACTGTTTATATTGTTGTTTACGTTTGTACCTGGACTGTTATAGAAAAAACCGCTGTCATAATGGTCGTAGACCACCCATTTGGAGAAGTCTACCGCGTCTACGTGCGCCGAGCTGTCGCCGCCTTCAGAATGGTTGCCGGGGGTGGAGCCTTCTGCCGTTTCAAAGCCGGCCATCATGCCGGCGATGGCTCTGTTGCCGAAACCCTTCTGTTCCAGCACGTCTCGCAGGGCATTTACAATCTCTTCCCCTAAAGCATCATTTGTCACTTCGAGGTTGATGCCGATGTCGAAGCCCAGCTTGTCTGCACCCGACGCGTACGCCGCCGGGACGCCGGATTCGGAGAATCCCGCGCCGAAGCCGAGCAGCATCACCGCCGAAAGCGCGAGAGCCGCCAGCCTTTTCCTGATGTTTGTTTTCATAATAAAGACCTCCTTGTCATTGAACGCCCATTCATAATAGGTATATCGAATGGATATGCTTGTCAGTTAACCGTTTTGAACGATGGTCAAATAGCGACACTAATACAACAATATAATACCCTTTATAGGAACTTATGTCAAGCATAAAATACCAAATAATTCCTCTCTTTGAAAGGGAGACCCGTCCGGCTTGACGATGGGTTTTCAGCGTGGTATCATGGTAAGCAGACGAACAAAGAAAGGAATGAAGGATAGAGTGAAACGCAATCGAAAAATGCTCGCGCTGGTTTGCGCCGCCGCGCTGTTTCTGTCGGCGGGGCTGCCGGACGCCGCCACAGCGGCTGACAACGATTTTGTGATCGAGCGGGGTACCCTTACGGCGTACAATGGCAGCTCGGGTCATGTCGTTATCCCGGACAGTGTGTACCACATCGGGGACGACGTCTTCCGCGGCAAGACATTCATTACAAGCGTCACCATGCCCAAAGACCTTGTAACGATCGGGCGGCGCGCCTTTCAGGGCTGCACCGGCCTGACAAGCGTCACCATCCCGCAGCGGACGAGAGAGATTTTGACCGATGCTTTCTTCGGCTGTACAAGCCTGACGGCGGTCAATTTCAACCTCTACCTGGAAGTGATCTATTCCCGTGCTTTCAAGGATTGCCCGATCACATCGGTCAAACTGCCTTACGGGCTGAAGACGGTTGGGTTTGAAGCCTTCCGGGGCAGCAGGATCACCACCCTCGACCTGCCCAGCACCGTTGAATGGATCGAAGACTTCGCCTTCCATTCGGCGGGTTCGCTGCCCACCATCCGCTACGTGAGCGGCCATACCGACGGAAAGGAATATGTCGATCATTTCAAGCATCCGTTTGAAGTCATCGCGGAATGGGGCTCCAAACCTCCGGTGCTGCCTGAGATCGACATCCCTCTTCAGAAAATCCGCAACGCCGCCGACGATATACCCGCTTACATAGGGCAGGGAACCGCCCCGCAATCCTGGGCCATCAAGGCGGTCAATTTTATGATCCAAAACACCGGGATCGCGCCGGAGTATTTCAAGGCGTATTCAGACAAAGTCACCCGCACCGAAGCGGCCTACTTTTTGGTCAATATTTACTATAGCCTGATGAATCAACCCATCCCGGACGATGTTGCCGGAGGTTCCTCCGAGTTTGCCGACTGTGACGACCCATATGTCATCCGGGCGCGGACGCTCCGGCTGATCGGCGGGACAGGCGTCAATGCCGAAGGGGTGCGTATTTTCTCCCCCGATGATTTGGTCACGCGCGAACAGATGGCGGCCATGTTCATGGGGATGCTGGGAACATGTAACATCAAGTTCGCTTCCACCAAAGCCCCGGCCATCCGGTTTGCCGACCATGCCCAAATCAGCGCGGGCATGGACGTTCATTTGCAAAACGCCTATAACCTCGGCTTAATGAACGGCACATCAACCAACCCGGTCAATATTTCACCCAAGAGGGACATCTCCCGGGAAGAAGTCTTTGTAATGATGCTCAATCTCTTCACCAAACGCGGCGACATCGAGCATGGGTACGAGAGGGCGGAGGTCAAAACCCCCGTTCTGATGTGGAGCGAAGTGGGCAAATACTCCGACAAGGGCATCGATGAAGCCTATTACTCAGCTCCGGCGGTGGCGGATATTGATAAGGACGGAAAACCAGAGGTTATCACAACATCGTACTCCATCTACTGCATCAATGCCGAAACCGGAGCCGTCAAATGGCAAGTCCCGTCCGGGTTCGACAGAAAGAACGGAACCGGCAAGAAAGCCCGGGGAAGCTCGGTTTCCGACGTCATCGTCATGGATATAGACGGCGACGGTGAATTGGAAATCGTGACCGGGCATTCCCTGCTATACGATGAAAATGGCAGCCGGATGTGGGGGCAGGACGGCGGCATCGTCGCCGTATACGACAAAGACGGCAATTTCAAGCCGGGCTGGCCGGTTTACACCAAGAATCGTGTCGCCAGCGTTGTCGCCGCCGATATGACGGGCGACGGGAAAGCCAATATCATTGTCGGAACCGCCGATGCAAACGGCAACCCCCTTTTCGTATACACCCATGACGGCAAATTGATGCCCGGCTGGCCGCAGCCGTCCGATGATAAAAACGCGCGCAAACAAGGCTTTACCAGCAAAACGCCCAATTCAGGGTATATGGATAGGTTTACGAACAACACCCTCTCGGTCGGCAATTTGGGCGGGAAGAACGTCATCATCGCTCCCAATGACAATTCCTATCTCGGTGCCCTCGACATTTTCGGCAGCTTCATCATGGCCAGCCCGCTCTTTCCTGACCTGTTCGGCAATCAAAAGAGCTGGGGCCGGGTCGGGGCGTTTGAGGATTACCAAGCCGAGCTTAGAGGCGATAATGACGGTTATGGGTTCGGCAACATACGGTATCAAGGTTCGACGCCGTATTATCTGCCTTGGGAGGAAGTTCCGCTTGCTGATCGGTTTTATGTCACCTTCCAGCACAGCCGCGCCGTTGTCACCGACGTGGACGGCGACGGGAACAACGAAGTCGTCATCATCGGAACCGTGAAGGACAAGGCCATCCCTCGCCCCGAACCGCCGCGTTATGAAACGCCGTTCATCTTCAACGCCGACAGGACGCGCTTTCAAACGGCTCAATACGACTGGACGAGCGTGCCGAAGGACACCGGAGCCTACCTGACCGAAGACATGAATATCATCGATAAGAACCAGCCGACGCCGGTTATCATCGACGTCAATAACGACGGGACAAAGGACATCGTCTTCAACTCCGGCGCGGGAAAAGTCATGTGCTACAGCCTTGAGCAGGAGCTCTTGTGGTCATACTGGGTCTGTGACGAATACACCGCCGAATACGCCAGTGAAGTGACGGTGACCGATCTCAACGGCGACGGATTTATGGAGATCATCTTCACCACTTTTACACAGAAATGGGAGAAAGGCGGGCGTAAAAACGGCAGTTTGGTCATCCTGAACCATAACGGCAGCACCCTCCAAAAAATCGCTCTGCCTCCTTCCGTCACCCCCAACACCAATAACGGTTCGCTTGCCCGCCCGGTTGTCAGCAAGATCAACGGTGAGAATTGGGTCTTCATCAATACCCAATACGGCGGCGTCTGCGCTTATAGAATACCGAACTAGCTGAAACCAAACAAATAAGGCCTCGCGGGTAAAACCGCGGGGCTTTTTATCGCATATGATGGTTCAAGTGAGCAAAAATCGAATCAAAAGGAGAGAATCACATGGACATGACGTCGGCCGCGCGGCCAAGACCGGAGGAAAGGAAGCCGCTGGCGATGGTATTCATCACACCGCAGCAGCAAATCGTAAACACCCTCGCCCCCATAGAAGCCCTGCGCGCGGGCACCCTCTTTCCCGAGCTGAACAAACCGTTTATGGGCAAGAGAGGTGAACGCTGATGGACAGGAGGCAGCACCTTTGGCACATGACGGCTGAACAATTCGCGGCTTTTGACGTGCAGTTATACCTCGATACTCATCCCGGTGACAGGAACGCTTTGCATTTGTTCAACAGTTTCCAAAACAACTATCAGAGAGCCAGGAAGGAATTTGAAGCCAAATACGGCCCGCTCAGCGCGGACGCGGCGGAACAGGATTCATGGTGCTGGGTCAACGACCCATGGCCCTGGGAAAGGGAGGCAAACTGAATGTTTCATTATGAAAAAAAGCTGCAATACCCGGTCAATATCAAACGACCCAACCCCAAAATGGCGAAAATCGTTATCGCACAGTACGGCGGGCCGGATGGCGAATTGGGTGCCAGCCTGCGGTATTTGAGCCAGCGATACACCATGCCGTATCCCGAACTAAAAGGCTTGTTGACCGACATAGGCACCGAGGAACTTGGGCATTTTGAAATGATCGGCGCCATCGTATACCAGCTGACCCGGAATTTGAGCATCGATGAAATCAAAGCAAGCGGGTTTGACGCGTATTTTGTGGATCACACAACCGGCATTTATACCGTGGCGGCCTCCGGTGACCCGTATACGGCTTCCTCGTTTGCCTCCAAAGGCGATGTGATTACCGACCTGCATGAAGACTTGGCCGCCGAGCAAAAGGCAAGGACGACATACGACAACATCCTCCGCCTGTGCGACGACCCCGATGTGATCGACCCCATCCGATTCCTGCGGCAGAGGGAGATCATTCATTATCAGCGTTTTGGCGAGGGGCTTGAGTTGACGACAGATAGGCTCAACGCGAAAAACTTCTACGCATTCAACCCTTCGTTTGATACATAGCAGCATAACCGGGCGCAGCCGGGCGAAAGCCCGGTTGTGCTTTTGCTCATCCTGTGCTACGATAATCGCAGACTTTTATGCGGTTGAAAACGGGAGGGAGAGGGGTTTGTTATGACCATGCAATTCGGAATGCCGACTTTGATCGGGTTAAAGTCGCCGGAGCAATGCGCCGCGCTCTGCCGGGAGCTGGGGCTTGCTTTTGTTGAACTCAACATGAATCTGCCCGAATATCAAGCGAATAACCTCGATGCGGGGCAACTCCGCAGAATAGCTGGTGAAACCGGCATTTACTTCACCATTCATCTTGATGAAAACTGCAACCCTTGCGATTTCAATGATAAGGTTGCGATTGCCTATACCGAAACGGTATTGCAGATGGTTGAGACCGCCAAACGGCTGGCCGCGCCGGTTTTGAATATGCACATGAACCCCGGTATACGGGTCACCCTGCCTGATCGGAAAGTATATTTGTTTGACGAATACCAAACGGAATACCTGCGGAAGCTGACCGTTTTCCGTGACGCTTGCGAAGCGGCGATCGGTGACGCTGATCTTCAGATTTGTATTGAGAACTGCGGCGATTACGGGGACAAGCCGTTTCTGCAAAAGGGCTTGATATGTTTATTGCAAAGCCCGGTTTTCGCCCTTACGTTTGACATCGGGCATAACGCCGGAGCGGGGTATACGGATGAGCCGATTATACGGAAACACGCGGACAGGCTTGCCCATTTCCATATCCACGACGCGAGCGGCCGGGACAA
>Ga0082212_10002720_pt1 | contig 25495 bp, 17 predicted proteins | sample TergutNt197P3_FD_71548 | JGI IMG/M metagenome (GOLD analysis project Ga0082212, IMG submission 71548) | Neocapritermes taracua P3 segment gut microbial communities from Petit-Saut dam, French Guiana - Nt197 P3 | ecosystem: Host-associated > Arthropoda: Insects > Digestive system > Gut ...
GTACCTGCGTGACGGTGGATTTCGAGAACAGAAATTACGAAATAAAAGTGGACGGCAGGCTTATCGCCCAAAACTGGTCTACCTTTTTACCAGGCTTCAAGCCCGATACCTGGCTGGCTTTCTCAAGGAGCGGTGGCCCCTTATCCTATCCGGCGCCGGAGGGCTGGGACGAAAAAACAAAGATACGGGCGGTAACGCTTACCTATGAGGGCGAAGGCGAAGAGATTGCCTGCGAAGTCAGTTGCGGCATGATCAGTATGGATATGCCGGCGCAAACGCCCGTAAGGGTTTCCACTAAGAAATGAAATACCGGAAAAATAACATGTCAAATTTAATTATATAGAAAATGAAAAAAGTTATCGTGATTTTAACATTTTGCGCTTGTGCCTTATGTATTCATGCACAGCAAAGCGCTCAACCCCGTCAATGGGATCCCCGTAGCACGGAGTGGTATTACCCCGAACCTCCCAAAGTACGGCCGGGAGTTGGCGTCCAGCCTCCTTCGGATGCTATTGTGTTGTTCGACGGCAAGGATTTGGCGAAATGGGAATCGTCAAAACAGGTTGAAAGAGGAAGTAGTCCCGAACCGGCGCCCTGGAAAATTGTGAATGGAGAGATGTATATTGTTCCAGGTACAGGCGATATCAGGACGAAAGATTACTATGGAGACTGCCAGCTGCACATTGAGTTTAAATTGCCATTAAGCAGCCAGGAACGCGGCAATAGCGGCGTTTTTCTCCAAAGCGCCTACGAAGTTCAGATATATGAAGGCGAGAATAATACCTTATATGTGAACGGTATGATAGGGAGCATCTACAAACAGAAAGCGCCATTGGCGAATGCCTATACCAAAAATGGCGAATGGCAGGTATTCGATATCTACTGGAAAGCGCCTGTATTTAACGGCGACGGGAGTTTAGCGTCACCAGCCGTGATTACAGCGCTTTTGAACGGGATTTTGATACATAACAATTACCCGTTAACGGGGCATACGCCCTATACCGGCTTACCCAAATATACGCCTCACGGTCGCATGCCGCTGTCATTGCAGGATCATGGCGCCGAAGTCGCTTTCAGAAATATCTGGATCAGAAATTTGTAGATAAATGAAAAATATCATCTTGTCAGGACTGCTTTTATTAGTCATTTCCTGCAACAACAGACCGCAAACGGAAACCGGCATCGTCATCCCGCTGGCGCCCGAACAATACCGGAAACCTGCCGGTTATGATCCGGCACAATACCGATATAAATATTCCCTTGCAGAACTAAGGGAGCGGTTTTCGGAACAAATGATGCAGCAGGCAGCCGTGCAGTATCAAAAGGTTGCGGAAGTAAACGAACAGGGTCGATGGAAAGCAACGAAGGAATCCATCGACCGTCACTATGCGCCGGAATGGTTTGCAGACTGTAAGTTCGGCATGTGGATTGACTGGGGACTTTGGTCGGTAGCCGGATGGGCGACACCCAGGGAGGCGGGCGCCGTTTATCCCGACTGGTATGAGTTCTGGTTTGACGCCGACACGGTTTATCCGAAAGAATATCAGAATGTGGTGAAATATCACGCAAAAAACTGGGGTAAAGACTTTGAAAGAGATGATTTTATTCCTTTTTTCACGGCAAAGAATTACCAGCCTGAAAAACTCATCGATATTGCAGAAATAGCCGGCATGAAGTATGTCGTTCCTTTTTGCAAGCATCACTCCGGTTTTTGCCTGTGGCCCTCTTCCTATACGCAACGGAATGCATGGGACATGACGGGCAAAGACCTGATAACGCCTTTGGTAGAGCGTTGTAAAGAAAAAGGATTGAAATTCGGATTTTATTTTAGTCTGGAAGAATGGGAATATCCCATCATTGACGACGATGGCGAGTTGATATACAGGAAATGGGCGGGATACCGGATTCCTTATTTTGAGAAATTGGAGAAAAAAGCATCCGGGAAAATCGCTGTCCGTGATTATCTGAAAGACTATCTGATTCCGCAGGCTACCGAGTTTATTGACCGTTACGATCCCGATCTGCTCTGGTATGACGGCGACTGGGATACGCCGGCGGACGACCTGGCAAGTTACGACATTGCCGCCTATTATTACAACCAGGCGGAAGGACGCAAGGAAGTGGCTGTCAACGACCGCTACGGTACGGAGGATGGTAAATGGCTGCGTTCCCGAAGAGGCGATTACTATACCGATGAATACGGCGACATGAAAAAGGAGGCCATTCAAACGATTCATCCCTGGGAAGAAGGCAGGGGCATCAGCCAGTCGTACGGGTTTAACTGGGAGGATACGAAGGATAACATCATTACTTCCAAAGATTTCATCAGATTATTTGTGGACGTGGTCGCCAACGGAGGAAATTTGCTGCTATTGGTGAACTTAGACAGCCAGGGCGCTTTGCCCGACATACAGGAAGCGCGCCTGAGAGAGATAGGCCAATGGCTGAAAATAAACGGAGAAGGGATCTATGCTACCCGGGCGTATGCGACAATATCCGAGGATCAGGTATATTACACGCGCAGTAAAGATGAAAAAACGGTCTATGCCATTTCGGTTGAATGGCCGGGTACACAGTTGAAAATAAAATCCGTTCAGCCAAAAGCAGGCTCCAGCATATACATGCTGGGTTATGATCAGCCATTGGCATGGAATTATGACAACGGTATAACTACCGTTGCAATACCTTCAAATCTGCAAAACGAGTCGAACAGACCCTGCAAGGACGCCTATACATTTAAAATACAAAAAGATTAATCATGAAAAAATTATTGCTATTCCTTTTTCTCTGTTTCGCCGTTCAGGGTTTTTCGTCCGTTCCTGAAATATGCAGGGTGCAGGGCGGTCATACGCGTACCATCTGGGGAACGGGTTTTTTTGAGGGCGTCACGGAGGTTTACGCTGCGAATATCCCTTTTGATGAAAAGGCGGCTATTACCGCTTTGGAATCGGGCGACTACAAAGGGAAGCAGGCGCTTCCATCCGTTCCTCCGGCCAATGCGCGGCGACTGAACATCCTTACCAGCGATCCGCGCGGCTTGGTGATGGCGGTGGAGTTTTCGGACGAATACAATTCCAACGGCTTTTTTGGCGACCGTGTCGGCGACGATGTGATTTGGGTGAAAAACAGCGACGGGTATTCCAAACCCTGGTTAGTGAAATCGTCCAAGCCCTGGTTTGTGTATCCCGATAAGATACAGGCCGGCGAAATAATCAGGGTATTTGGACGCAATATTGACGCCCGGCTGATTGCTGTCAAGAAACGGGGCGAAAACAAAGCGCGTATGCTTAAAAGCAGCGAGGTGGTAGCCCGCAACTCGCTTCATGTGCACAATACGCTATATGAAGCGGAAGTGCGCCTCCCCGGCGAACTGGAAGCCGGCGAGTATGAACTGTATATCCACAACGGTTCAGGCGGGACGGCCGGATGGAGCGAGCCGCTCAAATTCACGACGCTGCCGCAGCGTTCAAAACCGGTATATTATGAAGCCGGGGATTACGGCGTGAAGGCCAATGGCTTTACAGACGATACGGAGGCATTGCGCCGGGCGCTTGCCGCAGCAGCCCGGACCGGTGGGACGGTTGTTTTGCCGCCGGGTATCGTGGTCATCAGCGAAACGATCGCGCTTCCGGAGGGCGTTTCACTTCGCGGAAGCGGCGAAAAAGCTACCTCTTTACAGGTTTTGGAAGAAAATCCGATGCACGGCGGCTTCCCTCAAAACGCCATACTGGAAGACTATGCCAACGATTATACGCACGAACTGAAAGACAATACGCCGATGTTGTGGGCGCAAAACAACAGCAGCATCACCGACCTCTCGTTGGTTTTCGGGCCGGGCGTAGACCAGGGTATTTTGGTTGTCCGCAGTCCGGGCACGGCAGAGAACATCCGTATCGAACGCATCAGCGTAACGGCAAACCGTCAGGCTGATACGTGGCATACCTCCTACTCGATCTTAGTCATGGGAAAAACATACGGCATGGTTATCGCCGACTGCGATCTCAGGGGCTGGGGCTCGGCGGGCTTCGTATCCAATGATCACCGTCAGGCTTATGTGGGGCGCAATAAAATGGTCACATTCCCCACGGGGATTGCCAACACGTTCTTCATCCGCGCTTTCAATGAGAGCGTGATTGAAAGTAATGAGGCATACTACGGCATACGCAATTATGTGCAGCAGGATGGAAGAAAATATGGCAAATATAACAATCCCAGCAAGCAATACGACTTAAGTCAGAGTTCAAGACACATCGCAACGATTGGTAATGTCTTTATCAACAACTTGGCACGTCGGCACAATGACGGCGAACTGATGATAGAGGCGGGTAGCGCCGAATGGTGGGGCACGATTGCCGGCGCCGATAGAAATTCGATTACGCTCGCCGGCGAACCGTTTGACGTCGATATGTCCGGCAATTATGTGATGATACTCGACGGCAAAGGACTTGGGCAATACCGCATGATCGTATCAGGCACGAAGAATAAACTGATCCTCGAAAAGGACTGGGACATTATTCCCGACCAGACGACGGTCGTAACGATTGGCGGCTTCAACGTCGAAAATCTGTGGATCGATAATACGTCGGACAACAATGCCAGCTGGACAGGCTTTTGGGGCAATAATGCGGGGCATGTGGTCGACGGGCATATCATGCGCGACGGCGCTCCGTTTTACCTGTGGGGTTGGGAGCCGCGACGTCCTGCGACCGTAGCGTTCATCGACCTGATCGGTATCCGCTCCATCGGTGGCGGCGGCGTTGGCATACTGGGTACGCCGGTATTCGGCAATACCATCCGTTACAGTGAGTTTATCGATTTCAGGTATTATCCCACTTTTCATATTCAACCGTCGTGGCTGAACAGACGGGGCGATCCTTCCGGCACATACGGCATATCCTTCAATGGCGTGCATAAATTTAATAACATCCCCGAAACGGCGCCGCTAAACGGATGGAACATCTTCGAAGCCAATCATATAGCCGACGGGCCGAACGGTATTTATATTCCGTCGTTCGCCGATTATACGATCCTGAAACGCAATGTGATACATGTGGATAAGGAGGAATATGTCAATGAATCGAAGACGGCGGTAATCAGGTAGAGAAGCGGCGTGCCGCGTCTCCCTATTAATAACAATAATCAATTAGCAAATGAAGAACAGTTATTTGTTTATCATTACCGTAACGACATTCCTGATGTGTTTGCCTTCCTGCAATAACGGGATCGGCCATGTTGCTGAAAAGGAAATAACCGGTTTGCAATGTCTTACGGGTCAGCATTTTCCCGTTCCTGAATGTTCCGTTGATCTCATGTTTCCGAACGGCGACATGGCGGAAGTGAAAAACCATTGGCCCGCGGGTGGATGGATGGTTCCCGACGGGAATAAAATTGCGAAGACCATCGCTTCGCTTGTCGATTATAACCAGGCGATACCCAAACCGGCGGAAGTAGCATACGCCATGAACATGACCTTGGGCGAATACGACTTTATCTGTTCAAGACTGAAAACAGCCCAGCTTTCCTCGCCGTGGGACGATCCGTCGCAACATACAACTTCGGTGACGTTTGTTGAAGACCGTTCGGCGCCGGAGCGTCTCCCTTACCTTCATTTCGAAGCAGGGAAATACGGGTTATTGCGAAGCCCTGATTTCAAAGTGGAAGCCGGTAAGCCGCATTTCATGTCGATGTGGGTGCGAAGCCAAATGGAAGGCGGGCGCAGTCCGGAATTTATTTTCTGGTATGGACTGGGGTTGGAAGCCATCGGCATCAGTTTTTATTCACTACCGGATACCCAAGGCGAATGGAAAAGGTACGGATTTTATTTTCGCGCATTGGCCGACACCGACAGCGCCCATTTTACGCTACATTTTCCGGGTGCGGAAGACGCTTACTTAGACATGACCGGTTTTCAATTGCGTACTGCTACCGAATCTGAATTTTCGGCAGCCTATTCGGAATGGCGGAAGACCATGCCGGAACATTCAATCATTGAATCGCCGGATGACGGTAAATACCTGGCTGCTTCGATTGCGAAATTAGAGGGTAAGTTGGGAGTTCCCGGCAAGCCTTTTGTGGTATGGGGCGTGGGTTCCAGCTGGACAAACGGATTGGAAGATATGGAACCGGTACGGCAGGCTATTTTGTCGCGCTTCCCCGATGCGCCTGAAATCATTATCAGAAAACAGGTTGGCAGCGGCAGTCCCTACGACTATATCCGTGGCTGGATCCATACGATGGTATTGGCCGACCAGCCCGACCTGATCATTTCCTACACCAACGGAAGCGTGGAAGCGCTTGAAATGATGCTCAAAGATATTCGACAACACTCGACAGCCGACATCATCATCCCCAGCCTGCATTTCTTTGAAAACGAAAACGGACAGCTGACGCCGGAAGTGATCAACATGCCCATTTTCGACCAAATCAAAGCGGTATGCGAAAAATATAACGCCCAGTTTGTGGATAACCGGAGATATATTGCGCAATGGTTATTGGCGAGCGACAGGCAAGTCATTGACCTGCTGAGCGATGCGGTACACCAGAACAACCAGGGACGCCTGCTGACATGCGAGAATATCGGACAACAGTTTGTCAGGCATCCGTCGCCGTCATACGATCCCTATTCGATGGAAGAAAAAGTACCCTTGGCATCCGGTTTCCGGAATCCCGATGCGCGGTTACAGTTTTCCGACGGATGGTCGGTCGTCGATGGTAAAATGGTATCACGGAAAGCCGGAAACATTGTGAAGTTTACATTTACAGGAAACAGGGTTGACCTGACCGGCGAACGGAAAGCGGGCGGTGGAAGCGTAGAAGTGTGGATAGACGGAAAGCCGGCCGGCGAAGCGCCTGCGTATGCCATTTCTTACATCAAGCCTGCCATAACCAATATCAGCCACATGGGGTTCTATCCGCGCTGGTCGGGCGGAGGCGGCGATACCGGGCCGCACGGCGTATGGCTTGGAAAGATTATGATCCCCCAAAAATGGACGATCCGGATGATTGACAATGAAGGACATTACGAATTAAGCGGCGCTGTCTCCGGAAAGGAAGGCGTTGGTCATAATACCCGCATGTTCACCGGCCAATCGGGACAGATCGTTGTCGATCCTGCGGTATGGCGCCATCCGCAAGCCAACGTGAAAGGCGATAACTGGACATTCCATGTAACGCGCTGCGCGGTGGATACGGTGAAATATTCGTCTGAAGGAATGGAAACTGAAACGCCGTATTCCGTACGACTGGCGCAAAATCTTCCTAATGAGGAACATACAATCGAACTGCGAACAATAGGAGAAAGAGAAGTCGTGCTCGAATCGTTTTATATTTTTAAACCGCAGCTGAAGAATTAATTTTTCCAACAATATCCTGAATGAGTAGGCCAGCCAGAGTAAATCCGAAAATAGCGGTGATATGTACTATTGCGCCGTTAGTACGTGCTTTTCGGGTATCCCAAATCGACTGGTTATTCGAGGAGTCGGCGGGAGCGCCTTTATTTTCAAGAGATTCATCGCTGAATACACAATGAAATTTCTTTGAAGGCATGTCGTTTTTTCTAAATTTTTGACGTAGCGCCGCTGCCAACGGACATCCTTTAACTTTCCAAAAGTCAGCTGTTTGTATTCTTGATGCATCAATCTTTAAAGCAGCGCCCATGCTCGAAAAAAGCGTGGCATTCGTGCTTGTTGCGTTTATGATGAGGCTTGCCTTGTGTTCTAAACTGTCGATGGCATCAATGATATAATCGTAAGAATCAAGTTGAAACAACGGATTGGTTTCGGCAGTATATGCGACTTGATTCGCTGTAATTTCCGCATGTGGATTGATGGTTAGCAGGCGCGTTTTCAAAACGTCTACTTTGGCTTGTCCGACCGTGCTGGTGGTTGCCGGCAGTTGCCGGTTAATATTTGACGGGCTGATAAAGTCGGAGTCGACAAGCGTCAGCTGTCTTATACCTGAACGAACCAGGCTTTCTGCGCACCAGCTGCCGACGCCTCCGACACCAAACAGGATGACGCGCGTGCTGCAGATTTTTTCCATCGCTTTCGTGCCGATGAGCAGTTGCGTACGCCCAAAAATTTCATTTTCCTGATACATCATGCCGGTGTGTTGAAAGCACAAAAGTAAGTAAATAAAAAAAAGAAGCCAAAAAAACTTGCTGTTTTCAAATAAAGTTGTACTTTTGCAACCGGAAAATTCGGGATGTAGCACAGTTGGCTAGCGCGCCACGTTCGGGACGTGGAGGTCGGACGTTCAAGTCGTCTCATCCCGACTTTTTTTTACCAGTTTATTTTTTATACTTTCTCAACTCGATGCGGAAAGTTGTACCTTTACCTATTTCCGAATTTTTCACGTATATTTTGCCGCCCGGATATGATTCGATGATGCGTTTTACGAGCGAAAGTCCTAATCCCCAGCCTCTTGTTTTAGTAGTATAACCGGGATTGAAAACTGTTTTAAAGCGCGATTTGGCAATTCCCCTGCCGGTATCGGTTACATCAATGAGGATTGTATTTCGATTACTTTCGACGTGATAAATAATATTTCCCTGACCTCCAATGGCGTCAACTGCATTATTCGTCAGGTTTTCGATGACCCATGAGAAAAGCGAATCATTCATCAGTACAAGCGACGACTGATCCGGCAGTTCCACATTAATTTTTACTTTGGATGAAATGCGGGCGCTCATATATTCAAAAGATGATTGCATGGAATTATTGATATCAAGTGGCAGCAGGTCGGGTTTAGAACCTATTTTTGAAAACCGTTCGGCTATCGTTTCAAGTCGTTTGACATCTTTTTCCATTTCTTTAAGGTACATTTCATCGACTTCTTTTGTTTTCAGGTATTCAACCCATGCCATCAATGAAGAGATCGGCGTTCCGAGCTGGTGGGCGGTTTCTTTGGATAAACCTACCCAGACTTTGTTCTGTTCCGCTTTTTTAGCGCTGACAAGCGCAAAGAAGGATACGAGAATAAAAATAAAAACAACGGCAAGTTGAATATAGGGATACATCGTAAGTCTTTTCAGGACAAGCGATTCGTCATGATAGAGATATTGTTTGTCATTATCTCCCAATTCGATGATTATCTGATTGTTTTTGGACTGTAATTCCGTTACTTTTTTTTGAAGGAATTTCACATTTTCCTTTTCAGGCGTTTCGATGTTTGCATATTGAACGACTTCGCCGTTTTCGTCGCAAACAATAACCGGAATAGAATTGTTACTTTGTATGATATGAAAAATCAGATTCGTATATTGCGATTCGTCAACCGAATCAGCTACGAGAAGGTTCATGGCCTCCCCCCAAATTTCAACTCTGTTACGCTCATCCTGCGCTAATTTTTTACTAAATGAATTTGAAACGACAACCGTTGTAATAATAATACCCACGGCAGCTAAAATAAAAATGACAGTCCACCATTGCCTGGACTCAAAGAAATTTGTATTCATAGGTACATAAAAGTATATGAATCTGAAACGAAAAAAACAGTAGAATATTGTATGAGGAGATAGTGACCCCGGTGCGATTCAAACGCACGACCTTCAGAACCGGAATCTGACGCTCTATTCACTAAGCTACGGGGCCAAAAACGCTGCAAAAGTAGATAAAAAACCATTAGTATGCAAAATTTTGATTGGGTTTCACTAAAAAACATTATCTTCGCGGTGAAAAATATATTGTTAATAAGGAAAGCAAACAAATGAAAAAAGTTATTTTATCCATCGTCTTTGCCGGTTTTATTACTGCAATCATGGCTCAGGAACCTGTAAATGGATTACATACGCTATGGTATGAACAACCGTCGAGAAACTGGAATGAGGCGCTTCCGGTCGGTAACGGACGTCTGGGTGCAATGGTCTACGGCGCCTATCCGAATGAGGTGATACAATTTAATGAGGAAAGTTTATGGGCCGGCTGCCAGACGCAATCGGATGCCGATGCACGATCATCATTGGAAGCCATTCAACAACTGCTGCTTGGCGGCGAAATAGCCAAAGCCGCCGCACTGGCTGAAGAAACACTGGCGAGCGATCCGCTTCGGATCCGGTCGTATCAGCCGGTCGGTGACATCAATATCCAGTATGCCGGTACGGCTTCCAGGACAAGGGGAGATGCAGCTGTTCCCGGTTATCAGCGGAAATTAGACCTAAATACCGGAATTGTTACATCAACATTTGTACTTGATAACGTCAAGTATACGCAGGAAGTATTTGCATCGGCTGTGAATGATGTGATTGTCGTCCGTATCAAATCGGAAGCGGCTGGCAAACTATCGTTTAAGCTGTCGCTTAACAGGAAACAGGATGCGACGGTCAGTTCGACCGGTAGTAATGAATTAACTATGAAGGGACAAATTGTTGACCTGCCAAGAGCCGGTTCATCGCCTGCCGGACTCTACATGAAGTTTGCGGCAAGGATAATCGGATACAACAAAGGCGGAACCATGACGACGGTTAATAATTCATTTTTTGTGGAAAATGCCGACGAAGCCGTTTTTTACCTCACCGCAGCAACCGATTATAATTTTTCGCGATTGAACTACGATAGAAGCATCGATCCGGTTCAAAAATGTGCAACTATACTGTTGCAGGTAAAAGATAAACCATACATGACCGTGAAAACCGCGCATATTGACGACCATGCAGCTATGTTTAACAGGGTTTCGTTCAACCTGTTTGATGACACGAACAACAATATGGCCACCGATAAGCGGTTAGAGGCAGTAAAGAGCGGGACTATAGACAAGAGTTTTACTGTTTTGCTGTTCCAGTATGGACGTTATTTATTAATGGGCTCGTCGCGTAAACCCGGAATTTTACCGGCAAATCTCCAGGGCGTATGGAATCAGGATTTTGAAGCGGCATGGAATTCAGACTTCCATACCAATATCAATATACAGATGAACTACTGGCCGGCTGAGGTTTGCAATCTTTCCGAGACGGTTATTCCTTTTAGCGACCTGATCAGTGCGCTTCGCGTTCCGGGACGAATAACAGCCCAAAAGACCTATAATTCAACCGGTTGGACAATGAACCACCTGACAGATGTCTATGGGCGCACAGCCATTTCCGACGGAGTAGGGTGGGGGACATATCCTATGGCCGCCTCCTGGCTGGTATTGCATCAGTGGGAGCATTACCAGTTCACAAAGGACTTAAGCTATCTGAAAGAAGTCTATCCGACGATCAGGGAGGCGGCGGATTTTGTTTTGGATTTTATCATCAGGGATAAAAAGGGAAAATGGGTAACTGCTCCGTCCAATTCACCCGAAAACAGGTACCGGTTGCCCAGCGGGGAAACGTTTATGCTGACGTATGGCGCTACAAAGGATATTCAATTGATTAGAGAACTGTTTAAGGCCTGCATCAAAATGGGTAATTTATTAGGCGAAGACAGGAAGTATATTTCCCGCCTCCAGTCGGTGATAAAGGATTTACCGCCTACGATGGTAAGTCCGCGTTACGGCATCATACAGGAATGGATCGAAGACTATGAGGAAGTAGAACCGGGGCATCGGCACATGTCCCAACTTTTCGGGTTATATCCCGGATCGGAAATAACACCGGCCAGCAAGGCGCTTTTTGAAGCAGCCGTTAAAACAGTAGAGCGTCGTCAGGAATATGCCCGTTTGGGACAAGGCAGTTCACCGGGGTGGAACAAAGCATGGCTAATCAACTTTTATGCCCGTTTGTATAATGGCGATGCAGCCTGGCAAAAAGTATTGGAATTGGAAAGGGAACGCATCCTGACTAATTTGTTCAATGATCATCCGCCATTCCAGATCGACGGCAACTTTGGATTTACGGCCGGTATTGCCGAAATGCTGATACAAAGTCATCAGGAAAATCTGATAGTGCTACTGCCTGCTATTCCGAAAGCATGGGACAAAGGCGAAGTCAAAGGATTGAAAGCAAGGGGTAATATCACCGTCGACATGAAATGGGATAACAACCGGTTGACTGACGCAACACTGACAGCTGCCGATGATTGTACCGTACAGGTGGAGTACAATGGCAAGACTCAAAAGATAAAATTGACTAAAGGTAAAGCCTATAAACTGTGAGTAATTAATAATTACCGATGACAATTGACAGGCTTCTGTCTGAAAACCTTAATTCCTTACCGTCAGTTTGGTAAAATTGCTATTATTAGCGTAGCAGATTGTATTGTCGAGTGTTAGTGCAAAAGGATAATCGCCAGGGCTGAAATCGGGAACGATTGTTTTCAGGCTTCCTGCAACGGTTGAATTTGCCGGTAATCTTTCGAGTGTTTGTTCAAGATAGCAATTATAAAACAGGAGACGCCTGTTGGTGGCTTCCATTTCTTTTCCTGTTTCGAGAAAATATACCGCTTTACATGTTACGGGAAATTCGGAATGATGGAAATCAATATCATGGGAGGTAGGGTTATCCATTTCAAAATTAATTTGTAATGTATCTCCGGCACAGATTTCCTTTTGTTCCAGAGAATATTTGATTTTTATTCTGTTCACTGATTGAAAATTTGAAGCGGCATATCCTGAAAATGAATAGCCGTTGATGTGATAATCGTTTGACTTTCCTTCTTTTTTTTGACAGATAAAAACCGGTTTTCCCTGATAATCCAATTCTTTTTGCCAGATATCATATTGCGTACGGCGGCTGTCAACCGAACTTAAAACAAACGATTCGTTGCCTGTGAAAAATTGATAGTTTGACGGATTCTGAAAGGAACCGGTGAAAATGACCGGCACATTGCCGGCTATTGATTCAATGGCTTTGCTCTTATCTCTTTTTCCATAAAAATCAAGCCGTTCGGGCAACCAGTCCGTTATGAAAACAATTCGTACACAAAAAACTAAAATAAGAGAAGGTAAAATCCATTTTTTTACAAAACGCATTAAATGATTGTCAATAAAACAATATTGATAAAGCAATATAATCATCGGGATGGAACAAATAACCGTCCAGTGTGGCTCTACGTGTCCTCTGAACGACATGATCCAGAAAAAAGACAAAAAGCCGCCGATTAGGAAAAACAATCCCCTCTCAAACAAATCCCTTGCCTTGTGCTTTATCAAAATATAGATAACCGCTCCAAAGGTAAAAGGATTAAATACAACTAATTGGTTAGGAAGATATTCAATGAAATACAGCCATTTAAAACTCCTGTTTCGATCGTTCAGATGGTATTTAAAACTTGGAAAATCCATTGATATTTGCCAATAGATATGAGGAATAAGCAATAGCGCCGTCAGGCATAAAGCCATCCAGAATTTTGGACGAATCAGTAGTTTTAAGTTAGACAAAACGATAAATCCGACAATCAGGAAAGCATGATACTTGCTGTAGATCATTCCAGCCATGGCTAAAGCAAGTAGCAAAGTATGATGCCAGGTTTCATTTTTCAGGTAATTGCGGTAAGCAAGTAAAAATAATGCTGTAAAAAACAGCAGGGGAACATCAGGCGTAGTAACAAAACCGTAAGCCTGAAACATAACCATTGATAGAGAAATGATGAAAAATAACACTACCTTTTTTGCTTCATGGTTTTTTTCATCGATGATTTTCCAAATGATAACCAGCGTAAAAAATTGAATAAAAACAGTTAATAAACGAATAGAAAGATTTCCCTTTAAAAAAAATGCCGACAAATAAGTTAATATACTGATGAACGGAGGATGGTCATAATAGCCCCAGGCTAATTTTTGTCCGTACAGGGAATAATAGGCCTCGTCTTTCATTATTTCCGTGAGAATCGCCTGAAAAAAATTCATTCCAAGCCAAAAGATTAACAAAAAAGCAAAAAGTTTTTTCCAGTCCTGTTTAATTACAAAATGTGTTAAATGTCCTACCCTGTTTTTAATGTACATTCATCATTTTTTAACCGTTTATTTCATAGACAGTTTATAATAAATGCCCTGAAACGGCGGCAAAGGTAGTACAAGCCGAGTAAAACACAAAATAAGTTTACTTGTTTTTTGTTTTCGAGGCGCCGCCTACCCTTCATGTTTTAATAAAGGTAGTGCAAGCCGAGTAAAACACAAAATAAGTTTACTTGTTTTGTGTTTGAATTGCCAAAGTTGTATTACCTTTGCATGTCGCAACTGATAAATGTTAGATAGATGAATGTGAAAATTGAACAGAGTTGGAATGAATGTCTGGCTGAAGAATTTGAGAAGCCTTACTTTCAACAATTGACAGATTTTGTACGTGGCGAATATGCAAAGGGCGCTGTTTATCCGTCGGGTCAGCATATCTTTAATGCTTTTAATCACTGTCCGTTTGATTGTGTGAAAGTAGTTTTACTGGGTCAAGACCCCTATCATGAACCCGGACAGGCGCATGGATTGTGTTTTTCCGTACGGGAGGGCATTCAATTTCCTCCTTCTCTTGTTAATATTTTTAAGGAAGTACAGTCTGATTTAGGTACGGCTGTACCGAAAAACGGAGACCTAACCCGATGGGCCGATCAGGGCGTATTGCTACTTAATGCTACTTTGACCGTTCGCGCCCACGTGGCGGGTTCGCATCAAAATAAGGGGTGGGAAACGTTTACAGATGCAGTGATAAACCGTTTGGCGACACGGCGTGAACATCTTGTCTATATTTTATGGGGCGCCTACGCGCAACGTAAGGGCGCTATAATTGATACAGGAAAGAATTTGGTTTTGCAGTCGCCGCATCCTTCGCCATTGTCAGCCAGTAGAGGTTTTTTTGGGAACAGACATTTCAGTAAAGCAAATACTTACCTGATGTCAAAGGGTCAAACACAAATAATTTGGTAATTATGAATTATGGAATATAAATATCAGGAGCCATTTCCGTTAGGAGAAGATACGACGGATTATTATTTGCTTACGAAAGAGCATGTTTCGACGACTCTTTTTGAAGAGAAGGAAATACTTTGCGTGAAAGCGGAAGGATTGACCCTATTGGCAAAAACTGCTTTTCGCGATGTGGCATTTTTACTTCGCACAGAACACCAGCAACAGGTGGCTGCTATTTTAACGGACCCCGAGGCAAGTAAAAACGATAAGTTTGTGGCGCTTACCTTTCTGCGTAATGCTGAAGTGTCGACTAAGGGACAACTGCCTTTTTGCCAGGATACGGGTACCGCCATTATCATGGGAAAGAAAGGGCAGCAGGTATGGACGGACAGAAATGATGAAGAAGCCTTATCGAATGGGGTTTATATGACTTATACGGAAGAGAATCTGCGTTATTCGCAAAATGTGCCGTTGACAATGTATGATGAAAAAAATACGGGTTGTAACTTGCCCGCACAGATTGATCTGTATGCAACACAAGGCGATGAATATAAATTTCTGTGTATTGCAAAAGGCGGCGGTTCGGCCAACAAGACCTACCTGTTTCAGGAAACAAAAGCATTATTGAATCCCGATACGCTTGTTCCGTTCTTAGTGGAAAAGATGAAAACACTGGGAACGGCTGCATGTCCGCCGTATCATATTGCTTTTGTGATTGGAGGAACTTCGGCTGAGGCCAATCTTAAAACTGTAAAACTGGCTTCTGCGCATTATTATGACAGTTTGCCGACAGCAGGCAATATCGGCGGTCAGGCTTTCAGGGATATTGCATTGGAAAAGAAAGTTTTGGAAGAATCGTATCACATTGGATTAGGCGCTCAGTTTGGTGGAAAATATTTTGCACATGATATTCGTATTATACGTTTACCCCGTCATGGCGCTTCCTGTCCTGTAGGCATGGGCGTTTCCTGTTCGGCAGACCGTAATATCAAAGCGAAAATCAATAAGGACGGTATTTGGATTGAGAAACTGGAAAATAACCCCGGACGTTTTATCCCGGAAGAATTGCGTCATGCAGGCGAAGGCGATGCTGTTCGGATTGATTTGAATCAGCCCATGCCGGAAATATTGAATGTATTGGATAAATATCCGGTGGGAACACGCCTATCATTAAACGGCACAATTATTGTTGGACGCGACATCGCACATGCCAGGTTAAAAGCGTGTATTGATAAGGGAGAAGGACTACCTCAGTACATAAGAGACCATCCGATTTATTATGCAGGCCCCGCCAAGACCCCGAAAGGAATGCCCTCCGGCTCTTTTGGTCCGACAACTGCCGGAAGGATGGATTCGTATGTCGACCTGTTCCAGTCGCAGGGAGGAAGCATGGTGATGATTGCCAAAGGAAACCGTAGTCGGCAAGTGACGGATGCCTGCAGGAAACATGGCGGATTTTATCTTGGAAGTATCGGCGGCCCGGCAGCTATCCTGGCATTGGAGAGTATCAAAAAGGTGGACTGTCTTGAATATCCCGAATTGGGAATGGAAGCGATCTGGAAAATCGAAGTGGAAAATTTTCCTGCATTTATGCTGGTCGACAACAAGGGAAATGATTTTTTTAACAATAATTTTTTTCGTATGAAATCTTTAAAAGTACCTTTTGTGCCGGAATTGGACGGTCTGGCGTTGTGCGATGTTGCAGCGCGTATGGAAACGGACGCCTTGCGTCAGTATGTGAAAGTAATTAACTGGAGTAAATATTCTTACAAGCCTGTTGTCGTTTTTGATATCGCACGTGGCGAAAAGGAAATATATCTCCATTATTTTGTACGTGGTTTATCATTGAGGGCTATGGCGTCGAAGGATGGCGAATTAGTTCATCCGGACAGTTGTGTGGAGTTTTTTATGCGTCCTTCGAACGATTTGTTCTATACAAATTTTGAATTTAACTGTATTGGCGTTTGTCTTGCGGGACGTGGCCATGGACGCAATGGACGAACTTCTTTTACCTCAAGCGAATATGAAAAAATACGGCGCTATTCGACTGTTCCAAAGGAAGCATTTGCCGAGAAAAAAGGTATCCATGCATGGGAACTGACAGTAGCCATTCCGTTTGAACTGATGGGGCTTGACGCTTCAAATCTGCCGGAAAAAATTCGGGGGAATTTTTACAAATGCGCCGACGAAACAGCAAATCCTCATTATGTAACATGGAGTCCGATACCACTTCCTTCACCGGATTATCACTGTCCGGAATATTTTGGCGAAATATACCTATAGAAAGTCAACACCGATAACGCCTAAAACTTCCATTTCAAAAACAAGTGTTGAATAACCGGGGATTGAATTGCTACTGCCGGATCGGCCATAGCCTAACTGGTAGGGAACCCATATTTCCCACTTATCGCCCTTAACCATGTGTTGCAGCGCAGTTTTCCACCCGCCTATCACCCCATTGACAGAAAAAAATCTCGGAGTACCGTCATCAAATAACCGTTGATCAAAAACGGAACCTACCGTTATATTATAATCAGGGTAGTCGGCAACAAAATATCCTTTATAGTAACAATTGACACTGCTTGTATACCGTATGGAATCTGTCCCATCACCCTTATTAAGTATTTTGTAATATATACTTCCTTCATTACCGGGTGATTTCAACTCCTTATATTCAGGATTGGTCTTGATGGCATTAAAAGCTGCAAGATTGGCAATCATCCATTTTTCCAGCTGGTCTTCACTTTCCTTTTTGCAGGATGTTGTACAAACATAGACCATCACAAACATCGTCAGGAATAATCCGTATTTTTTCATTTTGGATATTTTTATATTAAAATGGCAATGGGTCATGACCCATTGTTAATAATTTACGCATATTTACTTTTTCGGCAATGATTCCGTGTAGCCGGTTGATGGGTACACGATCCTGTTCCATTGTATCGCGATAGCGGATGGTGACGCATTGATCGTTCAATGTATCGTGGTCAATCGTGATGCAGTAGGGCGTTCCGATGGCATCCTGACGGCGGTAACGTTTACCTATCGAATCTTTTTCGTCGTACTGGCACCGGAAATCATACCGTAGCAGTTCCATGATTTCAATGGCTTTTTCAGGAAGTCCGTCTTTTCGAACCAATGGCAGCACAGCTAATTTCACCGGCGCCAATGCCGCAGGTAATTTCAATACAACGCGCGTTTCGCCATCTGCCAGCATTTCTTCGTAATAGGCGCCGGAAAGCAGGCTAAGGAACATGCGGTCAACGCCAATGGATGTTTCGATCACATAAGGAATGTAACTCCTGTTCAAATCCGGATCAAAATACTGAATTTTCTTACCGGAGTATTTTTCGTGCTGCGACAGGTCGAAATCCGTCCGGCTGTGGATACCTTCCACTTCCTTGAATCCGAAAGGCATTTCAAATTCTATGTCGGTGGCGGCATTGGCATAGTGTGCCAGTTTGTCATGGTCGTGAAAACGGTATTTCTGATCACCCATGCCCAAAGCGCGATGCCATCTCATGCGTATCTCTTTCCATTTGGCAAACCATTCCAGTTCTTCACCCGGACGTACGAAGAACTGCATTTCCATCTGTTCAAATTCACGCATACGGAATACAAACTGACGCGCAACAATTTCATTTCGGAATGCTTTTCCGATCTGGGCGATGCCAAACGGGATTTTCATGCGTCCGGTCTTTTGCACATTGAGGAAGTTTACAAATATACCCTGCGCCGTTTCGGGACGAAGGTATATTTTCGTTGCGCCATCGGCGGTAGAACCCATTTCGGTGGCAAACATCAGGTTGAACTGACGTACATCCGTCCAGTTGCGCGTACCGGAGATCGGACATACTATTTCGCAGTCGATAATGAGCTGACGCAAAGCGTCCAGATCGGAATCGTTCAGCGCTCTCGCAAATCGACCGTGTACCTCGTCGCGTTTCGCCTGATTTTCAAGTACGCGGGGATTGGTTGCACGAAACTGCCGTTCGTCGAAAGCATCACCGAAACGTTTTGCCGCTTTTTCGACTTCTTTGTTTATCTTTTCATCGATTTTAGCAAGGTGGTCTTCTATTAATACATCGGCACGGTAACGCTTCTTGCTGTCCCTGTTGTCAATCAGCGGGTCGTTGAATGCGTCGACATGACCGGAAGCCTTCCAGATCGTCGGGTGCATGAAAATAGCCGAATCAATACCCACAATATTGTCATTCAGCAAAGTCATGCTGTCCCACCAATATTTCTTGATATTGTTCTTCAGTTCAACGCCATTCTGACCATAGTCGTAAACCGCTCCCAGTCCGTCGTAAATTTCAGACGACGGAAATACGAATCCGTATTCCTTGCAATGTGAAATTAATTTCTTAAAAACATCTTCCTGTTGCGCCATATATCATTTTTTGCTTTTCAGTGCGGGGGCAAAGATAGTTCTTTTAATTGAAAGTTGAAAATTGAAAGTTGAGAATTAACAAAAATCTTTGAAAATTCAATTAAAAACCATACATTTGCAACGCTATGACATTTGTTTCCGGTTTACAATATAATAACGATCAACATTACTGATTATGAAACGGTTAAAATTGCCAAAAGGGATTCAGACCTTCGAAGACCTCCGAACAAGAGGTTGTGTTTATGTTGACAAGACAAAGTATCTTGTCGATTTGATTGATGACGGGAAACCCTACTTCATGGCTCGTCCGCACCGTTTTGGGAAGTCGCTTACCGTTTCTACCTTTGAAGCGCTGTTTTCAGGGAAAAAGGAACTGTTTGAGGGTCTTTATGCAGAAGAGTTCCTGAACCGGCCCGACTATCAGCCAAGCCCGGTAATACGGTTGGATATGAGTAGAATTTCTACAAACGGAGGCATAGATGTTATAAAACAATCCATTAAACAACAAACGATTGAAATAGCTGAAAAGTTTGATCTCGATATTCCGAAAAATTTGCCGGAAGGCGATATTTTGAGAAACATTATATCAAAATCAGCAAGGAAATACAATCAGAAGGCAGTCGTTCTCGTTGACGAATACGACAAGCCGTACACGGATTTTATAAATGACCCCGCTATGGCGAAAAATGTTCGTAATGTACTGAGAGACTATTATGTTCAAATAAAAGCCGGCGACGAACACATCCGTTTTGTATTCATCACAGGCATTTCCAAATTCGTGAAACTTGGCGTGTTCTCTACCTTAAATAATATTGACGATATTTCCATGATGCCGGAATATGCCGAAATTTGCGGCTACACAGAAGAGGAGATTATTCGTTATTTTCCTGATTATTTGGACGAAACAGCAGGTAAAATGGAGATTTCCACCGAAGAATTGATTCAAAGGATGCGTAATTATTACAATGGTTTTTGTTTCGATAGAGAAGCGAAAGCAAGACTTTACAATCCCTTTTCCACCTTGTTGTTTTTCAGTCATAAAAATTTCGCCAATTACTGGATAGAAAGCGGAAATCCGCTGTTCATTGCCGAATATTTAAGAGACAAACATTTGACGGTAGAACAATTTCGTAATATGCCGGTTTCAAACGGATTTGCACGAAATCCGGGAGAAATGGAAATAACACCTCCTGAAGGCTTTCTGTTCCAGAGCGGCTACCTGACACTGCGACCGGGTATTGACGATGATCTCTCTTTGGATTATCCGAATACGGAAGTTTTAAATTCCATGTCGGAGTTGCTTGCAAAAAATATTTTGCGCGACCAAGACGAAGATTTCACCAAATGCCGCAATGATCTGCTAAAAGGCTTGAGGACTATTGATTATGAAATAATCATCAGTGCATTGAATCGTCTGCTGGCGAGTAATCCCTACGATGATTTTGTAAGCGTAGCCCGTCAGAGCATATCCTATAACAGCTATGATTTAAACATACAGGAATGGCATTACCGTTCGACGATTCTTGCTTTCCTGCGCGGTTGCGGAGTTGTTGTCATCGCTGAAATGCACACAAATAAAGGGCGACCCGATCTGGTTCTCTCATGGAAAGGCCAAACATGGGTCATTGAGTTAAAAGTATCATTCAATGGCGAAAGCGCCGAAAAAAAAGCCGAAGAAGCGCTCCGGCAGTGCACGGACAAGAATTATACAGCACCATTCCCAAATGCTACATTTCTTTGTTTGTGCATTGATAATGAAGCGCGGCAGATCACTGCATCGCGCATCTTGCCTGCGAATAAGTAGATATTGTTTAAATACTACAATGTTTGCATTCAGCAAAATAAAATAAAAAACTTATTTTATTTTGTATTACTTTCACTTTGCACTATCTTTGCATATTCAATTTAATTGAAGTCAGGATGGACTATAATATTGATTTGAGAGAACTTTCGTTGCGTGAAAGCGAGAAGGTTGAATGGAAAGAAAATGGTGATGACAAGGATGTTATTAAAAGTATCGTCAAAACTGTTACGGCGTTTGCCAACGACATTGCGAATGTCGGAGGTGGGTATGTTGTTTGCGGTGCACGAGAAATAAAGGATGATTTCGGTTTTCCGAAAGTCGATTATACAGGGCTAAGAGCCAACAGATTAAGGGAAATTGAAGGGAAAGTCCGCGAACAGTGTACCAGGCGCGTAAGTCCTTCTATTGCACCTGTTATTCAGGTGATTGACAATCCGAATGACAAGGAAACGAAAATATTAATTTTTATTGTTATCGCTACTACGAAAGCGCATACCTATCGCGATGACGAATCCGTTAGGTATTATGTGCGTGTCGGGCGCGAAATGATAGAAGCAAGAAACGGCATTTTAAGTCAATTATTAACAATCAAACAGGATATTGAAACATTTGATAAACGGGCAAATCCGAATGTGGACGAATCGGATTTGGATTTATTGCTGTTCAGAGACTGTATGAACGAGATGAAATTAGTAAAGCAAAATATCCCTTTGGAAAGTTATGTTTCCGATAAGGAGCAAATCGCGGAATTTGTTCCGCCGCTTTGCGTTAAAAAAACGCTTGACGGTGGATTATGTCTTCGGAATTTTGCTTTGCTCATGTTTGGGAAAAGGAAATCTATCAGCTTGAATTTCCCCGATACCTATATTGCGCTGTCCATTTATAATGGTATAGACCGGAGTGAACCTACCTCCGTACGGTATTTATTGAACGGTTCTATTATTGAACAGGCAAAGAAAGCCATCGAGTTGCTTCATACGCAGGCATATACTTTATTTGATAAAATCGAAAACAAACCCAATCAGGATAAATATCCTGTTCGCGCCCTGCAGGAAGCACTGATAAATGCTGTCGTACACAGGGATTATACAATAGCCGACCCGATTAGGGTAACGGTTTTTTTGGACAGGATTGAAATACATTCGCCCGGAGCATTGCACTGGAGCGTTGACAGGGAGAAATTTTTAACCGGAACAGCAAGCGCAAAATGGCGAAATCAAAGTTTTGCCTATTTGTTTAATAAACTGCAACTTTCGCAATCGGAAGGGCAGGGTATTTCAACCATCATCCGGACGATGAAAGAGGAGGGTTGTCCTGACCCGTTTTTTGAAATCGGTACGGAAAGTGTAACGTGTATTTTGCCTGCGCATCCGAGGTATAAAAAGATTCGGATGAATAATTGAGTTGGGCTGCCGCAAGGGTATGCTCCTATGTTTTTAAATTTCGTTTGTCAGTTTTTCGTCAATCAGCATGATTTTCTTCTGAGAACGTATTTTTTCCTTTTCCATTGCGTTGATATCACTCAATACAGCTGCTAACTCATACGTGGCGCGGATGGCTTTTTTATCGGTGTCGGAGAGGTTGAGCGAGAATGGTTTCCCACCGGTATAGGTTGCTTTGATACGGTCTTTTTCGCTGACAATCAATATAAAATTTGCAATTGTTTTGCAGTGCTCCCCTTTGTAGGTAACTACTTCGGTTGTATTGCCCAAATCCTTAAAGCGATAGTTTACACCTCCGTCATAAGGGATAGCAGGGGTTTCGGCGAAGGCGCCGCTACTGATAGAAAAATGAAGTCCTGTATGATTAATCGGAGCGCTTCCAAAATAAACGCTTGCCATGTACATTTCTCCCTCCTCGCTGACGCCACACCGGATATAACTCCGTTCCACATTACGCTCGACAGTCATTGTATTCCAGATATAATTACCAATCAGGTCGTAATCGGCGTTTTTTATAAAAACGAATCCTTTTTTCAATTCATCCAGCTCGCTGATACAAACAGGGAGTAAGCTGTCGCAATAAGCAATATTCCGCTCACATTCGCTTCGTTCCACGCGTCGCATTAGCGTGAGCGCCTGCTTCCTGACTGCTACTTCGCGTGGGTACATTATATGAATAGAATCAATCACGCTTTTTGCGGCAATAAACTGTTTGTTTTCAAACAATGAATTTGCCTCGTCCAATCTTTTTTGGGCTTCTTTTCCTTCTCCGCAACCTGTCAGGAAGAAAAATACAGTCACAACTGTTATTAATTGTTTGTACATAGTTATCGTGTTTATTTAAGGCGCAAAGATAATTATAATTATCTTTGCGCCTTAAATAAACAGACAAGAAATGTATTATAGCCTGGATGATATTTCGTTATATCTTAATAAAGAGCCTTTTATAACCATCTCGGACATTGCTGACCGGCTACAGAGGGAGGCGTATGTGATTGGCGGTTATGTACGCGATCTATTTCTTCGACGTCCCTCGAAAGATATTGACATTGTGACAGTGGGAAGCGGAATTGAATTGGCGAAAGCGCTGGCAAAAACGCTTGGGCCAAAGGCGCATCTTTCCGTCTTTAAGAATTTCGGGACGGCACAAATCAAATATGCGGATTGGACGATTGAATTTGTTGGCGCCCGCCGCGAATCATACAACCGGAACAGTCGTAAACCGGTTGTTGAAGACGGTACGCTGGAGGATGACCAGAAAAGGCGGGATTTTACAATCAATGCTTTAGCATTGTGTTTGAACAGAGAACGGTTTGGAGAACTGATAGACCCTTTTTATGGCCTGGATGACATGGAAAACCTGCGAATCGTAACGCCCTTAGACCCGGATATCACTTTTAGTGACGACCCTTTGCGTATGATGCGCGCCATCCGTTTTGCTTCGCAACTTGGTTTTTTTATTGATCCGGATACGTTTGACGCCATTCAGCGCAATAAGGAGCGCATTGAAATTATCTCGTATGAAAGAATTGTAGATGAACTTAACAAGATTGTCCTATCGCCCAAACCTTCTGTTGGTTTTGAATTGCTGGATCATGCCGGGCTTCTCGAAATCATTTTTCCTGAACTATGTGCCTTGAAGGGTGTTGAGACAAAGGAAGGCATTGGGCATAAGGAAAATTTCACACATACTTTAATGGTACTCGACCGGTTGAGCAGGAATTCGGATAATTTGTGGCTTCGCTGGAGCGCTTTGTTGCATGACATCGCCAAACCTGTTACGAAGCGTTTTGACAATCGACTTGGCTGGACTTTTCATAATCATAACTTTATCGGGGAGAAGATGGTACCCAAACTGTTTCACAAAATGAAACTGCCGCTGAATGAAAAGATGCGATATGTTCAGAAGATGGTTTCGTTGCATATGCGACCTATCAATCTGGTAGATGAAGATGTTACGGATTCGGCTGTACGACGGCTGCTATTTGATGCGGGCGACGATGTCGACGACCTGATGAAACTTTGCGAGGCGGATATTACAAGCAAAAATCCCGAAAAAGTCCGCCTTTTCATGAATAATTTCCGTCTTGTACGTGAAAAAATGGTAGTAATAGAAGCAAAAGACCGTATTCGTAATTTTCAACCGCCTGTGACAGGCGAAGTGATCATGGAGACTTTTGGTTTGCCGCCTTCCCAGCCGGTAGGGATACTGAAGGAAGCCATAAAGAATGCAATATTAGATGGTATTATCCCGAACGATCAGGCGGCCGCTATGGCATTTATGTATGAAAAGGCGGCGAAAATGGGGCTGACGCCCAAAAAGCATTAATACTTTTTGGGTAATTACAAAACGACGCCAAGCCGGGAGCATAAACGAACTTGTTCGAGTTATGCCGGGGCGCGAAGGAGTTCTTTTCACAGCGTGAAAAAATTACAAATTATTTTTGTTAAATTGTGCTATTTATAAATAGTATTGCGCGTAAAATGTTAAATAAATACAATATTTTTTGTGTAATGCAACGTTTTTTGGTCTGATTACATCTTGTAAGTGTTGAGACTAAAATAGACAAAAACACTTTTTTTAGTACATTTATGATTTAAAAAATAGATAATGAGTAGTGTAACGGTTTTATCCATGGGTGTAATAATCATTCGATAAGTAAAAAGATAAAAAAAGGTTTATAAAGTAAAACAAAAGTACTAGAAATGGTGGGAAAGAATCCCGATATTGATGCGAATCATTATCGGGATTATTTTATTTGTTAGTTTAGCCGGATGATATTTTTTACACCTTTTACGCCTTTCAGTTTTTTCATCAACAGGGTAAGCGCGGCAATATCAGGTATGATGATCGTAAATGCACCCTGAAAAAGTCCATCAACAGAATCAATATTGATGGAACGTAGCGACACGCGATTTTCTTTGCTGATGACGGAGGTAATGTTTGTCACTATACTGATGTCATCATTACCGACGATACGAAGTGTAACCGTATATCCGCTTGCACCTTTCCCACTCCATTCCGCAAGGATGATACGGTAACCGAAGCGGCTGCGCATCTCTGCTGCATTCGGGCAATTCATCCGGTGTATTTTGATGCCC
>Ga0082212_10002721_pt1 | contig 25490 bp, 22 predicted proteins | sample TergutNt197P3_FD_71548 | JGI IMG/M metagenome (GOLD analysis project Ga0082212, IMG submission 71548) | Neocapritermes taracua P3 segment gut microbial communities from Petit-Saut dam, French Guiana - Nt197 P3 | ecosystem: Host-associated > Arthropoda: Insects > Digestive system > Gut ...
TTTTGGGCAGCGACTCCTCGGTCTCAATAGCCTTTTCCACCTGTTTATCTATCCAGTGATACGCTTTATGTGAGGGGGTAAGCATGAGGGTGGGTTCATCGACAAACTCATATATAACGTTGTCGAAATCATTGGTCTCAACTATTATCTTTTCAATATACTTCAACTGTTCGCGGAGAAGAGGTTCATTATCCAATGTCTGAAATGTGATGTGGTCACAGTCTCCCACCCCTTGTATATTGGCGTCCCTGTGAAATGGCGAATATTCCCAATAAGGCTTATTCTGACAGTTGAAAAAGCAAATCTCTACCATTATATCCCGTTTTTCGGATTCGGAAATAAAGTCCCTTAACCGCGCGAAGTACTCCTCATCCCATATACTTAAGTCAAACTTGTTCCCTCCTCCGGCATAACCTGGAGTTTCGGAGCGGGACCAAGGGAGTATGATATCCCTTCCCGGGGTCATCATATCCTCTTTCAACCAGAACCCTTCAGGCTCAACGATGGCGCCGGGATATATTCGCGTATAATTAAGCCGGTATTCCGCAAGTTTATCGAGATATTTAATATAGTCAAACTTTTTGTTGATTATAGCTCCATAGTGTTCGGCAGAGGTAATGAGCAGTATCTCTTTACCCTTATATTCGAAATAGTGAGGATTCCTGTCGCTGACGCGGATGACGCCTTCAGAAGCGTTTCTAAGCATAGCCCGTTACCTTTCGTTAATAATTTTTCAGTACGTTTTTGACCAAGCGAAGCTCTAAAAGTTTATCGACTATCTCATCGACAGTGAGTCTTAATGTATTATGGCTTGTATATGGCTCAGGATTCTCGGCGTGTACTGTCCCGTCCACAAAATATTTGTCGTAATTCATATCCCGGCTGTCAGCGGGAACACGGAAATAAGCATCAAGATCCTCGCTGAGCGCCCTTTCCTCGCCGGTAAGAAGTGTCTCGAACAGTTTTTCACCATGACGGTTTCCGATTATCCGCGTTCCGGTATCGCCGAATATTCTTTGAACCGCGTCCGCCAGATCTCCTATTGTGGACGCGGGGCTTTTTTGAACGAATAAATCTCCGGGTTCGGATTTTTCAAAAGCGAAAAGCACCAAATTCACCGCTTCGTCGAGACTCATCAAAAAGCGGGTCATATAAGGATTGGTCACGGTAATGGGATTTCTTGATCTTATCTGATCAATAAAAAGTGGGATCACGCTCCCGCGGCTTGCCATAACATTGCCGTATCTGGTACTGCAGATGATAGTTTCCTCGCAGGAGAGAGCCCGGGCTTTTGTGACCTTTTCCATCATAGCTTTAGATGTTCCCATAGCGTTTATGGGATATCCGGCTTTATCCGTTGAAAGACATACAACGCGTTTGACCCGGCTTTCGACTGCCGCGGCGAGTACATTATCGGTTCCGATTATATTGGTTTTAACCGCTTCCATCGGGAAAAACTCACAGCTCGGTACCTGTTTTAACGCGGCGGCGTGAAAAACATAATCCGTTCCCCGCATGACCTGCCGAACACTTTCAATATTGCGTACGTCTCCGATATAAAACTTTACCTTATCGGCATTAATCGACCTGCGCATATCATCCTGTTTCTTTTCGTCGCGGCTGAACACACGAATCTCTCCGATGTCGGTATTGATAAGCCGCCGCAATACCGCGTTGCCGAAGCTCCCGGTTCCTCCGGTTATCAGCAATGTTTTTCCTGAAAAATCGGACATTATAATACCTGCGCTTTCATCATTGATTTGTTAATAGATACAGTATAACACAAACAACTGTTTTGAATTAATTTGTAATTAATAACAGATAACAGAAACTTATTAAATTATATATAATTACATAAGTATAATATGAAATTAACGGGTTTCAGAGAGATGCGAAATATTCATAATTCCGTGGTAGAATAAAACGACAAGGTAAATCCGCGCGGCAGGTTAAAAGATTATCCTATTTGCAAATAGCAGAGGAGATAATAATGAGAAGGACACTTATAATTTTTTTGTGATAGTTTTATTTTTTATTTCTTCATGTTCGCAAATTTCCAACGCGCCTATAGATGAAAAACTTCAGGAAAGTGTTATTCCGGAAGTCACCGAGAAAGTTCCCGCACAAACCGACATTACCGAACCGGAGCCGCGCGCCTCTCTTGTCATGCTGAAATATGAGGCCTTCTCGAATATATCGGCTAATGAAACCGCGGCTTACTTTTTGAGAATAATACCCGAAAGGCATCTCGTAAAGTTTCAGCCCGAAGTGATACAACAGAACTACGAATTCTTTGCCTATGGATTTCTTATGGCGTATATGACAGATTTCGAGACGGCGATAACAAGACCGTTATGCGGTATTGCAGATTGCGCGCACGATACCCCGGAATGTATGGCGTGGATAAAGTCCAACCACGCTAATATTTCTCTTTTCGCCGCCAAAGACAGACTGTTTTGGATTTCGAACGATTACAGAGGTGCGGTCTACATCGGCTTGGAGCCGAATGTGTACTATATGGAGGAGGAATTCCCTTTTATCGACGTTAGTGATCTTGATGGAGCGAACAGAAGCCGGCTTTACACAGCCGGAAAGAATGACAGATTTTACGATTCATGCCTTCTTTATGATGGGGATAATCTGTATTTTTGTGAAAACCTGAAGGTGCTGGGTACCCATTCAAGAACGCTTATCGCAGTTGATATAGAGACCGGGAATATTAAAGGCAGTCATTTTTTGCAGGCAACAGAAGATGACGGCAGCCTTATCAGAGTGGCAGGAATATATAATAATGAATCGCTTTTTGTGCATAATACATATACCCGAAACGGAGCAGCACCGTATTCTGTCATGGCTCCTGTTGATTCGCGGGTTTTTTCCGTCGACCCTTCTTCCGGCCTTCGAACAGATTATTTAAGTTATCGTTACAATCCTGATGATTCCCGGTGGCTTTCAGGTTATATATGGACAGGATCGTCTTTTATCGAGGAGGATCACGAAAACTTTGAATTTATTGAGATAGATATAAACGGCACTGAACGGGTCATATTAACCATGCCTGATGATTCCGAATTTATGCCGCAAATATGGGAGCTGTACGGAAGCAAGCTCCTGTTGTTCTACCCGTCGCCCGCAGACCCGTATTATCTGGATATCGAGACCGGGATTTTAAGTGAATACACGCTGACACGCCGCGGAATACTCGGTGATTTATGGCCGCTGCAGATAGTCGCGGACGTCGGAACCGAATATCTTGTTATCACCGGCGCGACTCAGAATTTCATCTCCGGCCACCCCGCCGAGTATTATGATACGGTCAGCGGGTGGGGCGGTAGCCGCTATACCTACGGTATGATCTCGAAAGAAGATTTCTGGAATGAGGTATCTGCCTATCGCGAAGTTATCCTTAAAATATAAAGTATGACAGCAATTAAATTTTATTGGAATAAAAACGCGGGTCTTACAAAAGTATCCGTTTTGTTTATGTCCCAGAAATTATTTTTTGCCGTTTTTCCGCATGTTTTCAACGGTTTTGTCAGATTTGCGTATATTTGATTAGCGGCTCTTCTTGACAGCATCCTTATATACATTTACAATAAAGTCGGATATTTGTTTATAATTTCTGTCAATCAACCTAATATCTTCACGATTGACTTTTGATTTATTATATATCGCGACTGTAATCAGCCGAAAAGGCGTGGTTTTTAGGTGCGCTATATTGAATAAATTAGCTTTATTACTGAATATCTGAATAAAATCCGAATGAAATAAAATAGGAGGACCGCAAGGTTAAGTAACAAATGAATATTATTATCCCGATCATCGTCGGCGTCATATCTGCCGTCGCCGCCGGCGCCGCGTTCTTTTTTTTCGGAGTCGCCTATCGCAGAAGAACCGCTGAGGCGAGGATAGGATCCGCGGAGGATGAGGCAAGGCGAATTGTAAACGATGCAATAAAAAACGCCGAACAGCGCCGCAAAGAAGTCGTACTGGAAGCCAAAGACGAAATCTTCAAGATGCGAAACGAGTCTGAAAAGGATTTGCGTGAAAGAAGAAGCGAGATTTCAAGACAGGAAAGACGACTGGGACAGAAGGAAGAAGCGTTAGAAAAAAAGCAGGAACAGTTTGAGAGGGAGGCCCAGAGCCTCCAGGACAGAAAAAAGAATTTAGATGATAAGATCGCGGAGATAGATCAGCTCAAAAAGAATCAATTTGAGATCCTTGAGCGTCTTTCCGGGTTATCGGAGTCCCAGGCGAAAGAGATGCTGCTGGCGCAGCTTGACCAGGACCTTGACCACGAGAAGGCGTTCAGGATAAAAATTTATGAACAGAATCTTCAGGATGAGTCCGAACAGCTGGCGCAGAATATCATAACCATGGCTATTGCCAGGACGGCTGCCGACCATTCTTCGGAGGCTACCGTATCGGTCGTGGCGCTTCCCAACGATGAGATGAAAGGCCGGATAATAGGCCGGGAGGGACGTAATATCAGAGCAATTGAGACGGTAACCGGAGTCGACCTTATAATTGACGACACTCCGGAGGCTATTACCGTATCCTGCTTCGACCCCGTTCGACGGGAAATAGCGCGCCGTTCAATTGAGAAGCTGATAACAGACGGCAGGATTCATCCTGCGAGGATCGAGGAAACTGTCGAGAAAGCACGCAAAGAAGTCGATCAGGTGATAAAACGTGAGGGAGAGCGCGTGATCCTCGAGGTCGGTGTACACGGAATACATCCAGAACTCATAAAGATACTCGGGCGTATGTATTATCGCACGAGTTATGGTCAGAATGTACTCAACCACTCGGTAGAAGTCGCTCTGCTTTCAGGAATAATAGCCTCAGAACTCGGACTGGATTCGAACAAAGCGCGCCGGGCAGGGCTGCTCCATGATATCGGGAAATCACTGGATCACGAGGTGGAAGGTTCCCATGTACAAATAGGAGTCGAAGTCGCGAGGCGGTATAAAGAGAATGAGGAAATAATCCACGCAATCGAAGCCCATCACGGCGATGTTGAGGCAAAGACTCCTTTAGCTTATATAATCATGGCGGCGGACGCTATATCCGCCGCGCGCCCGGGAGCGAGAAGCGAGAACCTTGAGAACTATATCAAGAGACTCGAAAAACTCGAAGAAATCGCCGACAGCTTTGAGGGGGTGGATCACTCTTTCGCGGTCCAAGCCGGGCGGGAGATCAGAATACTTGTAAAACCCGAGGTCGTTGGAGATGATAAACTGACGGTAGTGGCCCATGATATAGTCAAACGCATTGAAAGCGAACTCAATTATCCCGGTCAGATAAAAGTCAATGTAATACGCGAGAGCCGCGTCGTTGACTACGCGAAGTAGTCTATATGGTAGTTTTCGCTGTCGGTGATATCTGCGGAGAGGAAGGAATAGCTTTTGTCGAGCGAAAGCTTCCGGCAGTCCGCAGGATGTACGGTGTCGATATGATTATAGCGAACGCGGAAAACTGCGCCAAAGGCGGAAAAGGAATAACAAAAGACGGAGCCGATCGTATTTTTTCCGCCGGTGTCGATGTCATAACTACAGGAAACCACGCGTTCAATATACAGGGATATGAGAACCTTTTCGACAGCGTTCCCGCCTTGATAAGACCGTATAACCTCGGAAAGGGTATACCGGGGGCGGGCAGTTTCGTATTTGATATGGGGAGATGCCGGGTTCTCGTCGTCAATCTGATGGGACGGGCATTCATGCCGCTAAATTCGACTGATTATTTTGACGCGATGGATGATATATTGATCTCAGCCGACACCCCTGTAATCATTGTGGATTTCCATGCGGAAGCGACGGCGGAGAAGTTAGCTTTCGCGCGTTGTTTTGACGGGCGCGCTTCTTTGGTATTCGGGACTCATACGCATGTCCCGACAGCAGACGAGACCATACTTCCGGGCGGAACCGGATACATCACCGATATAGGAATGACCGGTCCTGTTGATTCGGTCATAGGAATAGATACCGGGAAAGCGATATCAAAGCAGAGATTCGCTGTTCCGGTCCGTCTTGTTCCGGCTTTAGGTTTCTCGGCGATGTCTGGAATCCTGTCTGAAATAGATAATAAAACCGGCAAAGCGCTTTCGATAGAACGCCTTGCCGTGGGAGAATGATTTATTTATAAGTTTAATCCACCGCGTAATTAGAAAAATAATTCTGGACCAATACCACCGGAGTCCCCCTGTCGCCGCTCCCTGAGACAAGGTCGCAAAGGCTGCCGACAAGATCGCTGATATGTCTCGGAGTCGTACCCTCCGACTGCATGCTCCCTTTAAGATTCTTATCTTTTTCCCGAATCCTCTCGCGCATGGCCCGCTCAAGCTCCGCTCCGGAAAGATGCGGGAACTCCTCATCCGCTATATACTTGATTTTTAATTCGTTAGGAGTCCCTGAAAGCCCGTCGGTAAATGAAGGGGAGATGACCGGATCGGCGAGTTCCCATATACCCCCGACAGGATCTTTGAAACCCCCGTCTCCGTATACCATACATTCAAAATGTCTGCCGGTTTTTTCCGCGAGAGCGGATTGCAGCTCAAGCACAAAAGTATCGGTATCTCTCGGAAAAAGCTTGACCTTGTCCTCGGCGGCCTTGTTGGAACCCAAAAGCCCGTAGACCGGGTTGTATCCGCTTGAACCGACGCTTTCGGTCATTATCTCATCCAGACGTTTGACATTGGCGCATGCCTTGCTTATTATACGCTGGGTACGAAATCTGGAATGGATATCGCATACGAGAATATTTTTTGAATAATTAAGGATATATTTAGGATCGTTGGAAAAGACGATTTCGATATTATTCCCAAGACTTTTATAGTATTCAATATAGTCGATGCCGGTAAATTTATGTATCGTCTTGTCCCCGAAGATTTCCCGGAATTCCTTTTCGGTAAAGCTTTCGGCGTAGGGATCAATCCCTTTTTCATCAATGTCATAAAAATCAATAAGGGCGTTGCCGACCTCATCGCATGGATAGGACAGCTGAACATAGAGCTTTTTTGTTCCCATGGCTATGGATTTGAGAAGCACGGAAAACCGATTTCTTGACATAATAGGAAATACTATACCGATATCTTCGGCAGATAAGTTTTCACCCACCGATTTCGCTATCTGTTCACATGTAGCGTAGTTGCCCTGCGTACGTCCGACCACAGCCTCGGTGACGGCTATAATATCCCCGTCGGAGAAGGAGAAACCTTCATCTTCAGACGCTTCCGTAAGGCTCCTTACTATCTCGTCGATAAGGTTGTCTCCCTGCTTAAATATCGGCGTCCTTATACCTCTCGCAGTGATCCCGGTATAGCGCATTATAACCGACCTCCCGCAGAATGAAAAATATCGGTTTACTTGAGCTCGACCGTAGCCCCGTTTTCCTTGAGAGCCTTCTGAATGTCCTCAGCCTCAGTTTGAGATATGCCTTCTTTGACAGGTCTCGGGACGTTATCGACCAACTCTTTTGACTCTTTGAGGCCAAGTCCGGTTATATCTTTTACGGCTTTTATTACATTCATCTTGTTCGGGCCGACTTCGGTGAGAATCACATCATAGGAATCCTTTGCGTCGGCGGCGCCGGCGTCAGCATCTCCGCCCGCGGGACCCATTACCGCTACTGCCGTCGCTGCGGCGGACACACCGAACTCCTCTTCGATAGCTTTGACGAGTTCATTTAACTCAAGTACGGTCATTCCTTTAATCTCTTCAATGATTTTTGCTATTTCTGCCATTTTACTTTCCTCCTGATAATAAACGGCGAACAAACGCCGCTGTTTGATTAACGGCTACGCCGCTGGCTGCATTTTTTTCGAAACTTCTGAGATCGCTCTGGCAAGTCCGGCTACAATTCCGTTCAACGACCCGGCTACCATAGATATTAATGTGTCTCTCGGCGGCAGCGAAGCAATCGTTTTCAGCTCCGGCGGTTCAATAAATCTGCCGTCGACATATCCCTTTTTAAGATTGAATACATTTTGCAGTTTGTCGGAATACTTCTGGGTTATCTTGGATGTGATCAAAGCGTCTTCATTTGATACGGCAAGCGCGGTGCATCCGACAAGAATAGGGATAAACTCTTCAAACCCGGATTTTTCACACGCGAATTTTAAAAGAGAGTTCTTGACGACAAAATAATCGACGTTGTTCTCGCGCATCTCTGACCTAAGCGCGGTATCATCGGCTACATTTATACCCTTATAGTCGACCGCTACTATCGACACCGCGGCCTTAAGCTTTTCGGTTATCATCTCGACTTCCGCCTGCTTCTCAACAAGCACCTTTTGACTCGGCATGTTCCTTCCTCCTTCCGATAATGTTTAGAAAATAAAACCTTTCCCCGAACAGCGGGGAAAGGTTTTATAGAAACTTAATCCTATACTCTTTCCTCGGCGGGCGAACCATACGGTTCTTGTGTTTTCACACCTGCTGTCTTCGGATATTTTTGAGCGCTTACATATTCTATACCTGAATAAAAGAACTGTCAATACCGGAGCATTGCGCGGGATATCTTTTAAAAACCTACTGCGCGCCTGCTGCGGCGGCCGCCCCTGTTACATATCTCTGGGTAGCGACCTTTATTCCCGGTCCCATAGTAGAGGACACGACGCATGAACGTATATACTGCCCCTTTGACGCGGCGGGTTTTGCGCGGACCACCGCTTCCACAAGTGTCTCGAAATTCTCAACAAGCTTCTCTGTTCCGAATGAGACCTTTCCGATAGGACAATGTATTATGTTGCTTTTATCGAGCCTGTACTCTATTTTGCCGGCTTTCGCCTCCTCGACGGCTTTTGCGACGTCCGCGGTCACCGTTCCCGCTTTCGGGTTAGGCATTAATCCTCTCGGACCTAAAACCCGTCCGAGACGGCCCACCACCCCCATCATGTCGGGAGTCGCTATCACAACGTCAAAGTCCATAAAGTTTTCATTCAGAATACGGCCAGCGAGATCCTCGTCTCCGACGACCTCAGCTCCCGCGTCCGCCGCTTCCTTGGCAGCTTCATTCCTCGCGAATACGGCTACTCTGACGCTTCTTCCTGTACCGTTAGGAAGCACGACCGCTCCGCGAACCTGCTGGTCGGCATGTCTGGAATCGACCCCGAGCTTCAGATGCAGCTCGACTGTTTCATCAAATTTCGCTCTTGCCGTATCAAGGCAAAGGGTCAAAGCGTCCGCGGCCTCATACTGCCGGAGACGGTCAACCTTGGCGAGATTATCTTTGTATGTTTTTCCGTGTTTCATTTTTTCACCCCCTAATCTTCTACCGTTACGCCCATACTGCGCGCGGTTCCCGCTATCATTCTCATAGCGGCTTCCTCGTCCGCGGCGTTAAGGTCGGGTTTTTTTAGTTGGGCTATCCTTCTTAAGGCATCCTTTGATATCGCCGCGACCTTTGTCGTATTTGACACTCCGGAACCTTTTTCTATGCCGCACTCTTTTTTAATCAGTACCGCGGCGGGGGGGGTCTTAGTCACAAAACTGAAGGAGCGGTCCGCATAGACGGTTATCACCACGGGAATGATCATACCGATATCATTCTTGGTGCGTTCATTAAACTCCTTTGTGAAGTTCATGATGTTGAGCCCGTGCTGACCTAACGCCGGTCCCACCGGCGGTGCCGGCGTCGCCTTGCCGGCAGGTATTTGAAGCTTGATAAAAGCTTCGATTCTCTGTGCCATAAGTCATTCCTCCGTTATGTGGTATTTCGGCGGGCATGTAATATTTACCGGCCTCCCACAAAGGATCCTTAATGATCCTGTATAACCAAAAAGCATTTTCCTCTTAAAACCCGGGACTTAGCGTTAATAAAATATCTAAAGAGGCGATACCTCGGGTAACCCCAGCTCCGCTGTCGTCTCTCTCCCGAACATGCTGACCTTGACGCGAACCTTTTGTTTGTCCGGGTCTATCTCTTCGACCAATCCGAAAAATCCCGCGAGCGGACCCTCAACTACCTTTACATTATCCCCGACGGAATAATCAACCCGAATCTCGCGCTTCTCGACGCCGAGAGAGTCTATCTCCTGGCGGGTCAGCGGAATAGGTTTTGAAGAAGTTCCGACAAACCCGGTCACCCCGTGGATATTGCGCACGACATACCAGGTTTCATCCGTCATCACCATCTTTACCAATACATATCCGGGAAATATTTTGCGCTCGACCTCTCTTCGGGTGTTGTCTTTAATCTCCACAACCGTTTCAGTCGGCACTTTTATCTCTTCTATCTGGTCTTGCAACCTGCGGTTCTCAACCATTTTTTCGAGATTGGTAGCTACTTTATTCTCGTATCCCGAATAGGTATGGACAACATACCAGTTAGCGTTAGGCATTTTATATATCCCGTCCTTAGATAATCAAAAAAGATTCATCAGCAAATCCCGGCCGGAAACAAGAAGATAATCCAAAGTCCAAACCACTATCCCGAAAATCAGCACCGTAACGATGACTACGAGCGTATTGTTCCAAACCTGCTTTTTTGAGGGCCAGGTAATTTTCTTAAACTCGCTCCGGACGTCTCTGAAATACTTTTTAAGACCTCCTCTTTTCCGGGCAGCGGAAGGTTTCGCAGGCTTTGATGTTAGTTTTTTCTCAGCCATTACCCTTACCTCGTCTCACGGTGAACCGTGTGTTTCTTGCAAAAGCGGCAGTACTTGTTCCGCTCGAGTCTTTCAGGGGAATTTTTTTTGTTTTTTGTGGTATCATAATTCCGCTGTCTGCATTCGGTACAAGCCATAGTAATCTTTACAGTCATTTGTCCGGCGCCTCCATTCCCGCCTGCCTCTATACCGCGGCTTCCGGTTCAGCCCACACTTTTTGAGCTAATCCCGCGCACAAAAAATAAAGCCTGCGGCGAGGTTAATCAAATATATCCCATCCGCGTACAAATGTCAAGAAAATCTTTTTGGGGAAGTTTCGGGAAGAGTTTCGGCTCTCCTTGAATTTGACTTTCGTGTTATTATTCTGTAATATATCTTACTGTAGCACATCTGTTACCACGTTCGCCGGAAGCTTATTTTATAATATTTTTAATTATTTGTAAATGTATGAGAGGAAGGTCTAATGGTCAGGATAAAAACCCCGCTCGGGACCGTTGCCCTGACTTCAGAGTATTTCGCTAATCTGGTCGGGAATATAGCTAGCGACAGTTACGGTGTTAAAGCGATGGCGACGCGAAGTCCCCTCGAAGGCTTTCGCGCGAAACTGTTTAAAAAGGATTTCCCGGAAAAAGGCGTCAGGGTCTATGAACGCGCCGGTAAGCTTTATATCGATATACATATCAAGGTAGTCTACGGAGTCAACATCTCCGCCATCGTGGAAAATCTTACCGAAAAGGTAAATTACGCTGTGGTGCAGTCAACGGGTCTCGACCTTCACGCCATCAATATTTTTGTCGACGAGATGGATCCGGAATAAACTAAACTTCAGACTGCGCTTGGAGGGTTTGTCAATGATAAGCGGTAAACAGTTCCGGGATATGATAATCTCCGGCGCCAATAATATATACAATCAAAAATCCGAAGTCGACAGGTTGAATGTGTTTCCGGTCCCCGACGGGGATACCGGTTCCAACATGGCGATGACCATAGGTTACGCTGTCGGGGAACTCGAACGGCTTGCGGATGACACAAGAATAGAGAAGGTCGCGTCAATATCGTCGTCCGCGCTGCTGAGAGGCGCAAGGGGAAACTCCGGCGTGATTCTTTCCTTGCTTTTCCGGGGATTCTCCCGAGGCATGCAGGGAAAAGACACCGCCGACGCGGTCTGTTTCGCGCAATCGCTTCAAATAGGCGTCGACGCGGCATACAAAGCGGTGATGAAGCCAACCGAGGGAACTATACTGACAGTTGCCCGTATCTCGGTTGAAAAAGCGGTCGAAAGAGCCGGAGAATCGGATACGAAGGATATGCTCGAGTTCATAATAGAGACCCAAAAACAAGTTTTGGAACAGACTCCCGATATGCTTCCGGTTCTCAAAAAAGCGGGGGTAGTCGACGCCGGCGGCAAAGGGTTGATTATTATACTGGAGGGTATGCTGCAGGCGCTGAATAATAAGCCTGTTGCCCGTATGTCAGGTGAAGAATCCGCCGTTTTGAATAATACGGGGGTTTTTGCCGAGGGAATAGGAGACGACCTGACAAATGAATACTGCACCGAGTTTCTTGTTATTAAAGGGTCCGAGGCGGACGCGAACAAACTGCGCCAGGATCTTGAAACCATAGGTAACAGCGTGCTTTGTGTCGACGATGATGATTTGATAAAGTGTCATGTCCACACCGAATCCCCAGACAGCGCGATAAAATTCGCGATAATACATGGCTATTTAAGCAAGATCAAAATCGAGAATATGCTTGAACAGTATATGAGGCTTCAAGCTGACGCAAAAGAGACCGCTCATAATGAAAACTATGAGGATCCCCCGGAATCGTTTGAATACGCCGCTGTTGACAATGAGACAGAGTTCGGATTTATCGCGGTCAGCTCGGGCAAGGGACTCAAGGCGCTTTTCGCCGACCTCGGGGTTAACAGCACCGTCGAGGGGGGGCAGAGCATGAATCCCTCGACCGAGGACATTCTCGCGGCTGTACAGTCGGTTGCCGCAAAAAATGTCTTTGTTTTTGTCAACAATAAAAATATAATTCTCGCAGCGGAGCAGGCGGCGAAACTCTCCGACCGGAACACAGTAATTATTCCGACAAGGTCCATACCCCAAGGGCTTTCCGCCATGCTGGCGTTTGATCCGACCGTGTCTGTGGAGGATAATACCATTGCTATGCGCGAAGCCGCGGAGGCGGTAAAAAGCGGGGCTGTGACCTGGGCGGCGCGGGATTCGGATTTTGACGGCAGAGAAATAAAAGAAGGCGAGATTCTCGCGCTTGAGGGAGGGAAACTGCTGTTTACCGACTCTGATATCTCGAGAGCAACCGTAAGATTAGCGCGCCGGTTCATTACAAGAAACACCAGTTTTATTACCGTAATATACGGTGAAGGAATAACCGCTTCTGAGGCGGAGGCGGTAACCGAACAGATAAGAGCACGCGCCAAGGATGTGGAAATATCTCTTGTCGACGGCGGACAGCCGATATACTACTATTATATTTCCGCCGAATGATGGAATAATACGCGCATTTTTCCGATCAATTATTTCCAGACAGAATAAAGCCCGGCTATAACCTGTTCAATAGGAGCCTTGTTTATCTGTATATCTTTTACCCCGTCGGTACCGGATAACTGACGAAGTAGATCTTTTATCGGAGTCTCGGCAACATCGACATCGAACTCATATATGTCATTTTTATCGCTTATCAGCTCTCCAAAACCGGAGGAAAAAGATGACCCCGGATTCATGGTTACGGTAAACCGGGTAAGATTCCCGGTTATATCCCTCAATCCGTCAAAGTTTCCGTCATAAACTATTCTTCCCCTTGAGATCATGAGTATCCTCGAGGCCATCTCCTCCAGGTCATCCATATCATGGCTTGTGACAAGTATCGTGACGCCGTCTTCACGGTTTATTTTTTTGAGAAATTCAATAATCTGCCGTTTGGCTACGACATCCAACCCGAGTGTCGGTTCATCCAACAGAATGACCTTTGGGGAATGGAGAAGCAGCATAGCGAGATCCGCTTTCATTCTCTGACCCAAACTGAGTTCACGAGCAAAGGTTTTGAGCATATCCCCTATATCGAGCAGTTCAATTACCATATCGAGATTTCGCTTGTACACATCGTCGGGAATATCCCAAACTACCTTTTTCCACTCGAAACTCTGGATTATTGGATGATCCCACCACAGCTCGGTGCGATTGCCGAACAATACCCCTAAACTCCTCATGAGCGAGCGCCGCTGTTTTTCGGGGGACATCCCCAAAACCGATATATCCCCGGAAGAGGGGATAAGCATCCCCGACAATAACTTCATGGTGGTGCTCTTTCCGGCTCCGTTGGGACCGGCGTACGCGACAATCTCGCCTTCCGTAATACTGAATGATACGTTGTCGAGGGCTGTGATCAAACGCTTTTCAGGTTTGATAAGATTTCTTATTAAGCCTTTTCCTGTGTTGTCGCGCTGCCACTGCGTAAATACTTTTGTAATGCCGTTGACTTTAACGGCGGAATCCGTACGGAACATATCTGTTTGAACCTTTCTGAACGTAGTAATTCAGTCCTTTCCTGAAAAAGTAACCTGCTGCAATCGAAATGAAAAGGGCGAACGCCAGAGGATAATATACCGGGAAATCGAGCGGAGGTTTTCCCAAAAGACTGAGCGACGGGAACCATGCCATCAATCCCTCAGGTAAAACGGTAAGCAGCGGTATCTGGACATACGCAGGCATTCCCGACAAAGGGAAGGTGCTTAAGAGCCAGGTTCCTTCTATAGCGGTGGTGGATATCTCTTCCGCGGCGACCGGCGCGTAAAACGCGAGACTTGAGACAAGATACGATCTCGCCACTATCGTTACCATCGTAGCCGACAGATAGATGATCAAACAGAGTACCCACTTCAATGTGATATGAAGTCCGATATTCCTTATGGAAACTGCCATCAAAATCACTCCGACAATAAAGTTGCTGCTGCCGGTGAAGGGCGCGAAACCGCCGGCAGAGAGTTGAATATAAAGCGGCAGCGGCTGTATGAACATATGCTCGAGCTGCCCTCTTCCGATTATGCGGCTGATATGGATATTATTGCCGGAACCGAACATGATAAAAATCCCGGTCGTCAGGGTTGAGTATGCCAGCATAAATAAAACTTCTCCGGCGCTCATACCGCCTATTCCGCTGAAACGCGCCGCTATAAGATATATCCCGGAAACAGTCGCCAGATTGTTGACCACGTCGCCGAAAACCCCGAGCAGGGCGAATTTTGTGTCTCTGAGCAGCCAAACCAGATCCATTTTCGCGGATATCGCGAGCAGTTTGAGCATCCGTGTAAATGTTACTTTATCCGCCATAACTCACCATACCTTCCTGTGATTTTTTCCAAACCAGCAGCGCTATAGGCCAGGCAATAAGGTTCCAGAAGATTTGCAGGATTATAGTTTCCTTAACATCGGCGATCCCTACAAAAACAGAAAGCGCCGCGCCTCCAAGAGAGGCGAACGGCTGGTATTTCACGATGCGAGCCATACCGAACGGCAGCAGCATAATAGGGATGATAGTCCCGGAAAGAATAGTCGTTATCGCCATACGCATGCGGCTTATAAGCCAGTTCATATTGCGGAGTTTTATTGAGAGACAGGAAAAAAGCAGGTCGACGGCGAAGCCCAATAAAACGCAGAGCGCCAAACTCAACGGAAAAAACGGAGAAGCGGGGAGAAGAGAAATTCCGAACAGCGGAGCTATAAGCGCCATCGGAACTGAAAAAAGCATCAGCATCGGCAGCCATCCTCCGACCGTCTGGGCGGCGAGTTGGTTGATGACCGGCAGAGGTCTTCCGTAAAGCTTTAACAGTATTCCCTCGGAAAGCCAGCCGGACGCGGGCGTCGTCACTACCAGGAGATCGGATAAAAGCGCGCTGACGTAGGTGTAGGTCAACATCTGCCCGAGACTCATGCCGACATCGGAACCCGAGGAGATTATTACCCTCCACAGAAATACCAGCGGAACAAGAGTGGTAATTTTAATAAGAATGTCCGGAAAGAGATATATGACGCCTCCGTTTGTCTTCTGCTGTGAGGAGAGTACAGCAGTCTTGAAATATTTCTTCATGTCTTGTTCTCCCGATAATTTTGCTAATATAAAAAACCCGGGTCCGTTTGAACACCCGGGTCGCATAAACTTTCCGCTGCCCTTTGTTAAGGCAGAACAATAATGCGGCGAGAGGTATTCAACACGGAAAAATGGGCATAACTATCCCGTAACAGGCAAAAATCGGCGCAAATCACAGGTAAAACCGCCTGTTTCGCTGTTAAAACCGTCATATCAAATCCGCTGTAAAAACACCGGAAACGGGAATTATTACCGGCATTACAGTATTTATACAATACTCCGCTCACACCCCTCACCACCTTTCATAATTATTTTTTATACTATATCACAGAAATCATATATGAGTCAAAACAAACAGAAAAGCTCTGTTTTCTTAAATAACACGTACCCTGAAACTCACCGACTTTCCGGTTCCATCGTTGGAAGTGATTTTGATTACCGCTGTACCTTTAGCAAGAGGAATGGTTCTTACAAACTTCGGATACGCTGTTCCTCCGTAACCATATATGGTCAATACTTTAGAGTTGGAGGTCGTCACTATATAGTCCTTGTAATAGTTACCATAAAGCTTATTTTTGCTGTCGATCATTTCTTCATAATAAATGTCAAAATACCCTGATACGTTTTTTGTTTGAGTGATTTTCATAGCGTCGGTTCCCCGGCAGGGGTATACATCCCGGTAGCCGGACACCCCGCTGCCATCCACCGCTGTCGCGGTCACGCGAATATACGCTGTGTCTCCCATAACACTCTGCCAGTTGTTGATAAGGCTTTTATCCAATGTGAGCTTTCCTGACGAAGACAGTTTTATTTTTCCGGTTAGGGCAGAACTGCCTGCAGGACTCTCGGTCCCGTCACTTTTTCTTAGTGTATAGGTCCAAACAACCTTTGTATTTGTCACCTTACCGTAAGCCGCCAGCGGAGACGCATTCATCTGCAGGGATTTGCCGAACGCCAATGTCGGTGTGTTGAAACTGGTCAACGGTCTGTTTCCCTGCACCCAGACCGACGACGCAGGTATCACGACGTTTACGGTACAGGTTGCTTTCTTTCCCCCTCCGTCCGAGGCGGTACAGGTGATGACGGCTTTGCCGGGACCTATGGCGGTCACCCTTCCGGTTGAGTCCACCATGGCAACCTTTTGGTTGCCGCTGCTCCAGCTTACCGCGTGTCCCTCGGCGCTGCCCGTGAGCTGAATGAATGTTTCATTGACCGCATCCCGCGTGGCGCCGGCGCCTCCGGCCGCTTTGTCGTAATCGGTGACGGAAGGCGGATTTAATGTGAAGAGTTGTACGGTTTTGACGTTGCTTTTGTCGTCTGCGCGGCTGCTGTTATCCGAGGTGGTTATCTTTACCGACGAGGCTGCCTTGTCGACGATGCTGACACTAACGTTCGTTACAGCTCCGCAGCCGTCCTTTGCCGTGGCGTATACTGTTACGATTCCGGTCGTGACATTCTTCGGGATGGACAGCTTACCGCCTGTGGTTATTTTGATACCCTTAGAAGCGCTGGCGTTATCTACAGTCCAAATGACCCCTCCGGTAGTCGGTTTCGCGGGATAGGTGGTCGCTTTAATCGTCGCCGATTTTCCGCTCGCTAACTGAGCGGGGCTGCCGGATATGTAGACATTTGTCACCGGCAGTATGCTTGTGACGTTGACCTTTTTTGAAAGGTTTGATCCGTCGGTCGACGTCATGGTAATGGTAGCGGTCCCGGAACCCACCGCCGTGACCACCCCCGACTCATTTACGGTGACGGCTTTGGGGTTGCTCGATGACCATTTCACATATCCTGTAAGGTTCGATAAATCTGTACCGTCAGAAAAATCCCCCCACTGGTTAAGAAGATATGAAGCGGGATAGTCTGCAGTGCCTCCTACCGCCAGCTTTGTTAGCGGAGCAAACAGCAACATAGACGTCAAGACCGAAGAATTAATGGTCACGGTAATAGACGCTTGTACCGCTTCGTTGTTTTTCGACAGCGCGAAAATCTTAACCGACCCCGCGGCGCCGGGTTTTACGGTAAGCGTCCCGTCGCTGCTGATGATCGCTTTTGAGTTATCGCTGACACTCCACACAACAGTCTTGTTTGTACCCGCCGGAGCGGCTCCGGTGACCAAGGCTTGATATTTTGCCTGTTTTCCCGAAGCTACCAGTGTCGGACCAGTAATATCCGACATGCCGTTGTAACCTCCCGAAGCCGGAACAGTAGTAACGGTCAGCGTCGCCGTTTTACCGACCTTTCCCTGCGCATTGACGCACAGCGCTTTTATGGTTATCTTACCAGCGGGAAATAAAGATAAACTTATAGCGTAAGAATCCAGATCCAAGCCGAACCCGTTGGTGACGATTCCGTCCTTGACCGTCGGAGTCGTCCCGTCGGTGGTGTATACGATAAAATTCTTGCCGGAGATGGTCACGTCGCAATTGGAGGGTATGGGTGACTTTATGTCCGTTACTGTCGCGGCGCCTCTTTTTACTATAAACTCCGGCGTAGTCAATACGGTATCAAACATATTCCCGATGTTTACTATTTTGCCTATCTGCGGGGAATTAGCCTTAACCGCGTATTTTACCAGCGCATCCTTCACCTTGGCGACGTCCGCGGCGTTGGCGGGTTTCGAACTTAAGGTGCTGATGTACAGCGCAGCGCAGCCGCTTACGATAGGAGCCGCCATCGAAGTTCCGCCTTTAACCGAATACCCGCTGCCGGGGATGGTCGACAGTATACTGCTGCCGGGAGCGGATATGGTGACCCAGGGCCCGTAGTTGCTGAAATTTGAGCGCATACCGTTCATATCGGTCGACGCGACACAGATTACTCCGGGCAGCGTCGCGGGAGTTTTTCTGATATTGGTGCTGTCATTACCAGCGGTCGCAACTACGACTATTCCCTTATTTATCGCGTCGGTCACCGATTTTTTATATGGAACATCGTCACTGTAACCGCCGAGACTCATGTTGATAATATCGGCGAGCCGCGGACCGTTTCCGTTAACTACATACTCAATCCCGCGGTAAATGCTAGAGGTAGTCCCTGTGCCGGCTGCATTGCCGTCGTCGCCCAGAACCTTAACCGGCAGCAGTGACACGCCCGGCGCGACACCCCGTCCTCCTAAGGAGTTGACTCTCGCACCGATTATACCCGCGACATGCGTGCCGTGGGAATTTCCATCGTTTGTATTTGTGCTGCCGTCAAATCCGTTGTGTCCCGCAGGCACTGGTTCCAGGTCGGGGTGATTACTCTGTATACCGGTATCCAGCACCGCTACAGTGATCCCGACGCCTGTCGTCGTCTCCCAGGCCGCGTAACTGCCTATGACGTCATGGTGCCACTGATAGTTATCAACTCCGGCGTCGGGATTTTTGAGAAAGGGATCGGAAAAGCTCGATTTCCATGTCTGTTTTACCGGCGCGTCGGCCGCGAACATACCCATATCCCCGTCATTGACCGGGCGTATTTCCTCACTGAACGTCTCGGGAAGGGTGTATATGAAATTGGGATAGACCGCCGGCAGATTGTTGCTCGTGTCGGCGGCGCACAGCACAGCGTCGAATGCCGTCGCGTATTCCGGCAGCTCTATGACCGCGATGCCGCAATCGAAACTTTCAAGTTCGCCGCCGTACGCTTCCGCGACCTCCCCTGCGTGTTGCTTTGAATCGGTCAGGAAAACGACCTCGCCTTCCACAAAGTCCACGCCGGGCACTGAATCATTGAACCCGCTTACGACCCCTTCAGAAACCAGCGCCCGCTTATTGTCTATTTCATCGGCGGACAGGGTATAATCGTCCGGCATTCCCGGGAACAATACCTCGTCCTCAACCTCAAAGAAAAGTTCAAAATTCCCGTCCTCCGAAACGTCAGCGCTAAAAAAGTCTGTTCCTTCCAAGGAAGGTTCTGTAATGAGTTCTTCCTCGTCTCCCGGCTGTCCGGTCAGCGGGTCGTCATCAACCAGTTCATCCTCCTCGCCGGGGTCAAACGCCAGCTCCTGCTCATAACCCTCGCCGGGTTCTTCAGTCTCCGCCCATGCCGGAAAGGCTCCGGAAAGCATTGTTATGAGCCATAATGACACAAGCAGGACGGCAGTCGCTTTTCTCTTTACTGACACATTTGTTCCTCTTAACATTTTTCTGTCCTCCGCTAAAGTTTATCATTAATCGTCGATTGTATATATATGGTTCAGGTAAAGCTGCGGCCAGCCGTTTTTCTCTCCGAGCGCTATAGTCTCCTGCAGGTTTTTGTTTACCTTAAACACCGCCATCCCGCCTCTGAAGGATTCCAGCTCTATCTCATACAATATGGCGGTTTCCTTCGCTTCAACCTCGCTGTCAAACATTCCTATGAGCTGGCCCGGAACATACGACGGATTCTGCTCGGGGGTTACGACACCGATGACCTTTGCCTTTCTGCCGAAACATCCGAAAAGCCCGAGACAGAGCAGGGGACAGAGCATTGCCAGTATTATTCTGCTGCAGCTTCTGCCGTGCATATGCTTTCCTCTGCTGTTAATTCATTCTTTGTCCGTCAACGCATATTTATAACGTTTGTTAATAATAATACCAAAACTTTTCTTATGCCGCAACGGAAATTCATCAAATTCATTATTTCAGTTTTTGGCGCAACATGCCCGATAAAGAATTTTCATTCGAAGTCAAGGGGACGGTACTATGTCTTGATGCTTTCACAGCAAGAAAAAAGGCATGGCTCTCATTTGAAAACCATACCTAACCTATTCGTAATGACGCTTAGAAATATGTTATCAGCCAACCTGCGTTACGATGATCGTCATATCTATAACGATCTGCCCCGGATGTGGTTCTACCCAATGATCTTCCAACTTCGCTATTCCCTTTTCCATAGGTAATTCAAACGTATAAAGCTCTCCATTTAGGAGATCGGTGCGATGGACTTCAAAACTCATCATGAGAAAACAGTCAACCGCACTAAAAGTATCAACACCAATTGTTATTCTATCACCTTTAATAGGGTCGTAGTTTGATAATTTCACGCCAAAGTCATAGTCTCGATATTCAACTATTTCCGCATAATCCGGACCAAAGTCAGTGTATTCCCCATGACCCTCTGTACTGCCAAACCAACCTGAGCTATCGGAATCATTCAGCGTGACTGTTGCTGTACCAATTGTTCTGTAGACCTGCCCAAGGCTCCCGACAAAATTGGTGTTTATCTCCACCTTAAACGTAAATGGACCATTGCTTAAACCGCCGGGCGTACATTTACAATCGTCGCTGTCGGCGCATTCCTCGCAATCGCATTCCTCTTGTATACAATCAGGGCAGCAAGGGCATGGATCTTCGTCTTTGCTTGGCGTTGCGCTCGGAGTAGTTGCCGAAGGCTTTGTCGGGTAGGTACCACCAGACGCGTTTGGTGGTATGTTACCGCCGCCACATGCGGCAAGTGAAAGCGCTAATATCAGTGTTAGCGCGATAGCTATTATCCTTTTTTTGTTCATGGAATTGTTCCTCCCTCAAAAATAAAACTCTCAGCTGCCAGCCAAAGGAGATTCTTTTGCTCAGGAAGTCAGAGGAAAGTCAGGGGAAAGTCAGGGGGACGGTACTATGTCTTACCGTGATTGATTATCCCTTTGCTGATTCCAGTCTGTCAGTATTATCTGCCTGATGGATATTCCGGAATTTCTGGGGTTTTTATGTAAAAATCTAAGGATACTCGATAAGTATTTATCATTTTCTATCCTGAAACAAGTGTCCACTTCTTTTGTACTTCGTGTTAAGTCATATAAATAATATACTTTTGCATACAAACAATCAAGAGAAATGGCATATAGGAGAGTACCTGTACTACGCAGATTATAAAACCTCAGGGAAAGAAAGTGGAACGCAATGCCATCGATGGAGGTGTTTCACGGTTCAGGTTTCCGTTTTGTTCCGAGGTAATCGCTTGTGATACGGTTTAGGCAGGTAATGTTTAAAACCAAACATTGTTTTGGTATAATATAGCGGTGATGAAAGATATTGAAAAACAGGACATACGTTATCTCAAGGGCGTAGGGGAGAAACGCGGGAAACTTTTTAACAGGTTAGGTATTTTTTCGGTCGGCGACCTCTTAAGGTATTATCCGAGAAACTATCTCGATCTCGGCGATTGCGTTCCGGTTTCCGGCGCTCCTTTAGAGACCCCCGTCCTGCTGCGGCTTTCTATAATAAAAAAATCAGTTCCCGTCCGGCTGCCGGGAAACCGCACAATGAGCAGGATAGAGGCTGAAGATGAGAGCTCCGGGGCGGGATTGATATATTTCAACAACCGGTTTACCCCGCAGTCGCTCAAAGAGGGAGGGAGCTATCTGTTTTACGGAAAGCTCAAAGGTTCGCTACTTAATCCCGAAATGGTAAACCCTCAGCTTATAAAGGAGCGCGAAACCGAGGGTTTGATCCCGCAGTACCCGGCGACCGAGGGACTTCCCTCGAGGGTAATAGCCGGAGTAATACGCGAGGCGCTGCCGCAGTACTCTGACAGCATTGAAGATACGCTTCCCGCCGGGATAAAAGATCGTTTCGGCCTTATAAGTCTATACGAAGCGCTTTGTATTATCCATAACCCTAAGGATCACTCCGAGGCGGAACAGGCAAGGCGGCGTCTGATATTCGAGGAACTTTTCACGCTGCAACTCGGTATGATGCTTTTCAGAGAAAGGGCGAAGAGGACGACGGGAGCGGTCATTCTTAACCCCGATCCCGAAAGATTTATTTCCTCTCTGCCGTTTACCTTGACCGACGCTCAGGTTACCTGCATTGATGAAATTATTGATGACCTAAAGCGTGATGTCCCCATGAGCAGGTTGTTGCAGGGAGACGTCGGCAGCGGAAAAACCGTGGTCGCGGCGGCGGCGGTATACGCAGCGGCGGTCTCGGGTTTTCAAAGCGCGGTTATGGCTCCCACCGAGATCCTCGCCAAACAGCACGCAAATACCTTCAGCGCTCTCTTTGAGGGATTCGGGATAAAAACCGGTCTGCTCACCGGCTCGGTCAAGGGAAAACAACGGCAATTGCTGCTTGATAAAATAAAAACCGGAGAGGTTGAGGTGATAATAGGGACCCACGCGCTTATCAGCGAGGATGTCGGGTATAAAAAACTCGGACTCGTCGTGGCGGACGAACAGCATCGCTTCGGGGTCGAACAGCGTATGAGATTGTCACAAAAAGGCGACAGTCCTCATCTTCTTGTCATGTCTGCCACCCCGATACCACGCACATTGGCGCTTATCATATACGGCGACCTCGACATATCGGTCATAGACCGCCTTCCTCCGGGCCGCAAGCCTGTCAGAACCTATCTCGTCGACGATTCCTACCGGGAGCGTTACTTGAATTTCATAAAGAAGAACGCTGATGAGGGGCGTCAGGCCTATATCGTCTGTCCGCTTATCGAGGAGAGCGAGATATACGGAGACCATCAGGCCGCGGTCCAGTACAAACAGCAACTTGAAAACGGACCGCTTAAGGGGTACACGATAGAATTCATCCACGGCAAAATGAAATCCACCCAAAAGCAAAAGATCATGGATTCTTTCAAAAACGGGGAACTTTCGGTACTGGTGTCTACCACGGTGATAGAGGTGGGGGTGGATGTCCCGAACGCCAACATAATGGTCGTTGAGAACGCGGAATTCTTCGGACTCTCGGCGCTGCATCAGCTCAGAGGGCGCATAGGCCGCGGAACAGATGAGGGTTACTGTGTTTTAGTGTCTGGGAGTGAGAATGAGATCACGCGGCGTCGCCTTAAAATAATGACCCGAACCACCGACGGTTTCGCTGTCGCGAAACTCGATCTGTCGCTCCGCGGTCCGGGAAATCTTTTCGGAAAACGCCAGCACGGGCTTCCTGAACTGAAGATAGCCGATCTTGTCAGTGACGAGAGGATATTATATGAAACGCGGGAAGCAGCCGAAACTCTCGCCGGTGATGACAGATTATTGTCAGGATTTCCAAAATTAAAGGCTCAAATCGAGCGTCTGTTTGAACAAGGGGAGGGCGCTTTCAATTAAAGTAAGAACCATAATATCTTCTTTTTTCCTATCTTCAATCAAATCAAGAGGTTTTAGCTTATGCCCGGTCTAGGAACCATCGTAAATGTCGCGGCTATTCTGTTAGGAGGCTCTCTCGGCCTCCTGTTTAAGAGATTTATTACCGAAAAACTTAGAGAAATAGTGTCGCAGGGGCTTGGTCTCGCGGTTTTGGTCATCGGGTTTGCGGGGGTCTTTACTTCTTCTCTGCGCGTCAGCGCTGAGAGAGTGGTGTTTGAAAGCACACTGATGATGATTCTCTCGCTCGTGTTCGGCGCGCTTATCGGCGGGATTTTAAAAATAGATGATCGTCTTGAAATTATGTCGAAAAAAATATCCGCTAAGTTAAACAGTAACGATACAGCCGGGTTTGCAGGGGGATTTATGACCGCTACGCTGCTTTTCTCTATCGGGGCTATGGCTATCATCGGCTCGCTTGAAGACGGAATCAATAAAAACACTGATATCCTCTTCGCGAAGTCGGCGCTGGATTGCGTTACGGCTATGATACTTGCGGGAACCTTCGGCGCCGGTGTGTTGCTTTCCGCGTTTTCAGTCGGTATTTATCAGGGGTTTATCACCGCCTTGGCTTTTGTCCTGACGCCTATTCTGAGTCAAGCTGTCATAACAGGTATAACGATGGTAGGCTCTGTGCTGATTATCGGTTTATCCTTCGGGATGCTGGGAATCGTAAAAATTAAGGTCGCAAATCTGCTGCCGGCTGTTTTTATCCCTATAATATATTATGCTGTCATATCTCTCACCGGGAAATAAATATATCCATCGGTTACTATGATACGGCAATCTCCTGATCCGAGGTCTTCATGAAGAAAACTGTCGCGGTAATATTATTAATTATTCTCTTTTTATTCTCCCCTTTTCTTACCCTCGCGGAATCAGATACATCCGTGCCGGAAGATAATGTTCCCGGCACGGGTTCTCCCGAACGTCTGTCGGCGAGTTATTTAAACTTTTCGGATGAGCTTAAGCTTTTCGCCGGGTCTGCCTACCTCGTCAGCCTCGATACCGGCAGGGTCATCTATCAAAAAAACGCGTCAGTCCGGGTAGCCCCCGCCTCGACGACAAAGATAATGTCCGCGGCGCTTGCCCTGTCTTTATGCGATGACCCGGCATCCGTGACGGTTATACTTCCGGAGGATTTATGGGCTGAGTTTTCAGGGATAGATGTTTCACACGCCGGTCTTTTAGGCGGGGAAGAAGTTACCGTTGAACAACTTGTTCACTGTATGCTGCTCCAGTCCGCGAATGAGGCCGCTTCAGGGATCGCTGCGTATTTCGGCCGCGACTCTTTTATTGATATGATGAACCAAAAAGCGCGCTCTCTGGGATGCATGAATACGCATTTTACCAACCCGCACGGACTGTACGATCCGGATCATTATACCTCGGCGGAGGATCTTTACAAAATTACCGAATGGGCCTTGACCGTTCCGAGATTTCTCGATATCGCGTCAAAGGCGAGATATGAAATGCCCGAAACAAATAAGAACAACGAGAAAATCATTGTGAGCTCGGTTTTGATGCAGGATGAGAACAGCGGTTATTATACTTCGTATATCAGAGGAATAAAAACCGGGACGCTTGAGGAATCCGGGCGATGTCTCGTCACGACCGCTAAAAAAAACAACATGACCTTCTGCCTTGTACTGATGGGTTGCCCTCTTGAAAATACCGACGTGTTCTGGGGCGACGGACGTTCGGTATTCA
>Ga0082212_10002722_pt1 | contig 25486 bp, 16 predicted proteins | sample TergutNt197P3_FD_71548 | JGI IMG/M metagenome (GOLD analysis project Ga0082212, IMG submission 71548) | Neocapritermes taracua P3 segment gut microbial communities from Petit-Saut dam, French Guiana - Nt197 P3 | ecosystem: Host-associated > Arthropoda: Insects > Digestive system > Gut ...
CCCCAAAACGAAAGGGAAAAATTCAAAAATTGGTGGGGGCGCCGTTTGCTGCCCCCGCGATTTTACGCCGACATTGTTTTATTTCAGCGGGCGCAGCAAGCGGCGCCCCTACAAAAAAAATCAAAACGAAAAGAGATATTGCAATATGTTTTTTCGAAAAAAAATAAAAAATAAATCAAACAAAACAAGAAACGAATCGGGCCTGGCGGTGGTCGAAAACGCGTTTTATCTGCCGATTGTGATAATCGCCTATTTCGGTTTTATCGTCGTGGCTCTTTATATAACGCAACGGGTCGTGCTCGACTCCGCCGTGTCGCGCGCCGCGCTCGAAGCGACGGCGTATCTTACGGACGAGCCGAAAATCGGGCAGACGCACAGTTTTTCCGGCAGCAAAGAAAAATTTTATATCGACCCGTACCGCAACCTGATCAGCCACGGGTTCACGGCGAATTACGGCTCGCTGGGCAAAACGAATTTTGAAAATAAAGTGCGCGACAAAGTCAGGGAGTACGCGGCGTTCAGTTTCGTTGTCGGCAGGGCCGGCGTGAGGGACATAAAAGTGACGACCAAGTATAAAAACTACGCTTTCTTCGGGGAGCTGACGGTCGACGCGGAACAGTCTTTCGTGCTGCCGATCGATCTGTCGCTGTTCGGGGTGGGCAATCTTCTCACGTTCAATTCAACGGCGAAAACGATGGTGTTCAAGCCCGCGTCGCTGATAAACGACGTGGATCTCATATTCGACTTTCTGCGGTTCTTTGGCGCGGACGTAAGAAAAGTAAGCAATTTTGTGTCCGGTCTGCCCGGGAAAGTCGGCAATTTGTTCGGATAAGATCCATCGCGGTTCTGTTGTAGGGGCGATTATCAATCGCCCGCAGAAAAGAACACGCAAAATCAGATTCACGGGCGATTGATAATCGCCCCTACAAAACACATTTTCGAGGTGAATAATTTTGGAACGGCAGGAAAAACCAAAAAAACCGAAAAAAACATTAAGCGAAAGAATCAGGGGCTCGATCAACGTCTTTGTCGCCGTCATGCTGATCCCCACTGTGGCTTTCACGGGGATCATGGTCGATTTCGCGCGGATCCGAATGATGGGCGCGCAGATCCATAACGCGGCGGACATCGGCGCGAGCTCGGCGGTCTCGTATTACGACGGGCTTCTCAAAGACGTCTACGGTCTTTTCGCCGTGTCGCAGAACGGCAGCGAAGAGCCGTCCGACTTCGTCGTGGAATATGTCCGGTCGTCGCTCGGGCTGGGCGAGGACGGGAAAAAATCCTCCCCGTCCTATAATCTGGTCGGGACGAACCGCAGCGTGATAGAAGTCAAGACGCAGTACAACGTGAGCGCGGACTATTCGCTGAGGAATCCCGCGTATTTCCAGCAGCAGGCGGCGCAGTACATGCAGTACAGGATCATCTTTTCGCTGCTCGAGCTGTTCGGCGTGTACAACGACAGCAAGTCGTCGTTCGAGGACGGGGGCGAAAAAGCCAAGAAAGAGAAAAACTTCATAGAAAAAGATTTCAACGATTTGCTGAAACTGCATCAGGAAGTCAGCGAAACCTACAGGAAATTATATAACGAAATCATGGCCGTTCAGGGTTTCAACTCGGACAGCAAAAGCGGCAGACCCGCGATAAACGCAGAGATTTTAAAAGCGGTCGCGGAACTGAACAATATCCTGCTGGACGATAACGACGACAAAAAAGACGTCGCGAACAGCGCGGACAAAGGCGGCGCCGCCATGAGCAAAGCCCAGTCTTACGTCAAAAACTACAAAGACAGTTTGGATACCATAACAAAACATACGGCCACGATCGTGGAAAAAACGAAAAAATTCGACGACCTGGCAGCCAAGCTGCTGGACGATCTGAAAGACGCGAAAAACTACAGCGAAAAATTCAGGGAGACCATGACGACGCAGGTAAAAGAATTAAAAGACGGAGCGCCGGATTTGGATTACAAGAACAAGCTGCTGAACGCGGGCGCGCTCAAAACCGCAAGCGACAATTTTGTCCGCGACAACAAGGATAATTTCGACAGGCTCAAGGCGCAGTTCGAAAATCTGAAAACCGTGTTCGACGAAATGAAAAGGACCGCAAACGCGCACGACCCGGGCGCAAAAACTCCCGTCATCACGCTGCCCATTGCGGAATCATGGTTTATGGACAGGTTAAGAGTCAGTACACCGTCGCTCGACGTAAAAAAAGCCGACGACGGGCATTACACGCTCGCGCCGGGCGCAACCGTCGCGATCAAAAAGACCGGCGATCGCTGGGACATAACAGTGTCGGACATAGTCGTAAAGCCTTATGACTCAGACGCGCTCTCGACGCTGAGAAACTGGGCGATCAACGAAGACAGCGACGCCGCGAAAAAAGCGAAAAAAGAGAACGAAGAAAAGAGAAAAGAAGCCGACGCGAAGCAAAAAGAAGTGGACGAGGAAGTTAAAAAATCCTCCGGCGGAACGTCGGTCCCCGACCTGTTCTATAACGGGTGGAAAACCAACCCCGTGTCGGATTCCGCGAGCAAAGTGGACGACAATTTCGGCGACAAGATCGTAAACCGGATCATGCTGATGGAATACGGCTTTCAGGAGCTCACAAACTACATCACGAACAGAAAAATCGGGACCGACGGCAAAAAGATAGAAAACCCGCAGACGCTTTCGGGCGTGCCGAAATCGAAAGAAGGCATGAATTATCTCTACCAGCGCGAAATGGAATACGTCGTGTTCGGACATCAGAGCGGAAACTTCGAGGAGTTCATCATCATAATGACCGCGATTTTCTTCGTCGCGAACTATCTCTGCACGTTCGCCGGTCTGTGCGGCGGGGAAGTGACCGCGACGATAAACGCGCTTCGGGCGATTCCCTTTGTGGGTTTTATCATCGCGGAGGTTTTCAGGGTCATAGCCGCGGTGGCCGAAACGGCCTGGGACATAGGGGCGCTGCTGCTGCAGGGCAAGCGGGCGGCGGTGGTCAAGACAAGCAGCTCATGGTGGTTCATGAGCATCTCTTACGACTATGACAGCTATTCGAATAAAGGCGGTCTCCCGCGGACAAAGCTGGGGTTGTATTACGACGAGTACCTGCGGTTATTCCTGCTTTTGGACCCCGTCAGCAACAACACAATCGCCAACCGCCTCATGAACGTGATCGAACTCAACATGAACCATTATCTCGGAATGCCGGACAAGTATGACAACGCAAACTTTTTAGCAAAGAAAGCCTATGTAATCGTGGACGTGAGCGTCGACGCGGACATGCCGTATTACTTCATACCCATGCCGTTCATATCGAGCAAGGGCGGGTCGCGCGGCAATGTAAACGCGTATGAATTCAGGGACATAACGAAAACAAGAGGGTACTAAATCTATGCGTATAAATAATATAAATAACAGGTTGTACAACACGGGGAAAATCATTCCCCAGCCTCCCTCTTTGAGGGGGGCGGCTCCGCAGAGCCGGGGGGAGCGGAATCTGATGTTGTTTAGGCAGCGCGGGGAGACGACGGACTCCCTCCGTCACTTCGTGACACCTCCCTCGCAAGCGAAGGAGGCTTTTGGCGGGTGCGTTGAATCAGCAAAAAACGAAAAAGGCATCGTGGCGATCGAAACGCTCGTATCGTTCATCGGGTTTCTTATGGTGACGGTGATTATCATACTATTCGTCAATCTCGCCGCCGTGCAGACGCGCGTGCATTACGCGCTGACGCAGACGGCGAAAGAAACTGCGGTCTATTCGTATCTGTTTGATATTATAGGCGTCACGGGCGCGAGAAGCAGCGCGTACGAGCAGTCGAGAAAAACAACGGACGAACTGAACCAGTTCTCAAACAACACCGCCGACGTGTACGACGTTTTGTCCGAGGGCGGCTCGATTCTGAATAATTTAAACACGAGCTCCCTTGACGGCATCATAAGCTCTTTCGAAGATGGCAACGGCGCTTTCGAAAAAGGCAAAAACGGCGCGACCGGCTCGTATGAGCAAATCAAAGACTGGGCGAGCGACCCCGGCGAGTTTTTCGGCGGACTTCTGAAAGTGCTCACGAACAAAGCCCTTGACACGGGCATGGACGCGCTCTTCGGATATGTCATAGCCCCCGCGCTTTTTGACAAGTATATGCGCGTGACCGGCAGGAACAGCGACGCGCGCTCTTATCTGAGCAGCATGGGCGTAAAAATGGACCAGGGATATAATCCGTCCGACCCGAAAAAAGGTCTGACGTTCACCACATGGGAATGGGCGTGGCGCGACTTCGTGGACGCAACGGGATTTCAGGGCTCGCACTTTCTGACGAAAGGCAACGAGATCACGCTGCAGGCGACCTATTATTACGATCTGGGGCAGTTCCTGCGCATCCTGCCCGAAAGGCTGACCTCGCTCGAAGTCGTCCAGAAGGTTCAGGTAAAGGCGTGGGTCGGCGACGGGCAGAAATACAAAAACCCAAAGAAAGATGAAAAAGACAAAAAAGACGAATAGGAGACGGTTTTGGCAGCATGTATATAATTTATGGCGCGGCCGCGTATCTCGCCGGGACCGCCGGAGGAGCCGCGATCGCGTATCTGGTGAAAAAAGACGGCGTCCGGCTGATAAAAAATAGGCGGAACACGCTTGTGCTGTGCGCGATGTGCGCGTTCGCGTTCGAGATCGCGCTGTGGAACGGGCTTGTTTTCGATAAAATCCCGACAGAGCTTCTGTCATGCTTTGTCACGGTATTTTTCATGCTGTGGCTCGCCGCGACGGATTTCACGGGTTTTCTGCTGCCGAACAATATCATACTCGCGTGGCTCGTGTGCAGATTGTTTCTCATGCTCGCGTCGGGAATCCTCGAATGGGATTTATATATCCCCGTCTACTCGATACTCGGCGCGCTCGTGATCGGCTTGCTGTTCGTACTCATGTACTACGTGAGCAAGCGCACGCTCGGCGGCGGCGACATAAAATTAAGTTTCGTGCTCGGGCTTTCGCTCACGCTGACGAATATATTCAACGCCGTATTTTTCGGGCTTGTGATCTGCACATTGTTCGCGGGGGTATGCCTGCTGTTAAAAAAACTGAACCGCAAAGACTTTCTGCCGCTCGGACCGTTTTTATTCGCGGGCACGCTCATGGCGTATTTTCTGGCAGGGTGAATTTTTAAGACAAAAAAAGATAAGCAAGGACAAAGAAATTATGAAGACATATAAAACAGAAATTAAACTAACAGCGGAACAAAAAAGTATATATGCAAGAACAGTAGGAACATGCAGATATGTATATAATTTGTTCATAGCGACAAATAAAGAACAATACAAGAAAAGTCTTCCCTATATGAATAACTATGATTTCAGTAAATGGCTGAACAACGAATATTTGCCAAATAATCTTGATAAATCATGGATAAAAGAAGTATCAAGCAAATCGATAAGAAACGCGATAGACACCGCAAATAAAACATATGTGAGATTTTTTAAAAAACAGGGTCACTTCCCTCGTTTCAAGAAAAAGGGTAAAAATGATTGCAATTATTACTTCGTTAGGACGAGCAAAACACATTTAATAAAAACAGCACGACATAAAATTGCTGTGCCGTGTATGGGATATGTACGGCTTAAAGAATACGGTTATATTCCAACGAACGCTAATATTACAAGCGGAACAGTGATTAAAAGTGCAGACAGATATTATATCAGCGTTACGACAGACACAATGCAAACAATAGAACAGAATAATGTCAATGACGGCATAGGAATAGATTTGGGATTAAAAGAATTTGTTGTAATATCGACAGGGAAAAAGCATAAAACAAAGAAACAAAAGAAATTAAATAAAAAGCTAAAACACGCACAGCGTAAATTATCACGTAAATATGAAAAAAATAAAACAAATATTAAGAAAGGAAACACTACAAAAGGTATAGAGAAACAAAAGACTGTAGTAGCCAAAATACATCACAAAATCGCGAATGTACGTGAAGATTATCAAAACAAAATTGTGAATGAGATAGTGAAAACCAAGCCGTCATATATCACAATAGAAGATTTGAACGTAAGCGGAATGATGAAAAACAAGCATTTGTCGAAATCAATAGCTAATCAAGGTTTCAATATGCTCGTCCAAAAATTAACGAACAAAGCCCAGATAAACGGTATAGAAATACGTCAGGCAGATAGATTTTACCCATCAAGCAAAAAGTGCAACAGATGCGGCAATATCAAAAAAGACTTGAAATTATCTGATAGGACGTACAACTGTGACATTTGCGGACTTGAAATGGACAGGGATTTGAATGCGGCTGTAAATTTGAAAAATGCAGAAATATACAAAAAAGCCGTATAACGCTATTGTATATGTGTACCGTGGGCTACACGGGAATTTACGGCGGCGGACTGTCGCACAAAACGCGAGTAGCGGAAGCAAAAGCGGACAGGATGAAACCGCAACAGTCAAAAATATAGAATAGACTTTTTCTATCTTTTTGTAGCAGGGAATCGCTTGTGATTAAAATCGCAAAATTTTTATTCGCGCTGCTCAGCGTCGCCGTCATAGCCGGCGCATGGGTCATGTACACGACGATCGCGCCGAGGCTCGACGCCGAACAAAAACAGCTCTCCGAGGACTCGGACGAATATCTGTCAAGAAAAATCTATGACGTCGGAATCGACCTGGTAAACAGGGCTTTGCAGATCGATACCGACAGGAACGCCAATTTATGGCGCAAGCTTGCCGACGCTTATTCCGCCTCGGGCGATTCCGCGCAGTACCGCAGCACGCTGCAAATCATGATAAGCGGCGGAATCCTGCCGGACGGCGAAAAACTCGAGGATTTGTATCTCGAATTATACAGGCAGCAGCAGCTCGACAGACCCCCCAAAGAAACGCTCGCTCTGCTCAAAGAGGGCATACGCAAAACAGACTCCGACCGCCTGCGGGAAATATACGGCGCGGAACGCTGGCAGACGGTTGACGGACGCTATACTTTTGACGAAGCCTATGTGCTTACCGGCGGAACCGGGCTTGTCCGCATAGAAGAGAACTGGGGATACGTCGGATCGTCCGGAAGCATGATTATACGCCCCTCGTTTGAGCTCGCGACGAATTTCGCCGCGTCCGGACGCGACGTATACGCCGTCGTCTATAAAAACGGCGAACTGTTTGTAATAAACCGGTCGGGCTTGCGGCGCGCCCTTGCCGACGAATATGCCGGGCTTGAAGTCGAAGAGCTCGCAAGATTTACGGGAAAACATTTCTCGGCGAAGCTGCCGGGCCAAAACGATTTCGCCATATTCGAATGGGGCGACGGTCTTCTTTCCGGTTACCTCCAGCCCGTTATCGCGCAATTGGAAAACCGGTATGAATTTTACGGCTTGACTTCCGACGGACTGACGGCGGTGAAAGCGGACGGCGCATGGCATATCCGCGGCAGCGAAACGATCGCGAGAGACAGGTCTTTCGACGAAATCGCCGTCGATGAGCTGGGACGCTGCACGGCGCCGGGCGCGGGCGCGTTATTCGTAAAAACCGGCGGCAGTTATAACATGATCGGCTACGACGGCAGCCAAATCGCCGGTCCGTTCGAGGACGCGAAGCCGTTCTTCTCGCAGGACGGCTGGGCTGCGGTCAAGAACAACGGCAAATGGGGATTCGCGGACGCTTCCGGAAAACTTGTGATCGACTATATCTATGAAGACGCCAACAGCTCGTCGGGCATAACGGCGGGCATCTCCGAAGAAATCCTCGCGCCCGTCCGGCAGGACGGACTTTGGGGCTATATAAAGACGGACGGCGCATTCGCGATCCCTCCTCAGTACGATGACGCGAAACAGTTCGTGAACGGCTGCGCCCCCGTAAAAAAAGAAGCGGTCGGCGGATGGTTTTACATCCTGCTCGCCGAATACGCGCCGTAAAATAAAAATGATAATATGAATCGATCGATCCGCAGGGGGCGCCGCTTGCCGCGCCCCCGCGAATTAAACTTTTTTTAAAAAATAACGATTATAATAAATACAAATATAAATATATAAACATAAAAATTTTTAACGGTTAATTTATTGACCGCAAAAAAATACAGGAGATACATATGAATTTTAATTTATCGGATTTCATAAAAGAAGAAAGCACGGGCTTAAAAATGTTCGCCACGGTCAACCTGCCCGACGGCTTGGACGAGACGGCGTTCAAAACGATGGATTTCTCAGCCCCGCCGTTTGTCCCCCCTGTGCAGAGATACGAAGAAAACGGCGAGCATGTCTTGACCTACGACGTAACTGCCGACCGTTATTTCAAACTCGGTCTGTTCGGTCCGACCGAAATCACGCCGGCCAATTTCGCCGCGCTCATGAAAAATATCACGTCGGTGTTCGCCAAATGCGACGACTATTTCATGCATCCGCTGAATTTTATCATTCATGAGGACTACGTCTACGTAAACAAGCAGACGTTCGAGGCAAGGCTGATCTATGTGCCTCTCGAAGAGCCGCTTTACAGCGAGGACGAGATGTGCAAAAATATATTCAGGATCGTCCGCCGCATAATCAAAACGGACAGGGAATGGGGGTTGGTAGGCTCGCATATGTTCGCCATGAACGACGAGACTTCGATTTACAGGATCGCCGACATGTTCGTCAAACTCTATGAGGAATACGGCGGCGCGTCAAACTATTCCGGACCAAGCCAAAATCAGGGCGCGCCTCAACCGCGGCAGCAACCCATAGATCAGGTAAACCTGAACCCTCAGGCGGCAAACATAAACAGAGAGCCCGAAATCCAGCAGCAGCCGCAGCCTGCGGCGCAGCCGCCCCAGCAAAATCCCGCGGGAGCTTTCTCGGGCGGAAACAGATTCGGAGGACAGCAGAATCCCTCCAATCAGTTCGGCGCGCAAGCCGCGCAGTCCGGCATTCAGCCAAAATCGCCCAAAGAACTGCAGCAGGAGGAAAAAGCCCGGAAAGAGAGAGAACGGCAAGAGGAAAAAGCCCGGAAAGAACGGGAAAGACAAGAACAAAGAGCAATGAAAAAAGGCAGCCCCGGCGGAATGTTCTCAGGAGGCGCAAAAACCCCCCAGCAGCCTCAGCCGCAATTCAATCTCCAACAGCAGCAGCCAAATCAGCCTGAAATGCAGCAGCAGCGCGCCCCCGAATACGCGAACGTCGGCGCGCAAGCCGCCCCCGCCCCCGCTCCGGTAGCCGTAACGGACGAATCCGAACACACGCAGCTTCTCACAGGCGACCCCTCGCAGCTTCTCACGCAAATCAGCGCAAGACTTGATTATTGCGGACAGCCGGGCAAAAACCTGCCGCAAGTCATCCGGATCAACATGAACAACGGCGCGTTCAGCATAGGCAGGATCGCCAGCGGCAAATCCGCCTGCGACTATTCTTTCCCCGACGGCACCGACGGCGTGTCGAGAAACCACGCGCAGATACGCGAAATGGGAGGCAAATATTATATTTTCGACATGAACTCGTCGTTCGGCACCTATGTAAACCAGATCAGAATCCCGCCGCAGCAGGCGTGCGAGCTCACCGACGGCGCGAAAGTGGCGTTCAGCCCCGCCGCGCTCTATGAGTTCCGCATGGAAACAAATTAAAAAGTTATGGTTTCGCTTCCAAACAAATAATCCAGCTTTTCTATTATCTTTGTTGCTTGAATTTTCGGAATGAATTCTGTACCATTAAGGGTTATTAATGTGATGCCCAATGCTTTTGCTATTTCGCAGATAGTGTGAACAGACAATACGCCATGTTTACTTTTTATGTTCATTTTTTCCAAAAGAATACGCTCGAAATTGTCTTCACAGCCAAGATAATAATATCTGGCTTTTAGCATTTTCTTAAAAGGATATATTGAATAAGAGTCAATCATTATTTTGTTGTATTTAGGTTTATATTTAGTAATCGCTTTGGCTTCTTTTGAATTAAGGTCATCGTTTTTACAACCAATAATTTTTACTTCATCAAAGTCTTTATCGTGAATATGACTAAATGGACGTGACAATCCCTGAGTTGTTTGTCCTACATAAACTACTTCTTCATTTTTCAGCAAATAATAGATAAAGACTTCTGGAAATCCGACGACGTTGAGCGTTTTGGCGTTTGCAGTTTCTGAAAACTTCATAAAATTAAACTCCTCTTTAAAAATAAAAAATATTTTAGCCAAAACCCTTGACTAAAACATAAAAAGAGGATATAATAATAACACAATTATATCCTCTAAATGTTTTAGAGGGTTTTGGGTTGGGATAGCTGAAAACTTTGGTCGGTGAACAGCTATTCCTTTTCTTTTGCCTATTTTTAATTATATCACAAAAAAATCAAAATGCAAGAAAAATTTTTATAAAAACCCGTATTTTTCAAAAGTTGATATACGATGTTACTTAGTCGCACAATTTCCGTCCTGCTCCTTTGCCCCCTTCCGCAGAAGGGGGTGCCGTCGCAACGGCGGGGGATAATCTATCTCTCCCCACGCTTCCGAATCCTAACCCCAACGACCATGCACCCGGCGACAGCAAACACCATCAGCCCGAACACAATCCCCATCGAGTCCCCCGTCGCGGGGTTTTCTTTCGGCTCTTCGTAGCCCACAGCGAACACGGATAAATGCGTCGTGGTGAAAATCGCCTTGCCGTCAGAATATCTCGTCGGCATACGTTCGGAGCTTCCCCCGTCGCTTACATGGTGCACGTAAACGCCCGCGCCTTTCTGACCGGGTTTCAGCGTGTACGGCAGTTCTACAATCAAAGTTCCGCCAAGCTCTGTAACGTAACTGTCCCCAATCATGAACTTAATGCCTATCGCGGGATTGTCGCCTATCGCTTTTTTCTGCGCGTCGGTCAGCTCGGGGTTTCTGTGTATCTTTATCGCAAGCGCGTCCTCGCCCTGCGCGTACAAATTTTCAAGCACGGTTTCGATAATATCCATCGAGAAGGTCAGATTTGCAAACGGCGTTTTTATGATCAGGCTGTCCAAATTGCCTTTTGCCGCGGCGTCCGCCATAAGTTTCAAAACCTCGACAGTCAGAATAATAACCGCTTCGTCGGGGTCTTCGTCGTCGGGTGCGCCGACCACGATTTCAAGAGCGCCTGTTTCGCCGTCTTCTTTTTTGTCGCCGAGATTGTCAAGCCCTTTTTCAATATCGCCGCCGTCGACGTCAACCGTCACGGTCTTGCTGCCGTCGTCGTTTTCCGTCACGTCTCCGTCTCCGTCAACGGTCTCGGTTCTATCCGGCTCGTCCGGAAGCTCGAACGGAGGCTCGTCTTCTTCTTCGTCTGTCGCCGGGGCGTTTGTATCATATTCCGTCCCGCTTGTGTAATCCGTTGCAGGTTCTGTCGCGCCGTCATTGTCCGACCCGCTCGGCTCTAACGCAGGCTCTGTGTCCGGTTCAGCCGGAGGGTTTGTAGGTTCAGGGGCAGACTGGGTCGGTTCCGCCGTTTGCTCAGGCGTTGTTCCGGCGGTTGTCGATGTAGTTGCGGTTGCTGCGGTTGTAGCAGTCTCCGGCGGGTTTGTCGGCGGGTCGGTAGGCGGAATGACAGGCGGCGGGTCTGGCAAATCAAGAATAAAGTTCTGCGCGACGACTTTCAGTTCTTTATTTTCATCGCCGCCTTCGCGGAATTCCGCCGCGATCGTGTTGATTTTTCCGGTTTTATTATTGCCGGTATCCCGGAGGGTCTGTTCCCGTATCGTTATTTTTGTGCTGCCCGCTTCGTCGGTATAGTCTGTGCCTCTGATCAGCAGTTTCCCGTTCAGCCAGACTTTTTTCATAAAGTTCTTGTACTCTCCCGACGTTTTGAACAGCGAGCCGCCGTCCTGTATGCTTGACAAAATATAATCGTCAGGGTGCAAATCCGTTTTCGAACCGATAAATTCTTCGATGACATAATCGTTTGAGCCGACGACGTTGTCGTTGTCGTTGTCAAAAACGATCAGCCTATATTCTTTTGCGTCTAAAAACGCGTCGCCGTTCCGCATGGTCACCGTGAAAGTAAATTCTCCCGTTTCTGTCGTCACTCCGTAGAGCTCGCCGTTGGGTTTAAGAGTCATGCCGTCGGGAAGCTGTCCTCCGGTCACTTCCATTGTGATATGATTCCACTCGTATTTATTGTTGTGCAGAAGCTGAACGGCGTACGGCACGTATTTGACGGCAGGCGGGATCGAGCCGCCGGTCAGTTTCAGATCGCCCGTATAGCCTGTCAGGTAGATATAGAACGTTTCGAGAATTTCATTCTCTCCGAACTCGTCATAAAACTCCTCGTCATAAACGTCGATTCTCAAAACCTCGGAGATTTCCCCGATTCCTGTGGGGATAGCGGGCGCTATGCGGATTTTATTGCCGGCTAATTCTGAAAAGTCAGTAGGGCACGGTAAATCGGTTCGCATGGAAAATAATCCGGTTGAGAGACTTATAGTGCTATTGTATATGCCTTCAAAAAAAGTCGCTTCAACATGCAATGTTTTGTTTCCGATGTTCGCGATAAAAATATCGTGATAGGCAACAGTATCGTCTAAAAAAATCTCGCGCTTGGGAATTAGGATTCTGTCTTCGATATATCCGGCAGCAATGATCTCCGCAAATATTTCTTCAAGCGGATTTTTTATATCGGTAAAATTATCATACGGGCCAAAGGCATCTATTATTGGGGTGAAGATAGTTCCTAATTCTTCGACAGGAACAATGACGGACAGGTCGTCTAATATTTGTTCGGCAATGCTTCCGATATCCACTCTGACGGGAGCCGGACCAACTTGGTTGGACCGTCTGTCATTATGAGATTTTATCAGATAGCTGATCAAATCTACGGTGTCCGTATCATCCAAGCCGTTCACGAACAGTTTGGGCGCGGCTTGCTTCTTGGCGAAAGAAACCCAGTAATTTTTGCCGTCGGCCGCGTACTGTACCGCGCCTTTTGAAAAATCGACTTTCGATATGCCGCTTGTCTGTCTTACGCCTGCCCCGCCTGCGCCGGTTGCCGCGTACACGTCCGTTGCCGAACCGAATGTGGGATAAAGGTCGTCAAGCTCTATACCGCCGTCGCTGTAAAGCACGGTTTGAAACCCCATATTATAATAGCTGTCGTCCTCGGGTTTTACGACATAATAATCGCTGAGCCCGACCGCCCCGGTGATTTCGAACTGTTCGCCCGGCAGCGCCAGCGACATCGATACCGAAATCGGCGCGACGGTCAGCGCGACCGAAAGAAACATCGACAATATTTTTTTGAAACTGAAATGGATCATAAATTTCCCTCCTGCATAATAACTTTCACGGGCGGGAAAACCCCGCCCATACAAATATTTTTTATTTTCCAAGAACATCGTTCGCATACGCGGTCAGCTCGTCTTTATCGTAAATGCGGGATTTCCGCAGATTGCCCGTCGGATAGTCAAAGATCAATTCCTGCGCGGCTGCGTCGACGTCGCACAGATACGGCAGATACGCCAGCGTCTCGCATTTGCCGTTGAGCAGCAGCCCGTAGAAATAGCCGTCAGCCGTGACATACTGCGCGACGATAGATTCCCCGACCTGCGTGACATACGCGAGATAAGCGTCGCTTTCAAGCTCGCGCACAAAACTGCCTGATTTTTTATCGTAAACTTTCGGCGCGCCGTGCAGCGGCGATTCGATTCTGTAATCGTCCGTGAAAAATTCTTCGTCCAGCGACGAATCCGGCTTTGGTCCGCTCTTGTTGAAAAGCCACGCGCCGTCGGCGGCCGAATACGCCCTGATTGTGCCGTCGTTGTATCTGTTTTCAAGCCGCGAGCCGCTTTCGTCCCTGACGAACTGCTGGTCGTACAGATTTGCCGCGTCGGGAAGGCTGCCTTCGGCGATCAAATCGCCGCTGCCGATATCGTAAATCATCAACCCGTCGTAAGCGAAAAACATGACGGTTTTTTTGTCCGCGCTTATCCGCGCCTCGCTGTGGACAAAACCAACGTCCGCATGGCGCGCAATATCATACGAAAAAACGTCTGAGGCAGAGTTGGTTTCAAGTTTCATAATCCGTATAACATTCGAGTCGAGATTTGCGATCAAAGCCGTATCGTCTGACAGTTGCAATAAATCAAAAGTTCCGGCGTTTATTTTTTCATGCCTGGATAAAAGATTCGCGTTTTTGTCAAAAAACAGATACTCGCTGTTCGTCGCGATAAGCGTATGCGTATCGCTTCGTGCATAATTCAAAATTAGCTCAGAAGTTTCAACGAGCGGGATTTGTCCGCCCGTTACAGGGTCGATTTGCACAAGCAGATTGTCCTGCCGTAAAAATATTCCGCCGCTGTCAGCGTCAGCGTAAAAAGCCGCCGATTCAGATTCAAATCCTCCGGCACTCTCCCATTTTTCAAGGTCTACAACGCTGAAAATCGAATCGTCCGGCGGCTGTATCGCAGAAAACGCGAGATATTTTCCGAAAAATCCGCCGTCAAAAATGCTCCAAGCAGAACTTTCAAGTATATCTATGCTATTCTCTTTTTCCCGTAAATCGAAAAGACTTAGACCCCCATTGTCAAAACTCGCAACAAGACGCGTCCCATCATGATTTATCGCAAACAAATTATACTTCGGATTCACAAAAACATCGTTTACGGTTACTCTTTGTTTTCTGCCGTCAAAATCTATTTGCTGTGTGATACTGCCGTCCGAAATATTATAAACCGTCGCGAACGTCTCGTCCCTGTATATTCCCGCCGCCGTTTTTCCGTCATGCGAAACGGCGACCGCAGTCGCGGGGCTGCCAGTCCACAATTCTGTATTCTTTTGTATATCATAGACTTTTATTCCGTCGTTTCCTGCAAAAATGATTCGGTTATCGTCGATATATTTCACTTCCGAAAGCGCGGATTTGTCGGCAGGCAGCGTGAATAATATTTCGGCTGTCAGCGTGTCGAAAACCGCGAGGCTTCCCGAATAGATGACCGCCGCCGTTTTCCCGTCGGGCGAGATTTGCATACACAGCGGCGCGGACGGCAGCTCGACGGTTTTGTACGCCTTGAACCCGTCGGACAAGTCATAAACGTTCAGCGCGTCCGTCAGAGCCTTTTGCGCCTCTGCGGTGTCGGGCGGCGTGAAGACGCCGCGCTTTTGCGGCAGAGCCTGCAAGGCGTACTCTATCGCCGCCGAGACGTCGCCGTCTCTCAATGCGTCGCCCGAATATTCCGCAAGCAGATAATTATTCTTTAATTCTTCGGACTGTTTAAGCCCTGTAAAAACCGTAAACGCGCCGAACAGCAATATCAGCGACAAGACCGCCGCCGTGAAAAAGACCGCGCGTCTGTATTTTTTCATGCGGACGTCGTCGTCCCGTAAATGCGTAAACGCGTCGAGCATTTCCTCGGCCGACTGCCAGCGCAGATTCTGGTCCGGCTGCATTGCTTTTGTTATTATATCTATAACTGCCGGGCTGTATTCTTTTGACGATATGGGTTTTACCTCGTCGGCGTTTTTCGCGGGGCGGTTTCCGGTCATGAGATGATAGAGCGTCGCGCCGAGACTGTAGATATCCGAGCGGGTATTGAGCAGCACGGTTTTTTTGATCGCCGTGTTGCTGCCGCTGTTTTCCGTATTCGGATCGGTCAGCACCGTAACGTCCGACGTCTGTTTATTTACGGTATTGCCGGTATTGCCGCGCGTAAAATCCATGCCGTAATGCTCGGGCGAAGAATACCCGAAGCTCAGCCCGACCGCGACGCTTCCCTCGTCGCCGAGCGCGAGAGAGATGTTAAAATCGATCAGCCGTATATCGCCCTGCGGCGTGAGCATGATATTCGCGGGCTTTATGTCGGCGTGAAGGATCCCGTGCGGCGGTCTGTTATGCAGATACGCCAGCGCCTCCAATAACTGGCAAGCCCATTCGAGAATCTGCGCCTGCGTGAATTTTTCGCCGCGCTTTAAGGGCTTGTCGAGGCTCTCGCCGTCGATAAAATCGACGACCGTGTAGATTTTGCCGTCCTCCTCGAAAAAATCGTAAACCTGCGGTATATACGAATGGCTGAGTTCTTTCATCGTATCGACTTCGCGGCGCAGGCTTTCAAGCGACGACGTCAGCGGGCGTTTATCGGATTTGACGACGACTTTTTTGCCGAGCCTCGTATGCTCCGCAAGATAGACGACGCCGCCTCCGCCCGAGCCGATTTCTCCGATGATTTTATACAGCCCGCCCGCAAGCGGCGAGCTTGATAAATTTTCGCTCATTTTTTCACCCGCCTCCTTTTGCCGTATTCCGCGTCAAGACGGCTGTCAAGACGTTTTTTATAAAGCCGCAGGACAACGGCGGCGGCGGCGGCAAATAAGCCGCAGGCGGCGCATATGACAACGCCGGTGGCAAAGATAACATCAGGCGACACAGTCAGCACGACCTTTCAGAAATTATTCGTTTTACTCTTTTTTATGAAGTGATTATAACACAAACGCTTACGAATGTCAATCTTTTTCGAAACCGCCGCCCGCTTGACAAATCCGGCAAAAAATGATATAGTAACAGTGAAACGGCACAGGAATGCGGGGGGATCTATTTATGGCAATATACGGCTACCACAGAACAAGCACCGCAGAACAGCATCTTGACAGAGGCGTAAAAGCGATCGAGGAATACTGCGAAAAAAACGGCATGGAGCTTGACGAAATGTTCACCGACCGGCAGACCGGAAAAAACTTCAACCGTCCCGATTATATAACGCTGAAACGCATGGCGAAAAAAAAGGGCGACGTCATCATCATATCCGAGCTCGACAGGCTCGGGCGCAACAAAGAAGACACGCTGAAAGAGCTGCAGCATTTCAAATCGGTCGGGGTCAGGATTATGATCCTTGAAATCCCCACGACCCTAACGGATTATGCCGCCGTTGACAATGCGATGGCGAACATGATCATGGAGACGATAAACAATATGCTGATTGAAATGTACGCGACGTTTGCCCACGCCGAAATGCTGAAACGGGAGACAAGACAAAGAGAGGGCATACAGGCAATGAAAGACCGGGGCGAATGGGACAAATACGGCAGACCCGGAGCGATCGACTTCAAGAAATTTTCGGACGAATACAAAAAAGTCATGGACGGCGCGCTCAGACCGTTCGAGTGCATGAAGCTGCTCGGCATGAAAAAACCGACGTTTTACAAATACGCGCGGCAGTATAAAGACCGTCTTGAAAAACCATAACAACCGTCTTCTCGTACCTAAACATAACCCAAAACGAGGATAAAAACCATGTCAAGCAAGAAACCCGTAATCTATACGATCGCGAATCAAAAAGGCGGCGTAGGAAAAAGCACGACCGCTCTGAATCTCGGCGACGCGCTCGGCAGAGCCGGCAAACGCGTGCTGTTGATCGACCTTGACCCGCAGGCGTCGCTGACGGTTTGCTTTGGAGTGGAAAACCATGAAAATCTTAAAACCACGGTTTATCACCTGATGAAAAACTCGCTTGACGGCGAACCATTGCCGGCGAAAGAAGATTATATAATCAGCAAGGGAAACGTCGATATGCTACCGTGCAATATAGGCTTGTGCGCCGTCGAGGAGCAGCTCAAAGAAGAGCTCGGGAGCGAACAGGCCGTCGCGAATATCATCGCCGAACTCGGGGGCGGTTACGATTATGTGATCATAGACACTTCGCCGTCTCTCGGACTGCTTACGATTAACGCGCTGACCGCGAGCGACGGGGTCATCATCACGGTGAGCCCGCAGTTTCTTTCGGCTATCGGCATAAATTTATTGCTGAAAACAATAGAAAAAGTCAAACGCCGCGTAAATCACCGGCTGAAAATCAAAGGGATACTCATGACGATGTGCGATTCGCGGACGGGGCTATACAACGAAATGTACGAGATCATAAAAGACGCTTACAGCGATATGATTCCTATTTTCAGCGCGCAGATACCCACTTCGATAAAAGTCGGCGAAGCAAACCTGAAAAAAAAGAGCGTCATAGAATACGCGCCGCAAAACAAGGCGAGTCTGGCATATCTTAAATTGGCGGAGGAGGTAATCGGACGTGAATAAACGAAAACAACTGGAAAAGCAAAAAGTAAAAAACGACTTGATAAAACTTTTGACGGACGGCATAAATAATCAGAGCGGCGACAAAAGAAACGACTTGCTGCCGATTGAATCGCTCGTTCCGTATCCAAACCATCCGTTCAAGTTATACGAGGGCGAAAGATTTTCGGATATGGTAAGAAGTGTAAAAGACATGGGGGTTTTGCTGCCAATTATCGTGCGTCCGTTTTTCTTGAAAGACGAAGAGGGCGAAAGATACGAGATACTGAGCGGGCATAACCGCGTCAATGCGGCAAGGGAAGCGGGGCTGGAAGAAGTCCCTGCGATTATCAGGCGGGATTTGAGCGAGGCAGACGCAGAACTGATTGTCACCGAGACGAATTTGATTCAGCGTGGCTTTGAAAGTTTGTCTTTCAGCGAAAAAGCAATTTCTCTAAAACGCCACATGGACGCGATAAAACAGCAAGGAAAAAGAACCGATTTAATTGAAGAAATCGATAACATGATAAATATCGGGGAAACCGAAGAAAATGAAACTTCGAACCTAATTAAAAAGAGGTTGAGAAGCAACGAAAAAATAGCGGAAAAATATGGATTATCGAGTTCGAACGTTAACCGCTATATACGATTAACATACTTGACCGAATCTTTGATGAACCGCGTTGACTTGGAAAAAATTGGGTTATATGCCGCCGTGTCTCTCTCTTATCTTGCACCGGACGAGCAGACCAAAGTCAACAGGGTTTTGGACGAGACGAAATATAAAATAAACATAAAAAAAGCCGCGATGCTCCGCGATTTTTCCGAAAAAGAAAAGCTGACGAGCGAGGCGGTTTTTAAGATAATATCCGGCGAGATTGACAAGAAAGCAAAGCGCAGATCACCCCTGCCGCTGAAAATCAAACACAGTATCTATTCAAAATATTTTGACGCAAATACAACGCAGTCCGAAATGGAATCCGTCATCGACAAAGCGCTTGAAGCATACTGCAAGAGTATAAAAAAGTAAGGACGCTTTATAGACTCTCTGACAGGCGTCTGTGCGTATATTTTAATACCCGTCAAACGCAAAAAAACAGCGTTGTATAAAGGTGTACGTTTATATAACAAATGTGATTTTGTAGGGGCGCCGCTTGCTGCGCCCGCGTAAAACCCTTACGCCGACATAAATTTGCGGGCGCAGCAAGCGGCGCCCCTACATATAAAATGCGTAAATTTATCAAATTTTATTGGGGGATTGATCATTTTGGCGTATCGGTTTATCAAACGGTTCGGCGACGTTGTTCTGGCGGCTGCCGGGCTGGTTGTTCTTTCGCCCGTTTTTTTTGTTTTGGCGCTGGCTGTGAAAATCGGCGGCAAGGGTCCGGTTTTGTTCAGACAGAAAAGAATCGGCAGGAAAAAGAAGCCGTTCACGATGCTGAAATTCAGGACGATGAGAATGGATTCGCCGAAAGACACGCCGACGCACCTTTTGGAGAACTCCGGGGAATATATAACCAGGACCGGGGAATTTCTGCGAAAGACAAGCCTTGACGAATTGCCGCAGCTATTGAATATCCTTGTCGGGCACATGAGCATAATCGGTCCGCGCCCGGCGTTATGGAATCAGGACGATTTGATAAAAGAGCGGGACAAATACGGCGCGAACGATATACGCCCGGGGCTTACGGGGTGGGCGCAGGTCAACGGGCGCGACGAGCTGAGCATAAGCGCAAAGGCGGAGTTTGACGGGGAGTACGTCAGGCGGATGGGGTTTTTGTTAGACTGCAAGTGTTTTGCGATGACGGTAGTGAAAGTGATCAGGGGCGAGGGGGTAAAGTAGGCGTATCCCCCGTCACTGCGGTGACACCCCCTTTTGCGAAAGGGGGCAAAGGAGAACTAAAAAAAGCGTCGGTTAAGACGCTTTTTATTTTTGTTATTTAATAGCCGTTTGGGTTGGATTCTTTGGCGGCGGCATCGAGAATTTTCTTAAAGTATTTGAAACGGTGTTTTATATTTGATTTTGCGGCGCTGATGAGAAATTCCTCGTAGCGGTGTTTTAGATAATCGTACATATTGCGTAGATGGTCTTCGACTGTTTCTTTTGGTCTGGCTGGTACTATTTGATTAACCACGTTATATAAAACGCTGATTTCAAGCATGTCGAATTCGTCGTTGCAGGCGTCTCTCAGAAATTCAAGCCGGTCGCTCACGAAATTTCCTGTGGGTTCGGGGTTCGGGACGGCTTCGGCAGGCTCTGGCGAAGAATTTGTACAGGTAAAATTCTCGTTTTTTTCGATTGTGAATTTGATAGCGTTAATTTTCCCGCCGTTTCCTTTGCCTCGTATTGGTTTGTAGGTGAATGTTATATCTGTACTCATGGCCAATGCTTGCTGGCAAACGTCGAGGACCTGTACTTTAAAATTGTTGAACCGAGTGTGTTCGTCTTCGCCTACACCCAATAATTCTCTTAATTCATCAAGAGGAATGGTGCGTTCGCCAATATATTCATATTGTTTCAGAATCTCATACATTCGAAACTGGTTGACGCTTTTAAGGAAGACAATATTCCAGAGTTCATAAGTGAAATATTTTTCTTTAAATTCAAACATTAAAGGTAATGATTCGTCATGCGCGTTGAGGTCAAAAAACCATTCGTTATTGTCATCTTTTTCGATGCGGCATCTTTTAAAAAGTTGAAATTTTGTAATACCTCCCGCTTCGGGAATCCTGATAATTTTGCGAAGCAGAGAATCTGTAATCATATGCAAATAATCGATGTTAAGAGCTTCAGCGCCTACAACTTTCATAAATTCCTCTCTTGAAAAACGGACTACCCGCGAGTCTGGGTCGCGGGCATTGATTTTTGAAAGGTAAATGCTAAAAAAACGCAGTTCCTGCAAAGACATGTCGTCAGGACGGAATTCATTTAAAAGGTTCAGTTTCTCAACTAAGTAATTTTTTTTGACAGCCATTTTTATCACCTCAAAAATATTATACCGACAAAAAAAGATATAATCAAGCTAATTTAATATAGTTTATAAAAAGTTTACAATTTGACTTCTCTGCATAGACAATAAGTCAAGTCAAGTTCGCACATAAGTCAAGTCAAGTTCGCACATAAGTCAAGTCAAGTTCGCACATAAGTCAAGTCAAGTTAATCCCATACCCGTGGAAAAATGGGGCAAATCTGCCTCCGAAAACACGTTTCTAAACACGTTCTTAAACAATTTAAACACGTTGTGTAACAAGCTAACAAACACGCGTGCGCGCGGGGTGTCAGTTCGCAAAAAAACTGTGGATAACTTAAAGTTTCCACAGCGCGGCTAATAAAGTATCGAAAACAAAATCATCAAACGATCGCGTCATCAAATCCGGAATCTAAAACGACTAAACCTCCGAAAAGCGAACCCCGATCTTTTCCAGCCATATCTCCCGCGCGACCACTCCGAACGCCGCCCAGACAAGCGGAGTCGTTATCGGGACCTCGACGCAGAAAAAGCTCTGTATCATGTAGCTGAGCGCGGCTGCGCCGAACGCTAACAAAAGAGGTCGTTCAAACGCTTTTTTTATCGCCGAAAGAAACAGGCTGCCGACAAATGCTATGTAGGACAGTACGGCGGGCAAGCCCATGCAAATCGCGATTTGCAGGAATATATTGTGCGCCTTGTCATAGCTTTTCGCAAATAGGGCAAACGCTTCTGTTTGTCTTGCGTCTCCGAGCGCGTAGAAAAACGTGTCGGGACCTGAGCCCAGTAACGGGCGGTCAAATAAAACCGCAGCCGCGTTTTTCCAAATCCAGCCGCGTCCCGAACCGAACCGGTCGCCGAAATTCCCGCGCAGGATTTCCCGCGCCTGCCAAATGATATTGTTCGGATTGTCCGACCAGCGCGAGCCCATAAACAGCACGAATAAAACGCCGCCGATCAATATCGCGGGCAAAAATAGTACGCCTGCTGTTTTTAACGGGCGTTCCGCCCATTTTTTCAGGAAAAAGAGCAGAAATAATCCGGCGGCGAGAAGAATAAAGGCGGATAGAATAAGCAGCAGCGGATTCGCAGGCGCGAACGATTTCAAAAAATACCCGTCTCTCGGCGCAAATAACTCGGGATTTGTTTCGTACTGATTTTTTAACACGGACACATAAGCGTCATGCGCGGCATAGACGGCGCACCAGCTTGAAAGGATTATCAGTATTTTGGCGAAACGCTCTCTGTTTGAAATCCAGTAGGGTATCAGCAGAACCATCGCGAACAGGATGGCGACCCTGCCTGCGTCTCCGCCGTCGCCTGTGATAAGAATCAGCATAAACGCCAGTGCGCTTGCCGGGATATAAATCAGATTCCGTTTTGATTTTGACTTCGAAGCCGCGAACAGCGCCGCGAACAGCACGACCGTAAACGAGCAGTAAGCCGTGACGATGTTGACGTTTCCGAGCGTAGTCCTGAAATGCGCCGACAACGGTCCGTAGTCGCTGTAATTCGAATTTTTGAAGGGAAACAGCCCGAAAATATCAACGCCCAGAAACTGCAGGATCCCGTAAAGGCAGACCAAAATCGCGCTTGCCGCCAAAACGGTTAAATGCCAGCGTCTGTATTTGTAAAACCGCGCGATGATCACGAATGTCAACGCATAGCCCAGAAACGACAGGAAGCCTTCGTAACGGCCGGAAACGCCCGTCCAAACCACGTCGGCGACGCGGGGGGCGTTATAGAGCCCGCTTATCGGATTTGCGTTGAAAAACGCCGCAAACGCGCTTAAAAAAGAAAGCGAAATGAACGCGGCGAGAGCCCATTCGGGGATTGATACAGGGCGTTTTGGCTCGTTGTCTGTATCGTAATTTTTCATCGAGAAAGATTTTTTTACAAAGACAAAAATACAGAAAACCGCGAATCCTGCCGCTGCTGTTGTCAGCCAGAAAAAGAGCGTTTTCTGGAATGTCATGTTCGAATATTTTGTCTGGCTCAAAAACAGGGGAAAGACCGCCGTTATTGCGATGAAAAACCATGCCGCAGCCGCGCCGAGGATCTCGGCGGATTTTTTTTCTTTTAAGCGCTGTTTTTTTTTGAAGTTCGTTTTCTTTTTCATGGATTGGCCGCCCTTGAACGGTTGTATTTTTATCTAGCATAACATAAAAATATATATAAAATATGACGGCGGAACAAGGGATTTAACGCGGTTTTTAAATATGAACTTTTGTTAATATTTTGTTAAAAATGCGTTATTATTTATTTTTTCGCGTTAAATTCCGGAAGAGCGAAATATGAACAAAAAAAATCTATCCACAGGGTTATCCACAGGAAATTAACAGGTTATCCACAGGGTTATCCACAGGGTTATCCACAGGTAGGCATCGTGTTTTTATTAGGCATATTGCGGCTTTTTTTGAGTTATCCACAGTTTTGCAAAGTTATCCACAGGGTTTCCCTCGCGCACGCGCGCGCGTATATATATTTTAACTACGTTTGGTTATTTACTTTAGATTTTATATAAGGAAGGAAAAATTTCAAAAAATGCCGATATCGCCCATTCTATGAGGGGAAAGTCTTGTTTTTTTGAAAACGCAAATGGGACAAAAGGTGCGAAGTAAATGGGACAAAAGGTGCGATCTATTGGGACAAAAGGTGCGAACAAATAGGACAAAAGGTGCGAAGTCAATAAAAAAAGGGGGGAAAACCACATGCAGGTACTTAAAAACAGTGAAACAATGTTTTTTTTATTGATATTTATGGAAAACAATGCAAAAGGAACCTTTGGTGCGACTTGAATGGGACAAAAGGTGCGAAATCTCTTTTTTTAGTACACATACTTGACAATGTCTTTTTTATATGGTATTATAGTGTAAAAATGAAATGAATAGGCGATTGTGAAACAAGAAGAAATTGGAAACTGTGGAAACGCCGCACAAATTCCCCAGCCTCCCGTTCTGCCTCCCTCTTTGAGGGAGGTGTCAACGGAGTTGACGGAGGGAGCGAGGGGGGTGTCACCGCAGTGACGGGGGGAGCGAGGGGGGTGTCACCGCAGTGACGGGGGGAGCCGGAGTCTGCACTATTTTTAAGTTGTTTTACTATATCTCTAATGCAATACGTCGCACGGATATACCGTCGAATGCAAGCCGGGCCATTTCGGCAAATCGCGCGGCGACGTTACAGGCGGACCGGCGGTCAGTTTGCCGTTGCTTACCATATTGGGATTATAGCTCCGCACATGCTCGGTCAGTAATTGATTCATTTCGGCGGCGAGTGCGGGGTTTATTTTCGCCAAATTATGCTGTTCCGTCGGGTCTTCGGTCATGTTGAACAGCAATTCGCACCCGCCCGCTTTATTCCACATGTATTTATAGCCGTCTTTCATGACTGTAAAATCCGTATCGGTGCAGTTGCCGTAAAAAATCCTGTCTTCTGTTTTTATCTGTCCGCCGTCGGCGTCGGCGTCGATGAAATCCATCATGTTCTGCCCGTCCATTTCGATTTTATTTTCGCCGGAGTTGTCAACGCCCGCTAAATTCAAAACCGTCGGCATAATATCGGCGAGGGTGGTCAGCGTGCCGCAGGTTCTGCCCTGCAGCGGTCCGGTCGTCCATGATTTTACCGGCGGACGTATTATCATAGGCACATGCGCCGACCCTTCGAAAAAGTTGGCTTTCGCGGTCATTCCGTGGTCGCCCATCAAATCGCCGTGATCCGAAGTGAACAAAATCCATGTGTTTTCGAGCAGCCCCATTTCGCGCATACGCCCGAATAATAATCCGAGCGTGTAGTCTATCTGCGTGATACACGCGTAACACGCGCGTTTTGAATCGAGCCGCTGTTCATCCGACATTCTGTATCCGCTGTTGAGCGTATAGGACGGCGCATAGAATCCCTGCGGGGCATTTTCCAAATCTTTCGACCAGTCGCCGCATACAGGAGCGGGCAGGTTTTTGTTTTGATACAAAGCCCAGTAATTATAGCACGGGTCAAACGGCGGATGCGGCTTCGCGAAACTCGTCCACAGGAAAAACGGGCGCGTATCGTCGCGCGTTTCAAGAAAATCAATCGAACGCCGCACCGTCCAGTACGTCGCGCTGTGCACCTCGTCAACGGTCGAGATCACCGGCTCGTTTTCGTTTTCGCCGACGCCGTGACCTTTCGGGATATGCCGGGTTTTTTCCATTTCACGGTAATAATCCATAGGCAGTTCCATGTGTTCGAAGCCGTAATTCGCGCGCATGGGGTGAAAGTGCATTTTTCCCTGCGCCCGCGTCTGATAGCCGTTTTTTGTCAGCACGCCCGGCAGAGTCGGACGGGCTGCCATCGGGATAAATTTATTGTTGTTGCCCGTCAGTCCGTTCGTGTAACCGTGCGTGCCCGTCATGATCGTCGCCCTTGACGCCATGCAGATCGGGCTGTCGGCGTAGCACCGCGTGAATGCGATTCCCTCGTCGGTCAGCCAGTTTAAATGCGGCGTATAGATATGCTTGTTCCCCAGCGCGTGAACCGTGTCAAAACGCTGCTGGTCCGTGGTAATCAAGAGAATATTGGGTTTGCTCAT
>Ga0082212_10002723_pt1 | contig 25486 bp, 20 predicted proteins | sample TergutNt197P3_FD_71548 | JGI IMG/M metagenome (GOLD analysis project Ga0082212, IMG submission 71548) | Neocapritermes taracua P3 segment gut microbial communities from Petit-Saut dam, French Guiana - Nt197 P3 | ecosystem: Host-associated > Arthropoda: Insects > Digestive system > Gut ...
GGGCAGCGCCAAAGCGCTCCCGTTGAGCGTGTGTGCCAGTTGCGGTTTCCTGCTTTGTTCGTCGCGGTAACGCAATTTAAGGCGATTGGCCTGAAACGTTTCGAAATTGGATACGGAACTTACTTCGAGCCACATGTTTTGCGCCGCCGAATACACCTCAAAATCATAAGTCAATGCGGATGTGAAACTCATGTCGCCGCCACAAAGTTTGACGATGCGGTAAGGCAATCCGAGATTTTGCAACAACAATTCTACATACGCTACCATCTCTACTAACGCCTGATACGAACGTTCGGGATGTTCGATACGGACGATCTCTACCTTGTCGAACTGGTGCAGGCGGTTCAATCCGCGTACATCCTTGCCGTATGAACCTGCTTCGCGGCGAAAGCACGGGGTGTAGGCGGTCAGTTTTACCGGAAAGTCAGCGGTTTCGAGAATCACGTCGCGGTAGATATTGGTAACGGGAATTTCGGCGGTAGGGATCAGATAGAAATTATCCAAAGCAACGTAGTACATCTGCCCTTCTTTGTCGGGCAAATTCCCTGTGCCGAATCCGGAATCTTCGTTGACCATCAGCGGCGGGATCACTTCCCGGTATCCTGCATCCAGTGCACAATCAAGGAAAAAGCCAATCAAAGCGCGTTGCAGGCGTGCGCCTTTGCCCTTATATACAGGGAAACCTGCCCCTGTAAGTTTTACGCCCAGTTCAAAATCAATCAGATCGAATTTTTTTGCCAATTCCCAATGGGGCAGCGCATCGGAAGGTAAGTCAGGCATGGCGCCGCCTGAACGCACGATTATATTATCAGCGGCAGTTTTTCCCTGCGGTACCGATTCATGCGGAAGGTTGGGCAACAACACCAATAACTCTTTCAGTTTTTTCTCTGCGGCTTCCTGCCCGCTCACTAACCCGGCGACATGTTCTTTCATTGAGGCAATCTCCTGCCTGTATGTTTCGGCAAGTTCTTTTTGCCCCGATTTCATCAAAACTCCTGTTTCTTTCGATTTGGCATTAAGCCCCGCTTGAAGTTGGTCAGCCTGAGTTTGCAGTTTTTTTCGCTGCATGTCAGTATCAAGTAATTGCCCGACGATTTCTCCGGCTTGAAATCCCTTCACTGCCAGACGACGGATTACATCGTCTCTGTGTTCTTCGATAAACTTAACGGTCAACATAATAAAAAAGTTTCAGGTTTGAAGTTTCAGGTTTTAAAAACCTGTTTTTGCAGAAGCGTTTTTAACACCTTATTTTTCAGAGAAAAAACGTTCACACCGAAAATAATAAAGTTGAAAGTAGAGTGTGTTTCCGTTATTCTACTAACGAACATTTTTTTATTACGTAGAGTTATACAGATCGGTTTGAAGCATCTTTTTTCTGAAACCTGAAACTTTAAACTTCAAACCTGAAACCTGAAACTAAAGTGGAACAACCGAAACGAACGATTTGTTGTCTGTCTTTTTGCGGAATTGAATTGTGCCGTCAATCAAGGCATAGAGCGTGTGATCACGTCCAATGCCCACATTTTCGCCCGGATTGTGCACCGTACCGCGTTGACGTACCAAAATATTGCCGGCTTTGCATACCTGCCCACCAAACAACTTGACGCCTAATCGTTTACTTTCTGATTCGCGTCCATTCCTCGAACTGCCGACGCCTTTTTTGTGTGCCATTTTCTCTTATTTTTCTTAATCTTCAACAATATGCTATACAATAATATCTTCGATCAACAGTTGGGTAAAATCCTGTCGGTGACCGTTCATTTTTTGATAGCTTTTTCTTCTTTTTTTCTTGAAAACCAAAACTTTATCACCACGAACATGCGAAACGATGGATGCACTGACTGATGCACCCTCTACCACAGGCATTCCCACTCTGACGTCATTTTCAATATCAACCAGATATACCTGATTGAATGTTAATTGATCACCCTCTTCGCCTTCCTGACGATGAACAAATATTTTCCGGTCTTTTTCGACTTTAAACTGCTGACCTGCTATTTCTACGATTGCGTACATTATTTCTTATATTTTTCGGGCTGCAAAAGTAGATTATTTTTTATAAAATAACAAAATAAAATGATTTTTTTATTTGTAATTTTGCGGCCGGATATACATAACAGTAATGTAATGCAATGAAATATCTGATTGCAGGTCTGGGGAATATCGGCGATGAATATGCCAATACACGCCACAATATTGGATTCATGATGCTTGACCGGTTGGCTGCGGATGAAAAACTTGTTTTTGCCGACAGACGCTATGGCTGCGTTACAGAGTATTCATACAAGGGGCGTATTTTCGTGCTTTTGAAACCGTCCACTTATATGAACCTGAGCGGTCGGGCAGTGAATTACTGGCTGCAGAAGGAAAAGCTGGAACCCGATCGCTTGCTGGTACTGGTTGATGATATTGCTTTGTCCTTCGGAACGCTCCGCCTGAAAGGAAAAGGCGGAGACGGCGGTCATAATGGTCTGAAAAATATCAACGAGGTATTGGGAACGCAGGAATACGCCCGTTTACGTTTTGGCGCAGGCAACGATTTTTTGCAAGGCCGGCAAATGGATTATGTGCTGGGCGGATGGACGGAAGAGGAAGAAAAAACGCTTCCTGACCGGATCAAACTGACGTCAGACATCATACGAGGTTTCGGAACCATCGGGTTGGAGCGGACGATGTGTCAGTTTAACAACAAGTAAATCATTTACAGTGAAAATATTTTTATCTATCTTTTGGCACCCACCAGAGATCAGTCGAAAATTCATCCGAACCTCCCAGTAAGCGGCTCACGGCGTCGTATACATGAGACGGATTCTCATTTTTTTCGGAAACAGGGTAAGGTAAACGGCGTACCATTCGGATAGCGAAAAACTGTTCGGGATGGTCAGGGTCAATTATCGACTCGGGATTGTAAACATAACCGCCGGTAGCAACCGAACTGAGATTTGCCGCTGCCGGCATGATACGTGGATAGTTGGTACGACGAAAATCACACCAGGCCTCAAAACCCAACGGATAGCCGGCGATCCATTTCTGTGTGATGATGGCCTCTAATTTTGCAGCGTCGGTAGTGGCTCTGTCCCATGCCACAGTGACGTCGCCACCGGCAAAAGGCGATGAATAATCATAAGAAAAAAGCGCGTTGTTCGGGTCTTCATAGTATTCAGGATTGGCAGTTACAGATAAATAGTTTCCAATTGAAACCTCGTATTGTTCCATAGAAGTACGTATGCCCTGTTCGTATAAATCTTTGACATTTCCGTCGATCCATCCTCTAAGGGCAGCTTCTGCCAGCAGAAAATACGTTTCAGCAGCACAGAAAACCGGCAAATCCGAATTGTTTTTGAAGTTCGGTTTGGAATATAATTCACCGGTATAGGTTTCTTTATCAATATTCTCAATACCCATTCTGATTCCTCTGTATGTTCCGTCGGACGCCATGGTCATATAAAGCGGGCGTCGCGGATCATCCCAGCCATTCATATAAGCGCTGAGCGTGGCGTTCGCAGCCAGATCCTGCCAATTGAAAGCCGATTTGCAATAGGGATTGTCAAATGTAGGAATAAAAGCATTATCACTGTTTTTTTTGATAAGAACTTGAGTGATTGCGTCGCGGATCACCTCAACGGCATATTCCGTATCTGCCAGTCCGATACGAACAGCCATACGCAATTTGAGCGAGTTAGCAAATTTAATCCATTTGGAAAAGTCGCCGTGATACACCAGGTCAAATTCCGCCATGGGATTGATACGATCTCCGGTTTCTTCGACAAAGGCTGTCAACGTAGTGATGCTGCTGTTCAGATCGTCGATCATGTGATGATACACATCCTGAACCCCATCATATTCCACAGCCAGATGCCCGCCATCAATATTGGAATAGGGTATGGGGCCATATGTATCGGTTACCCGAAGCATAACAGCAACACGTATGATGTTGGCCCACGCATAGATATAATCTTTACTTTCAGTAATTTTTCTAACTTTCAGATAATTTGAATAAAATTTGGTAAAGGTATTAACGAAAGGATTTGCTATCAAATCGGCTGTGGGATTGAATGTGCCGAAGTTCATATTGTTCCATTTATTCGTTGTGGCCATATATCCGCCATATTGATTACCAATCATCTGTTCCATCAACTGATTGTCATTTTCCTGAAAATTGTGCATTAAATAAAGCATTCCGGGAAAAAGCACGCCTACTCTTTCAGCAATGGTCATATTGTCAGGACCCGGATTGGTCGGGTGAGTATTGTAATCTTCAAATTTGCCGATACATGAAGCAAACGTCACTAATAAAGAAAAATAAACGATTTTCATGTTGCGAAGATAATTCTTTTTCTTCACATGATCAAATTCAGTTATCTTTGTTTCTTCAAAAAAACAGATGATCATGCGTATCGTATTCATGGGAACACCAGAATTTGCAGTAACTTCATTAGAGGCGTTGATCGAATCGGGGAATGAAGTGTCGGTTGTGGTAACGTCGCCGGACAAGCCGGCGGGCAGGGGACAAAAAATACAGGAGTCGCCGGTGAAACAGTGTGCCATGCGTTTCGGTTTACCTGTGTTACAGCCTGAAAAGCTGAAAGAACCATTTTTTCTGGAAACTTTGCGCAGTTTTCGTGCTGATTTGTTCGTAGTGGTCGCTTTCCGAATGCTTCCGGAAGAGGTGTGGACCATGCCGCCATTGGGAACCATCAATCTTCATGCTTCATTGCTGCCACAGTATCGTGGCGCTGCGCCCATCAACAGGGCGATCATCAACGGGGAAACACGCAGTGGAACCACCGTATTCTTTATCAACCATGAGATTGACACGGGAAATATCATCTCGTTTCGCGAAGAGGAAATCAGTCCTGACGACAACGCCGGAACGCTTCATGATCGTCTGATGTACAGCGGTGCAAGCCATTTGGTTGAAGCGGTACAAGCCATCGCTTCCGGAAATTTCAAAACTATATCACAGGACAACTATCTGCCAAACCAACCTTTGAAGACGGCGCCCAAAATATCCAGGGAAACATGCAGAATAGAGTGGAACAGCGATGTAAGGCAGTTGCACAACTTCGTTCGCGGACTATCTCCCTATCCGGCAGCATGGACAACACTTGTAAATCCGTCAGGCGATCGCCTGACGCTCAAAATTTACGAAACCATGATACTTCCTGACAGTGCATCGCCAGCACCCGGAACAATAGATTCAGATAACCGGACATTCCTGCGGGTGGCTGCCAGCGGGGGATGGCTCGCTATACGCAACCTCCGGTTAGAAGGGAAAAAACGAATGGATATTCAGAATTTTTTAAGAGGATATGACCTTAAATTACATTACATGGGACGTTGATCCCGAAATTTTCCGACTGGGCTACTTGTCACTACGCTGGTACGGGACACTTTTTGCAGCGACATTCGTGCTGGGATATTTTATCCTGAAAAAAATATTCAGACAAGAGGGCGTTCCTGTCGATCGGCTCGACCGTCTGGTATGGTACATGATTTTTGGAACGCTTATCGGCGCTCGCCTGGGGCATTGTTTTTTCTATGAACCGGATTACTTTCTCAAAAATCCTGTTGAAATACTGCAGACCTGGAATGGCGGATTGGCCAGTCATGGGGCAGGTATAGGTATTTTGATTGCTTTGTACATCTTTTCGCGGGTAGAGCGTTGTCCTTACCTTTGGGTACTCGACCGAATGACAATCGTGGTAGCTCTTTCGGGTTTTCTTATCCGCACGGGTAACCTGATGAATTCCGAAATATTTGGTCACCCGACCGGTTTACCATGGGGTTTTGAATTTGTTCGTTCACCTGAATGGTACAGGTCACCGGTTTTTTCACGGCCATGCCATCCTACGCAAATTTACGAAGCATTGGCGTATCTTGCAATTTTCTTTTTGCTTAGCCGAATGTATTGTAAAAAGAACGAAAAATTATATCCCGGCGTTCTTTTGGGAATGTTTCTGTTTTCCGTGTTTACAGTACGTTTTTTTATTGAATTTCTTAAAGAAGTTCAGGTAGATTTCGAAAAGGGAATGTTGTTGAATATGGGGCAATTATTAAGTATCCCATTTATCATTTGTGGAATCTATCTGCTAACAGGGCGAAGAAAAATGACGACGGATAATTGAAATACCAAAACCTACTCCTTCAATCTGCTATATATCAGCAAATTATCACTGACAACAATCTTCTCACCCGCCTCAAGCCCTGTTTCTATATAACTTGTATCGCCGGTTTGTGTGTGCAGCGTTACTTCAGCGATGATAAAACAGTCAGTCGTCTGTTTCACCACAAAATAACGGTTATCATCAAAAATCAGCGCTTTGGTTGGAACGACTGCCATCTGTGTTTCGCGACTGTCGCGGAGAGTGAGATCAACTGCCATTTCGGGTTTGAGGCGCAGGTCGGCGTTGGGCATCACGATACGCGCTTTCAGTACGTGCTCCTCCGGGTCAAACACCTGCGACATGACGTCAATTTTTCCCTGAAACACCTCGCCGGGATAGGCTGACGTCCTGATATCGACAGGCATACCCTCTTTAACAAACGCGAGGTCGCTGGCATACACGCTGGCGATAATCCACACGCGGCTAATATCGGCTACCACAAAAAGAGGGTCGCTTTCGGCGGCAATCTGCATACCGGCAGTGATGTTCCTTTCCACCACAAAACCGCTGATGGGGGCTTTGATGACGAATGTGCCGTCGCTTCCCGAAGAGCCGTAAAGCGAAAGATTGATATGCACTTTTTCCAAATCTGCTTCTGCCTGTTTTATTTGTCCCTGTGCTTCAAGTAATTCTTTTTGCGACGCCAGATTGTCACGATACATACTTTGTACGCTTTCCAACTCACGCTGCAGGATTTTGATTTCCGCCTCGAGGCTTTTCCGTTCGGCTTCCATCTCGCTCAACTCGGCGCTGCGTATAACTGCCATGGTTTGCCCCTGTTGTACACGGTCGCCAAAGTGGAAGTGCGTGCTGACCACCGTCCCGCCAACTAATGAGATGTAGCGGATTATCCGGTCGTGGTCATAATCCACCTTGCCAGTCAGTTTCAACTGATGTTCAATATTTTGATCGGTAACTGTGCTGATTTCTATGCTTTTAAGAAATACAGGATCAAACAGTCCTTCTGAAGATTTTACTTCTTGCGATTTCCTGCCACAGGACATAACGACTATTGATATGATAACGAATAGTATTTGCTTTATTAAATTCATTTTTAATTATTTTTTGTGATCTGTCGGGTACTAAAACCCCGGTATGTTTGATTGAGATTTTATACGATTTACTGGTTGAAGCCTGCCGGGTTTTAATCAACCTGCAGGTTGGTTCCTACTGCATACTGTAACTCTTCAAAACTTGTTATAACATCTTTTTGTGCGGATAGCGCGGTGCGCTTGTTTTCCTTCCATGCTTCAAAAAAGTCGAGAAACTCCACGATACCGATGTTTTTGCTGATGAAGTTGCGGGTAAAACTTTCCATCATCTCATCAAGGTCGGCGATAAACTCGCCGGTGATTTGACGGTTGAAACCGAATGCCAGCGCATAGTTTTGCATGGCAAAGACAACCTCGTTGCGCACTTCCAACTGTTTTTGTTCGGCAAGCGTCTGGCTTTGCCGGATGCTGATTTGCGCCGCGCGGATATTTCCCTGATTGCGATCGAAGAACGGTAAATCCATACTTGCCCCGAAACCAAAGAAATTGGGCGTCACTCCACCTGCACGGTCGTATACCGCACTAATCGCAACGTCGGGCGTTCGTTGGGCTTTCTCGTAGCGCAACGACTTCTCGAAATAGTCTTTTTGGAACATCGCTTCTTTCAAATCCGGGCGGGAAGTTTCGGCCATCTCAAACAAACTGCTGTATGACAGTTCTGCCGGCGGTTTTGTGTTGATGTCTGTCGCAATCAGTACAATATGGATCTGCACGGATATGTTCAGCAGCGTTTTCAGGTCTTTCAGCTGCTGGTTCATATCCCTTTGCAAATCGTTGATTTCTGAACGAATTTCAAGCATCAACGCTTGCAGGCGCAAGTATTCGCTTCGCGACATGTTTCCCTGCTCCACTTGCCTGCGGTAATTGCCGATAAGCGCGTCGAGATTTGTTTGCTGTTTTTCAAGTACTTTCCGGTATTCCTGCAAATACAGCATTTCGGCGCAGGCATTACGCAGTTCGACCTTGAGGCTGCGCAGCAATTCCTCGAAGTACTGCACAGCGATGTCGCGCGTCACACGCTCCATTTCCACTAATTTGCGCCGTTTGCCGCCTGTGACGATGATCTGCTCTATTCCAACAGCAAACTGCCTGTTCCGCTCAAATGAACCGGAAGGGAAAATATCACTCATTTCATTGCGCATATCTTCTGTTACCCAGAGATTAACATCCTCGATGGAAAGCGTCGGGTTGGGCCACAATTTTGCCTGTATGATTGCCGCATCAGCGATGTCGATATTCAACTTTTCGGCAATCAGTTGCAGGTTTTGTTTGATGAAAAGGTCTTCAGCCTGCGCCGTTGATAAATATAGGGTGTCGGTTTGTGCCGTAACGCATCTGCAAATAAGCATCACGCTTACGCACACCCACATTTTAATGAATACATCCATGTAAATTATGAATTATGAATTACGAATAAGGCGTTCTCTTTGAACACCAGCGGTAAATCTTAAATTGTCAATTATCAATTGTCAATTGTCAATTGTCAATTTTTCAGGAGGATGGTCAATAGTTCCGTAGATATCTAATGAAAACATTGCTTCGTCAAAAGTGTAGAATATTTTGTGTGCCGGTGCGTAAGGACATGTTATATATGCACACATCAGGTTTTGGTCGATCAGTGGCTGATGTGTTTTGGCAGTGTTGTATGATTCAGGTGAATCGCCGTCTTCATCCAGTTCGTTGTGGCCGCCTGCCCAATTGATAATAATTTCGAGCATACTGTTGATTTCGTTACTTGCAGTGGGATGAGTGCAGGACATTTCGACGCCGGGCATAGCCACAAAAAGTCCTCTGTTGATATAAATGATCAACAAACTGACTGTCATGATATATTTGAACCAATCACTACGCATAATCGGGTACAAAGATAACGATAAAAATCGTTTTCTTACGATATAGACACGTACAGCAAATAATAAATTTTCAGGTTATATTTGAATTTAACAAAAAACCTTTACCTTTGCACCGCCATTGAAAAAACGATCCGCTAGCTCAGCAGGTAGAGCACATCCCTTTTAAGGATGGGGTCCTGGGTTCGAATCCCAGGCGGATCACGGGAGCCACAATATTTATAATTGTGGCTTTTTTTATTTTGTGATAATTAATGATTTACAATTTTGTTTATGAAGTGTTTGGCTGAAAAAATGTGGGGAAAAATGATGTTTGTAGACAAAATATAGAAAAGTAAAATTATGGCAGTTATAAGAGCTTATGAAGAAGGAAGTTATGTGAATAAAAAGGGGGAAGCGCCCGTGTATGTGTCGTTTTATATTGCGCGTGAAAAGATTGTTATTTCGGTAAATGTAGTTGGATTTTTTGGAAAAGTTTGCTACTTTTTTGTGGAAAATGTTGCCGCTTCAAAAAAAATGCGTATATTTGCAGAAAATATCGGTTCCGGATACAGCGTACCGGATTAAAGTTATCGGCGATGATACTTTCGATAGCGCCTGTTAAGCCCGGGAGTTTCTCTTGGGCTTTTTTCGTAAATCAAATGATGTGAGCAGCCATTGCTTGCGTCTGCCTTCAAAATTGGTAGCAACCACAAAGCGGAACATTTTACTCTCAAATACCTTTTTTCCGGCATCAGATACGGTTTCGTTAAATTCACCAAATTGAACCACGATCGGAATAAAATCTTCAACTTTAAATCCTAACTCTTCAATATCGCTGCCATGTTTCTCAATGATGTGTTTTAATCCGTAACCTTTGTTGTTGTAGTCGTTTTCACCCCAGACAATATCAATATAGCCTATGTCGCGACGGTAAAGCGCTTTCATACATTCGCCATCACAATGTTTGATAAGAAAGCGAATTGCTTCCTTTGGTTTGTTCTGAAATTGTGTGTATATTGGTCCGAAACGACCTGATTGGAACTGTTTTTTTGGCACGGATTTTTTTTATTGATCAAAGGTAGAGGAAGTTAGTCCGAAACTGTCTCTTTTGGTGAGCCATTTAAGCCGGACGGTTTTATTTTGTCGATAAGAATATAGGCATGGTCAAAACCTGACTTAATAACGGTTACGTCTTGCGAACCATCATAATAACCGTATAAATGCAAGTTCTGATATGCAATATTAAGATGATCCAGCATTTTCTTGTTTTCACTACTGAGACGCTTTTGGTAATATTCAATGGACTTTCTTACCTTCTTACTATTGGGTTCATGTACCCCTTTCAAAATAAAGAAACAATCCAGTGCAACGAGCAAACCGCTGTATGCTGTTCCGCAGGCCATTTTGACGTATTTTGTATCACGATAAATAAAATCATCCTTTTGTGCTTTTTTGAGACATTCTTTGGCATTGTCCATGTATCGCATGGCTTCACTGAAATACTTTTCCTTTGTTTGTTGCTGTTCCTGAACTGACATAATTAATTGATTTTAGTTGCTGCAAATATAAGGTAATTTGTTAAGATAATAAATAAAAATTTGTTACAACTATCGAACATTACAAAGATTTGGTTTTTCAATGAATGATATTTTTTATGGATACAAATGTAAGAGAATTTTTAGTTGAATCCACAACTTTTGCGGGTGAGCCCTTTTTTACTTTTGATGTGCAATCCTGTTCATAACTACAGCAATAGCCCCATCGCCGGTAACATTGCACGCTGTGCCGAAACTGTCGATGGCGATATACAACGCCGTGATCAGACCAATGGCTACCTCGTCGAATCCCAGCATGGATTGCAGCACCCCTATTGCCGCCATGATGGCGCCTCCCGGAACGCCGGGAGCCGCAACCATGATGACGCCCAACATCATAATAAAACCTGAAAAAAGACCAATATCAAAGGGATGGACAGTCAACATGCAGACAGCTAAAGCCATGGCGACAATTTTCATAGTACTTCCCGAAAGGTGGATTGTTGCGCACAGCGGCACACAAAAGTCGGCAATATCTTCACGAACGCCATTTTTCTTCACCTGAGCCAGTGTGACAGGGATCGTGGCTGCCGATGACGAGGTGCCTAATGCCGTCATGTAAGCGGGCAACATAGTGTATAACAGCCTGAATGGATTTTTTCCTGTAATAGAGCCGACAATACCATATTGAAGCAACAACAGCAAAATATGTAAAGCAAAGATTACCCCAATAATTTTGCCAAAAACGGCGATGAGGGCAAACGCAGTTCCGGAGTGAGACATGTTGAGAAAAATACCGAAAATAAAAAGCGGCAAAAATGGTACAATCACCACTGAAATAACACGTTCGATGATACCCTTCAATTCGGTCAGCGCTAATTTCAGGATTTCGCCTTTGCTCACGGCAACGCCAATACCTAAAATAAACGCCAAAACCAAAGCCGTCATTACACTGAAAACGGGAGGCATGTCGATGGTGAAAAACGGAACCAGTAATGTAGCCTCCGGGTTGTCGACAGCCGCCAGCGTTGAACTTGGCTCAATCAGATACGGGAAAACAGCGTGGCATGAGAAATAGGTAAAAAATCCGGAAAAAAGGGTTGATCCGTATGCAATCAGCGCCGTAATTGCCAGCAGACGCCCGGCATTCCTGCCCAGATCGGCAATTCCGGGAGCCACTAATCCCAATATGATCAGAGGAATACAAAAAAACAGAAAGGATGCAAAAATGCTGTTGAATGTTACAAAAATACGTACAACCGCAACTGGTAAAACCATGCCCAGCAGCAAGCCCGTTATGATGGCAATGATAACTCTGGGCAGCAATCCTATTTTCTTTATTTTCATACGAATATATTTTTTTACAATGGTAATTTCTTCTTGTGGCAAAGTAAAGCATTTTTTGCCGGAAAAAGAAAAAAGATGTATCTTTGTGGGCATATTTCAAAAAAAAATACAATGAAGGATAACAGCAATAGTTCTCTTAAAAAAGGACTTGGCACGCTCCCCGTCTATTTAACGGCGGTTTCTACCATCATGGGCGCCATTATGTTTTTGCGTTTTGGCGCTGCCGTCGGAACGCTCGGATTTTGGGGCGCAATAGTATTAGTGATACTGGGACACATGATCACTATTCCCACTGCGCTTGCCATTTCCGAAATTGCCACTAATACGCGGGTTGAAGGAGGAGGGGAGTATTTCATCATTTCCCGTTCTTTCGGACTGAAAATCGGATCCACCATCGGTATTGCGCTCTATTTTTCGCAGGCCATCAGCGTTGCGTTTTATATCATCGCATTCACCGAATCGTTCGAGCCGCTGTTTAACTGGGTGCATACGACTTTGGAGATAATGTTGCCGCGTCAGGTCATCAGTGTTCCCGTTCTGTGCGTACTGGCCTATGTGGTGCTGAAACAGGGCTCCGGTTCGGGCTTGAAAATGTTATATATCGTAACGGGAATCCTGGTTGTGTCGTTATTGTTCTTCTTTGCGGGAAGTCCCATTGACCCGGGCGATGATCCGACGCGAATACCCGGAAATAATTTCGGATTTTTCAACGGAGCCAGTTTTTTTGTGATGTTCGCCATCTGTTTTCCCGCCTTTACGGGAATGACGGCAGGTGTGGGCTTAAGCGGCGATTTACGTAATCCGTGCAAATCGATCCCGCTCGGAACGATGGGCGGAACCATTACCGGATTGGTTGTTTACATATTTATCTTATGGAAATTTTCGGTTTCCGCATCACAAACTGATCTGCTTGGCAAACAACTGATTATGGCTGACATAGCCGTCTGGGGTTTTCTTGTAATCCCGATTGGACTTGCCGCTGCGACTTTTTCGTCGGCAATAGGTTCTACTTTGGTGGCTCCACGCACGCTTCAGGCATTGGCAGGCGACAAAACTTTTCCGATAAGACGTATCAATCTTTTTCTTGCAAAAGGTAAAGGAGAAAACCGCGAACCGCTCAATGCTTCCATCGTAACCATTTTGATTGCTTTTGTTTTTGTGCTGATGGGCGATATAAACGCCGTAGCGCAAATCATATCCATGTTTTTCCTGATCACTTACGGAACGTTGTGTCTCATCTCGTTCCTCAACCATTTCGGTTCGCCGCCTTCCTATCGTCCGCGTTTCAAATCAAAATGGTATTTTTCGCTGACCGGATTTTTGCTTTCGGTTTGGGTGATGTTCAGGATAAATGCCTTATATACGCTGGTAGCGTCTATCATCATAGTGGTTTTATACCTTATGATTGAAAATTCCAACAAAAATCAGAAAGGCGTGGTCAGTATCTTCAAAGGAGCGCTTTTCCAGTTGAACAGACGATTGCAGATTTTCATGCAAAGACATCAGTTGAACATGGAAAATGAAGAATGGCGTCCCGCTGCTATCTGTATCTCGCCCAATTCATTCCAACGCGAAAAAGTAATTGACCTGATGCGCTGGATAAGCCATCAGCACGGTTTCGGGACTTATTTTCATTATATCGAAGGATACTATGGAAAACAAACACATACTGAATCACAGGAAGTATTGAAAAAACTTATTGACAGTCTGACAGATCGGGAAAACACACTCTATATCGATACCATGATATCGCCTTCCTACACGTCGGCGATTGCACAGGTGATTCAGGCGCCATCAATATCGGGAATGGAAAACAACATGGTAGTGTTTGAATACGACAAAACCCGCCCCGAAGAATTGGACCGGATACTCGAAAATATCAATCTTGTCCGCGCAGGCGATTTCGATATATGTATCTTTGGCAATTGTAACGCACCCATCAGGTATCGCAACGGAATTCATGTATGGATAAGAACAACCGACGAAAAAAACACCAATCTGATGATTCTGCTCGGATATATCATCATGGCGCATCCCGACTGGAAGCGCAGTTACATCAAGATTTTCAACATCTGTACCGAAGAGCAGAGTAAAGGCGTGAAGCGGGAATTAGAAGAGCTGATTGCCACAGGACGATTGCCCATCACGCTGACCAACATCGAAATCATCACCCTTTCGGGAAATCAAACCATCAGAGAAACAGTTACTGAACATTCTCATCAAGCGGGACTGACCATTATCGGTTTCCGCGAAGATACAATTAAACATGGCGAACACACAGATTTCTTTGCGGATTTTAGCGACATTGGCGATGTTTTGTTTGTCAATGCCGTTCAATCGAAAAAGATTAATTGATGATACTGTATTTTAATGTTATCAAATGATAGACAGAACTACTGTCGACCGGATTTTTGAAACAGCCCGCATCGTTGATGTGGTATCTGAATTTGTTTCACTCAAACGTCGGGGCGTAAACTATATAGGATGTTGCCCTTTCCACAATGAGCGGACGCCTTCGTTTGTTGTGTCACCCGCCAAAAACATCTATAAATGTTTTGGGTGCAGTAAAGCAGGTAATTCCGTAAATTTCATCATGGAGCATGAACATATGGGATATCCTGAAGCACTTCGTTATCTGGCGAAAAAATACGGTATTCCTGTTGAAGAAAAGGAACCAACACCTGAAGAAATACAGCAGAACGAACGTCGCGATAGCCTGATGGTAGTTTCGGCTTATGCTGCGCGCATATTCCATGACCATCTTTTCAATACGCGCGAAGGATCGGCCATCGGTTTAAGCTATTTTAAGGAACGGGGCTTTCGTGAGGATATCATCAAAACCTTCGAATTAGGTTACAGTCCCGAAGCACGCGACGCTTTCACCCGGAAAGCGATTAGAGATGGCTACAAAGAAGAATTTCTGATAGAAACGGGGTTGAGTATCAAAGGTGAACACGGAATTTTTGACCGGTTTTCGGGCAGGGTGATGTTTCCCATTCACAGTCTTTCCGGGAAGATCATCGCTTTTGGCGGACGTGTGCTCAAAACCGACAAAAAAGCAGCCAAATATCACAATTCGCCCGAATCGGAAATATACCACAAAAGCAAAATTTTGTACGGAATTTATCAGGCGAAAAAAAGTATCGTGCAAAGCGACAAATGCTTTCTGGTGGAAGGGTACACCGATGTGTTGTCCATGTATCAGGCAGGTATCGAAAATGTAGTAGCCTCATCTGGAACAGCTCTGACTGTGGAGCAAATACAATTAGTAAAACGTTTTACCCTCAACATCACAGTTCTTTACGATGGCGACCCTGCAGGTATCAAAGCGTCGTTGCGTGGTATCGACCTGATTTTGCAGGAGGATATGAATGTGAAAGTACTGCTGCTGCCCGACGGAGAAGACCCTGACTCATTTGCACGTTCGCACAGCGCCTCGGAACTGAAAGAGTACATTCATTCCAACGAAACGGATTTCATCACTTTCAAAGCTAACCTGTTTCAGAACGACGCCAAAAACGACCCGATCAAACGTTCGCAACTCATCACCGAATTAGTTCAGTCTGTTTCTTTAATCCCGAAAGCAATCACACGGTCGGTTTACCTGAAAGAATGTGCGCGCATATTTGAAATGGACGAACAGATGCTCACAGATACAGCAGAAAAAATGCGGCAGAAAGCAGTTTCGGGTTATGAGGATAAACATGGCAAAGAAACACAAAATACAGTTCCTGAAACTTTAAACTTTAAACCAGAAACTTTACACCCCAAAAACACGGAACTCGAAAAAGCCGAATTGGAAATCATCCGTTTGCTGCTTCGTTACGGACAGAAAACGCTTTTAGCGGCCGACGCATCTACCGGTGAAACGACATTGAGCGTTGCCGGTTTCATTATCCGCGAGCTGTACACAGACGAATTAGATTTGCTTCAACCGCTGCTGTGCCGGATTTTTAAGGAGTACCGGCAATTGATAAGCGATGGTAGCAGGATCAGCGACAAGCATTTTTTACAGCATCCCGACCCCGAAGTGAGCAGTTTGGCGGCAGGATTTGAAGAACCGAAATACACGTTAAGCAAAATTCATAACCGGAACGGAACCGTGATCAAAACGGAAGAAAACAACTTACCCGAACTCGTCCCTGAAGGCGTACTTATTTACAAAAAGAGCAGGCTAATGACACGCCTGAACGAAATATCGCTTGCCATACAGCAAGCCGAAAGCAATAAGGATATTGGCCAGCTTGAAACGCTTTTCATACAATTCCACGAACTCTCCCAGGTTAAAAAGGCGCTTGGACTGACATTGGGGGGGAGAGTCTATCAATAAACGATAGAACAAATGATGTTTCATATTTGAGAAACATATTCATTACCAAAAAACATACGAAAACTATATATATAATACTTTAATTCTAATATACGTAACCATTTCAATTTCAATTTTTCAAATATAAATCATTGATATTCAGTACTTAAATTTGTTAAAAAATAATTCATTGACAATAAATCGAATAGTATTTTTATAAAAAAAAAATTAAAATTATTTTTTTTTGTTAATTTTTTGTTACAATTTGCACCTGTTTTTGAAAAGCATTTTTGCGGCCAACAATTTGATTCACATGTTTATTATTGAGCAATGCACCAACAAATCTGGAACAACTGTCTTCGAGTCATCAAAGACAATCTGAAAACTGAAACCTACCAGGCTTTTTTTGAGCCGATTAAACCGATCAGTGTCAAACAGAATGTATTAACGCTGGAGGTTCCGACACAGTTTTTTTACGAGTACATCGAAGAACATTATGTCGATCTTTTGAAAAAAACCATCAGGAAAGAACTTGGCCACGACGCTAAATTGGAATACAGTATTCCTATCGGTAAAAGACCCGGTACGACCATTCCCGGCGGCGAACCGGCTCCTTTTAGAAATCCGCCGGTACATCCTGCTGCAGAATCTCCCATCCGCAACCCGTTTGTTGTCCCGGGCTTGAAAAAGTTGGATATTCCTACGCAATTGAATCAGGAATATTCGTTTACCAACTTTATTGAAGGCGAATGTAACCGTTTAGCCCGTTCTGCCGGATGGGCAATAGCCGATAAACCCGGCAATACTCCGTACAACCCGTTGTTTCTCTATGGCGGATCGGGATTGGGGAAAACCCATTTAGCGCAGGCCATCGGCATAAAAGTGAAGGAAAACATGCCCAATAAAACGGTATTGTACGTAAACGCAACCAAATTTACTACACAATATGTTGACGCAACCCTGAAAAACGACGTGAACAATTTTCTGCATTTTTATCAATGTATCGACGTGCTGATCATCGATGATGTACAGGAATTTATCAGCAAGAATAAGACGCAAAGCACATTTTTTGAAATATTCAACCACCTGCACCAACGGGGCAAACAGTTGATTCTGACGTCAGACAAACCGCCTGTGGAATTACAGGGGATTATTGACGAACGGTTGCTTTCGCGCTTCAAATGGGGGCTGATTACCGAGTTGCTGAAACCCGGCTACAAAACAAGGTTAGACATCCTGAAACACCGCGCTTATCGCGATGGTATGCAACTTCCTGACGAGGTACTCGAATTTGTCGCCCAAAATATTGTGAACAACGTTCGCGAACTGGAAGGCACGCTTGTGGGATTAATAGCGCAGGCTACGCTCAACAAGAAAGAAATTACGCTGGAACTGGCACAGTCGACCATCGAAAAACTGATCAAACACACCAAGCGCGATATTTCGATTGACTTTATCCTTCAGTCAGTTTCGGACTACTTTCATATCGACGAAAACTGTATCCTGTCGCAAACCCGTAAACGCGAAATCGTACAGGTGCGGCAGGTGGCCATGTATTTTGCGAAGCAAATGACACAAATGTCTTTGAAAAGTATCGGTACACGATTGGGTAAAAAAGACCATGCCACAGTGTTACATGCCGTAAACACGGTTAATAATCTGATGGAAACCGATCGCCGGTTCAAAATGCAGATGGAAGAATTAGAAGGAAAATTTACCTTTTAATGAATTTGAATCATTAACCATTTATCATTAACCACTACTCAATTATGTATCGGACAAATACTTGTGGAGAATTGAATATCAGCCATGCAGGGCAACAGGTTGTTCTTGCAGGTTGGGTGCAGCGCACGCGCGATCTGGGGGGACTTACCTTTGTGGATTTGCGCGACCGGTACGGCATAACGCAGTTGTATTTCAATATGGAAACCGATGCTGCCCTGTGTAACGAAGCGCGGGCGCTGGGACGCGAATATGTAATTCAGGTTGAAGGCGTTGTTGCCGAACGCAGCAATAAAAACCCGAAAATGCCTACAGGCGAGATTGAAATTACAGTAGATCGGATCACCGTTCTGAATCAGGCAGAACTGCCGCCTTTTACTATTGAGGATGATACCGATGGCGGCGACGAACTGCGCATGAAATACCGTTATTTAGACTTGCGCCGCAATGCCGTGCGTCGTAACCTCGAACTGCGTCACCGCATGGCGCAGGAGGTGAGAAAATATTTAGACAGTCAGCAGTTTCTTGAAGTGGAAACGCCCGTACTGATGAAATCAACGCCCGAAGGCGCACGGGATTTCGTGGTACCGTCGCGGATGAACTGCGGGCAGTTTTATGCTTTGCCGCAATCGCCGCAGACATTCAAGCAGATATTGATGGTGGCAGGTTTCGACCGTTATTTTCAGATTGTAAAATGCTTCCGCGACGAAGATCTGCGCGCCGACCGGCAACCCGAATTTACGCAGATTGACTGTGAGATGTCATTTGTAACGCAGGATGACGTGCTCAACACTTTTGAAGGATTGATTCGTCACCTGTTCAGTGCGGTCAAAGGCGTCGAACTTGAAAATCCTTTCCGGCGGATGAGTTTTGACGAGGCGATGAGTTCCTACGGCAACGACAAGCCCGACCTGCGTTTCGGCATGGAAATTCACGACGTCTCATCTTTGGTCAAAGGAAAGGGTTTCAGCGTGTTTGACAATGCTGAATATGTGGGAGCGATAGCTGCGCCCGGATGCGCCGGCTATACCCGCAGGCAAATTGACGAACTGACTGATTTTGTAAAACGTCCGCAGATAGGAGCGCAGGGACTGATCTACGCCAGATACAATGCCGATGGAAATGTGCAATCATCTGTTGACAAGTTTTTTACACCCGATCAGATAAAAGAGTGGTGCCATGTGCTTGGCGCGCAACCCGGCGACCTGCTGCTGCTCATGGCCGGGAAACGCGACAAAACGTTGGCTCAACTCGGCGAATTGAGGCTTGAAATGGGCAATCGTTGCAGCCTCCGCGACAAAAATAAATATGTGCCGCTGTGGGTGATTGATTTTCCGCTATTGGAATGGGACGAAGAAACACGACGTTTCTACGCCATGCATCATCCGTTCACTTCGCCCAAACCCGAAGATATACCTTATTTTGAAACCGATCCGGGCCGCATCCGCGCCAATGCCTACGACTGTGTGATGAACGGCGTGGAACTGGGCGGCGGTTCCATCCGTATTCACGACCGTACATTACAGCAAAAAATGTTTCAAACGCTGGGCTTTACACCCGAACAGGCCGAATATCAGTTTGGCTTCCTGATGAACGCTTTCAAATACGGAGCGCCGCCGCACGGAGGTATTGCCTTTGGCTTCGATCGCATAGTGTCTATGTTTGCGGGACTTGAAAGTATCCGCGACGTCATCGCTTTCCCTAAAAACAATTCAGGCCGCGACGTGATGATCGACAGCCCCTCAATGATCTCCGGTGAACAGTTGAAGGAACTGGGGATTAGAGTTGAGAATTGAGAGCGGCAAAGCCCTCAACGAAGTTAATTGAAAATCAGGAACTTTTTTTGACTTGTTTAACTATCATACTCATGAAGTTTCACATTTTTTTATTTTTGTGCTTCATCCCATTCACATCATCCGGCCAGCGATATATCAGCGGTCGGGTTACAGATGCTGAAAACGGCGAGCCCATTTACGGAGCATCGGTTTTCATTGCCAACACAAATGTGGGCGCCGCTACCGACCCGGAGGGTAATTACCAGATCAAAATACCGGGAGAAGGAAGTTATCGTCTGACGGTTACCCATGTGGGATATCAATCGGTTGTCAAAGATATTGAACCCGGAAATGAATCTATGGTACATCATGTAGCCTTAAATGCTAATAAAATAGAGGAAGTAACGGTAACTGCAAGAGTCCGGTTCCGAAAAACTGATATCGAACTTTTCTGGAAAACGATATTGGGAAAACCACCATCCAAAAGAACCATTTATGCCACCAATCCTGAAAAAGTCTTTTATTACTATAATTCAACCACCCGGATGTTGAAGGTTACCTGCCGTGAACCGCTGCAAATCATCAACAACGAAACGGGCTATCGCGTGCAGTTAGTACTTGAGCACTTCACACACGATTATAACACCAATGTCAGTTCATGGTCATGGGAGCCCAAGTTTAGTGAACTCGAACCGAAGAATAACAGAGAAAGAAATACTTGGGAAGAAAACAGAAAAAAAGTATATCGGGTTTCTATAAACAATTTTATCAGATCATTGTATCATAACACATTGATGGAGAATGGATTTTTATTAACTTATCAGAAAAAAGCAGATGCTTCGGGCAATTTTCGTGACTCTTATGAGAACCCGAATAGTTTTTTGTCCGTTCATCCGGCTAACGATGGCAAAATTCTATACATACCAACAAATTTTAAGGATTTAATGCTTGTTTGTTTCGGTAAGCCAATAGACCAGAATATTCTGAAAAAAATAGATTGGGCGCAAGATGAAATACTTGACTGGGACGGAATCGGTTTGTTTCAAAACTATCTTCAAACACCGGGAAAGCCGGTTCGCATTTTTTCTGACGGAACATGCAGTAATCCTCTACTGTTAACCCCATGTTTTTCTTTTTCTTCGATTTTAGGGATGAACCGGATTTTACCTTTAGATTACATGCCGGACGCTGGTGCTGATATTGTGCCTTTAGTCGCTGATGCTGCGTCTTTGGTTTCTGAAGCGGATGATTTTGTTGAAGACAGGTTAAGCGAACATTTCTATCAGCAATTGAGCGTTTTCCCGCAGGAAAAGATTTATCTGCATACCGACAAACCCTATTATATTTCGGGTGAGCGGATATGGTTCAGGGCGCATTTGGCCGATGCGGCAACGCATATTCCCGCAACAGCAAGCCTGTACGTTTATGTGGAGTTAATCAATCCGCTGGATACGGTGGTTACCCGCTCAAAAATACTTCGGGATGAGGATGGAGCGTATCACGGTTATCTGCATATTCCCGAAGATGCGCCTGAGGGCGATTATTCGATGCGCGCCTATACCGCCTATATGCAAAACATGGACGAGCATTATTTTTGTACGAAAGCCATTCGTATCGGAGACCCTCAAGCCGGTTTGGTGCATACAGATACGAAGTTTGTTTTTGAACCGGGTCGGCGTGAAAGAATATATGTCACATTCCACTTTTCGCAAGTCGGTACAGAGATGCCGCTTGTCCCCAAATCCGTTAAGGTAAGCATAAACAATGGGCGAGCAATGAATGTTACTGTGGATGATGATGGTACGGCAAATATCAATTTCAATTTGCCGACTGCTTCGCGGCAAAGAGTTATTTTCTTGGAAGTAGTGGTATTTAATTACCTTTACCGGCAGTTTATCCGGGTTCCGGCGACCGATGATGATTTTGACGTTTCATTTTATCCCGAAGGCGGCTCCCTTATGCAGGGCGCCCTTAGCAGGATAGCTTTTAAGGCGATGAAATCCAACGGGCAAGCAACGGACATATCAGGTATGGTGTATGACCGTGCCGGAAATGAAATAAGAAAAATCAGCACAGAACACCTTGGCATGGGATTTTTTTGGTTTCTTGCCGAAAAGGATAAAGCCTACTATGCTGTTTGTGAGAACGCCAAAGGGCAATCAAAGCGTTTTGACCTGCCTGCTGCCATCGATCGTGGTTATTCACTTGCCATTAACCCGTTTGGAAACAGAATTTATGTATCGACGTTGCAACCGGCAGACGCTATACAAAACGATGCGCTTTACCTGATCGCCCATACCCGCGGACAGGTACATTTTGTCATCCCCTGGAATCCCGAAAAAAGTATCAACCTCGACAAAGATCAATTTCCGTCGGGTGTGTTGCATTTGATACTGTTCGATGGCGGTTTGAATCCGGTAAGCGAGCGTTTGGTTTTTATTAATAACATGGAAGACCGGGCGCAGGTATCTTATCTGCCTGACCGGGAAAACTTTGTCCGCCGATCGCTAATGAGCAACCGCATAACTTTAACCGATAGCGCAGGAGAACCGTTGTCGGGAAGTTTTTCGGTGTCGATAACCTCCGACAGCGCAGTAACGCCCGATTCTGCATCCAATATCCTGACGAACCTTTTGCTTACGTCCGACTTACGTGGTAATATTGAAAATCCGGCATACTACTTCCAAAACGTTCCGACATCTGCATGGGCATTGGATTTGCTGATGTGTACGCAAGGATGGCGGCGTTACGATATTTCGAAATTGGCGCAGGGTCGTTTTGCCTTGCCCCGAATTCTTATTGAAAAGGGTCAGAATATATCAGGAACAGTAAAGAGTCTATTACTTGGCAATCCTTTGAAAGACATTGAAGTAACTGTGGTATCGCGCGAACACGGTTATTTTGATTACGTAAAAACAGACCAACACGGTCGTTTTTCTTTCTTTGGCGGCGAATTTCCTGATAGTACCGAATTCATAATAAGCGCTATGCGACGAAGAGGGATGACAAGTTCGGAATTGTTTATTGACGAAGAAACATTTCCCGAAGTGACACTATCCATGATTCCTCCGGCTGATATTGACCGTAACCGGTTTGCACAATATGCCGATAAAACCGACCGGATGTTTACCACGGAAAACGGAGTGCGTGTGTATAACCTGCCGGAGATAACCGTTACCGCTTCGTCTCTGCAAAAACCGCTCAGAAAATCAGCCTACTTTAATCCCAATTTCATCGACCATACTGTTACTACTGAAGAATTGAAATTCGCTCCAACAGATATAATATCAGCCTTGGCAACAAATATTCCGGGATTAATAGTAGCAAGCTATGAACCACCGGTAATTCTTATACGTTGGGCTCCAGCATTATTTTTGGTAGATGATGTGATTGCAGATATTGAGTATGTTCGCAGCATATCTGTATCTTCGATAGCGCAAATAGATTTAATAAAAGGTGCAACTCCTTTTGGTATGACGATGGGTGATCGTGGTGGAACGATCGTAATTCACACCAAGCGTGGTGAAGAATATAAAGATGATACAGTACCATTTCATATTAAGAAAGCAATGCCGGTAGGCTATCAACAGCCGGTAGAATTTTATGCTCCCAAATACGATACACCTGAAAAGCGCAATGCGAGCGCTCCGGATTTGCGCACTACCATCCACTGGCAGCCTGTTGTGCAAACTGACAACACCGGAGTGGCAACGTTCGAGTTTTATACGGCCGATGAACAGGCTTCTTATACAGTTTTGCTTGAAGGCTTGGCCGATGATGGAAGTATTATATACCGGGAAAGTCAATTGTGGAGAATGGAGCAATAGTGATATTAGATAAAAAATATTTGGAAGTACCAATTAACAAAAATAATAACTTTATGAAAACATCGCTTGTTTTTTTCCTGTTTATGCTGATAAGCATCGCTGTCTATGCGCAGGATACGGATCCCCAAAACAGAGAATTTTCGCTGAAAATTGTCGATAATAGAGGGCGCCCGTTGAATAAAATTATTGTACAATCCCTCAATACAGGTAAATCGGGAATGACTGATCGAGCCGGATTATTTTTATTTGGGGATATATCCGACAATGATACCATATCTATGAGGTTGCCGAAATACGGCCAAACGCTTATTCCTGTGGCCGGTTTGGATTCCATTGTAGTGACGATTCGTTCCAAAAAACTTTACTCTTACGATACCAATACAGGAGAAAGTGTAATCATTGAAAAAGAGACACTCGAACCGGGCAGCCTGTTGAATGTGCCGGAGTTATTGCGTCAGAGGCCGTGTAATTCGTTGATGGAGTTACTTCAAGGGCAGGTAGCCGGGTTAAACATTTCGACAGGCGGGTCGTCGAACGGCGAAGCTGCAACTAACATTAGAGGTATGCAATCACCTACATCGAGTAGCGAACCGTTGGTCGTATTAGACGGAATGCCTGTTGGGACACTTAATGAAGCTAACCGTGCGGTAAATGTGTACTCTATCCAATCCATTGAAGTACTGAAAAGTGCATCGGAATGGGGAATATTGGGTGCAAATGGTGTAATCCTGATAAAAACCAAATGAATAGGGTTGTACCTATAGTATCCTTGTTTTTTTTATCTATATTTGTACATTCATTCATATTATAATCAAAGCGCTTTAATCATGATGAGATTTTTAACAATAAGTTTTTTATGCTTGTGTCTTTTGCAAGCAGTTTCCGGACAGGCCGGACTTGTCGAAAATATTAACAAGGCGTTGCCTGTGCGCGGTTTGGCTATTGCCGCTCCGTCGGCTCAAGGCTTGGATTTATTTCTTCAATTTATTGAAAATGATTTGGCTCCCGCTCATTTTAATTTACTTATTCTCAGGGTTGATTGGAATTATGCGTATGAAAGCCATCCGGAGCTCAGGGACCGAAATCCTATGTCGAAAACGGACGTTAAGAAGATTGTCGAGGTATGTAAGAAGCACAACATCAGAATTGCGCCGCAAATCAATTTATTGGGGCATCAATCATGGGCAACGACCACGCTTAACTTGTTGCGTGTATATCCCGAATTTGATGAAACGCCCCATATCAAAACAGAGGATTATACCGGATGGCCAAATCCGGATGGCTTATATTGTAAGAGTTATTGCCCGCTTCATCCCGGTGTTCACAAAGTTGTTTTCGCGCTCGTTGACGAGTTGATGGATGTTTTCGAAGCCGAATATTTTCATGCAGGTATGGATGAGGTATTTTACATTGGCGATGATAAATGTCCTCGTTGCGGCGGACGCGATAAAGCGGAACTTTTTGCAGAAGAAGTAACCAAAATCCGCAATCACTTAGCTTTAAAAAATCGCAGACTAATGATATGGGGCGACCGTCTGCTTGATGGCAAAACTACCGGCCTTGGCGAGTGGGAAGCAAGCATGAATAACACGCATCGTGCCATAGATATGATACCCAAAGATGTTTTCATTTGTGACTGGCATTACGAACGTGCCGATTTGAGTTGCGTTTACTTTGCCATGAAAGGGTTTACCGTCGCGACATGCCCCTGGTGTAATCCTGACATAGCGGCATTACAGTTGCAGAATATGGTCGATTTTCGGCAACAGTCGCCTCAAACGCTGAAAGCACGTTTTCATGGGATTATACAAACTGTATGGTCGGGCGCTGATGCTTTTCTGAAGTCATTCTATAATCCTGAAACCTATACCTCCGAAAGCGCTCAACAAAATCAGGGAGGTGATGCACGATCATTAAAAC
>Ga0082212_10002724_pt1 | contig 25481 bp, 16 predicted proteins | sample TergutNt197P3_FD_71548 | JGI IMG/M metagenome (GOLD analysis project Ga0082212, IMG submission 71548) | Neocapritermes taracua P3 segment gut microbial communities from Petit-Saut dam, French Guiana - Nt197 P3 | ecosystem: Host-associated > Arthropoda: Insects > Digestive system > Gut ...
TATATAAACAAGCTTATCAAAGACTTTCTTAATATTTATCAGGACGAACAGCATATACGCGAATCCTACGGGAACGAATACGCGGACAGGTTCTCGGTAATCGACCCCGTGACGGGAAAGAAAAAAGTTTCGGTATCGAAACTTTTTAACAGGGGATTTATAATATTTATGGTTCTGCTGTGCCTGTTCTTTCTAATCAGAATATTAACATACAAATAGCATATCTGCGGCATTAAAAATATTTCGCCAAATCCAGCGGCTGAACCCATGTGTCGCCTTTATATACGCGGACGCTGCCGCCCGATATTTCGTCTATGAGCGTGATTTCGCCGTTGACTTTGCCGAACTCGACTTTCATATCGTATAATTCAAGCCCCTTTGCCGCGAAATCTTCTTTCATGATATTTGCGATTTTTTTCGTGAGAGCTTTCAGCGTGTCATATTCTTCATGCGTAAGTATGTTTAATTCTGCGAGAGCGTCCCTGTTTATAAGCGGGTCGCCGCGCTCGTCGTCTTTGAGCGTAACTTCTACAAGGGCGTCGAGATTCATGCCCTCTTTGCAGTGCGTCTGATAACGCCTGTAGAAACTGCCGATTGCTTTAAACCTGCATATAACTTCGACGTTCGGTCCGTCGCTGAAAGTTTTCGCGGGTTTAACGGTCATCGTCGCTTTATCCATATCAGAAGATATATAATGCGTAGGCACGCCGTTTTTATTTAATAAGTCAAAATAATACGCGGTCATTTTAAGAGAAGCGTAGCGAACCCCGTCTATTTTAAGCCCCGTCACGTTTGCGCCGGGGTCAAAATTCCCGTTCTCGTCAACCGTGACGTCGTCTTTCATCTGCAATAAATAATTGCCGTCCTCAAGCTCGTAAACGTCTTTTGTTTTGCCTTCATAAATCATTTTCATAATCTTATTTTAATCTCCTTTTCAAAAAAATTCATAAAATCTTTTTCTAATTCATCTAACGGCGCGGAGTTTTCGTATATATAATCATAATCATAATTTTTAACGTTGTCGTCGGATTTATTCCCGTAAAAAATATTATCGGGTTTGCCCGGCGTTACTAAAAGAGTTATGCACCCGGACGGTATGCTTGACTTGAATTTTTTAATTTCTTCGGGTTCGCGGATATGCACGAACAGGATTTCGTCCGAACTGTTTATAAACTTTGAATGTTCGTGTAAAAGATATTTCAGAGGCAAATCGTTGTATTCAATAAACGCTAATTTTATATCTGATAATAATTTGCGCGCCTTTAAAGATTTATCGCCGTATTCCCAGCCGCCTTGAGCGGCTATATTTTTTATCGGGTCGATAGCCGAGATTGATTTTGCTTTATAACGCGAGGCAATAATATCGCAGATAGTATCTTTTCCAACGCCTCCGCCCCCGTTAATCACAATTACAGTTTTTTTCATAAAATTTTTTTTACACTCCCCATATAAAATCCTGAATATATTATAACATGGCGGTCAGATTAAATTAAAGTCCTTTTTGTAAATATTTCTTTTTTAATTTTATCAAACAAAAGACAGTTGATTTTTGTTATATTTTATGTTATGATATATTCAGTAATGAGGCAAAAGAAAAAACGTAGGGGGAAAAGGGAGCATGGAGGAATTAAGAAGATACGCGGAACTGTTAGGGTCATGGAAAGGCGAGCATTTAATCGGGGAGGGAAGTTTCGGGAAAGTGTACGCGCTGAAGAAGACAGATTTTGGGAAAGATTATTATTCGGCGCTGAAAATCATCACGATACCTCAGACAAAATCAGAGATAACAAGTTTGCAGTCAGAAGGAATGAACGACGCGAGCATTAAAGCGCATTTCGAGCAGTTCGCCGCCGACGTAGTGTCAGAATTTGACTTGATGTCAAGGCTTCGTGGCAACAGCAATATCGTGAGCTACGAGGACCACATGATAATGCCGCATGAGGACGGTTACGGCTACGATATACTGATACGAATGGAACTGCTGACGAGCTTAGTAAACAGGCTAAGAGAAAATCAGTTCACGAAGAAAGACATAATCAAGCTTGGCATAGACATATGCAAAGCCTTAGAATTATGCCAGAAGCATAACATAATCCACAGGGACATCAAGCCGGAGAACATATTCGTATCGGACAACGGGGACTACAAGCTCGGCGATTTCGGCATAGCGCGTACAGTCGAAAAAACCGTGGGAGAGATGTCGAAAAAGGGCACGTACACGTACATGGCGCCGGAGGTGTACAAAGGCGAGGAGTACGGGAGCGGCGTGGACTTATACTCGCTTGGTGTAGTGATGTACAGGCTGCTGAATGGGAACAGAACGCCGTTTTTACCGGCGCACCCCGCGCCAATCTCGCACAATGACAGAGACAGCGCGTTACTGCGGCGAATGAAAGGCGAAAAAATCCCGCCGCCTACTGACAGCGAGGGACGGCTGACAGAGATAGTGATGAAATCAATCGAGTACAACGCAAACGACAGATTTGTAAGTCCGATGCAGATGCGACAGGAGTTAGAGGTGATACTATATACAGAGGGAGAGGGGCAGATTATCTACCCCAAAGGCGACGGCGTAGCGATTCATTCGAACCTGTACACAGACGGCAAAGGGAACGAACAGCCGCAGGCAGCAGTTCCGGTACAGCCCGTTGCAGAGGACAGGACAGCGTATGCGGGAGACATGACAGTCTTTTCATCAGAAGATATGACAGTAGCGGACATGACAGTGGCTGAACCGATGGTCATGCAAATGGGAAAACCTGCAATAGTTGCGAAGAAAAAGTTCAACATGCAATACATATACATAGCCGCCGCAGTAGTCTGCGTTCTGGGAGTGGGAGTGCTTGCGCTGATACTGTCAGGGATAATCGGCGGTTCAAGCGAAGAATCGTCCGACGGCGACAGTATTGAGGTATCGTCAGAAACAGTAGTAAACTCACGCGGGAACACAACCGGAAATATATCGAACAACGCGTTAGTCGCCTCACAGGGCGAATGGATATATTACTGCGACATAAGCGACGACCAGAAACTTTATAAAGTGAAAACGGACGGCACAGGAAAAACCAAGCTCAGCAATGATATGAGTTCGTATGTCAACGTAATAGGAGACTGGATATATTATCTTAGCATAGACGGCGATATTGGGATTTACAAAATCAAAACAGACGGTACTGAGAAAACAAGAATCGGCGAAGAAGCCATGGGCGTATATCTCAACGTAATAGGCGGCTGGATATATTACAGCGAATGGTCCGACGAAAAAGGAAATCTTTACAAAATGAAAACCGACGGCACAGACAGAACAAAGCTCAACGACGACCAGAGCGATTATATAAACGTCGTCGGCGACCGTGTGTACTATATCAACCAGAGCGACGGCAACAAACTCTATAAAATAAATACGGACGGCGCAGACAGAACAAAGCTCAACGACGACAACTGCTACGCTATAAACGTATCAGACGACTGGATATATTATATAAACGTAGTAGACTACGATTATAATCCGTACAAAATACGCACAGACGGAAGCGACAGAACAAAACTGTCCGACGACGACTGCTACGAATTAAACGTATCGGACGGCTGGATATATTATGCCAAAGGCGGCGAAGAAAACGGTATCACGCCTTTCAAAATGCGCACCGACGGCGCAGATAAAACAAAGATGACCGAAGATTCAAGCTCAAGTCTTTTCATAGCAGGCGACTGGCTGTATTACACATTCTGGGACGATAATTTTGAAAACGGCGAACTGCGTAAAGTGCTCAAAAATGAACCGGTACAGCAGGTTCTGCAAACCGCGCCGACGACAAACCAGCCTACAGAACCGCCGACGCCTCCTCCGACCGAACCCCCGACACCCGCGCCGACTGAACCTCCCACTCCGCCGCCGACGACGCAGCCAACAACGCAGAAACCAACCCCCGCGCCGACAACACAACCGACAACGCAGAAGCCTACGCCTGCGCCGACGACGCAGCCAACAACGCCAAAGCCAACGCCCGCACCCACGACACAAGCCCCGACAACACAGAGACCAACTCCTGCGCCGACAACGCAGCCAACAACACAGCCGCCTAACGACACTGTTACTAACAGGGATTTTACATGGGTCAACGCTTCGGGTTACTCTTACCCGGGAAGATATACGGGCGACTGGAAAGACGGCAAACCTCATGGCAAAGGAACATTCTCGGCTGATAACGGCGACAAATATGTGGGCGACTGGAAAAACGGCAAAATGGACGGATATGGAACATATACAACTTCGGGCGGTAGTTACGTAGGACAGATTAAGGACAACAAAGCAGACGGAAAAGGCACGATGAAATGGAAAAACGGCGACAAATATGAGGGAGACTGGAAGAATGACATGTTTCACGGGCATGGAACTTATACATATGCAAACGGCGAAAAATACGAAGGAGAATGGAAGAATGACGACCCGACCGGATGGTTCATGGTCACATTGCCGGACGGCACTATGTTTCAGCTTGAATATTAGGACGGCAATTTAAACAAAACAAAAGGGGATTTAGTAGCATGGAAGAACTAAAAAGGTATGAATCTCTGCTGGGTTCGTGGACGGGCGACCGTCTGCTCGGCGAGGGAAGTTTCGGCAAAGTCTACAAGCTGAAAAAAACAGACTTCGGAAAAGATTATTACTCCGCATTGAAAATCATCACGATACCCCAGAGCAAATCGGAAATATCGAACCTGAAATCCGAGGGCATGGACGAGAAAAGTATCAAGGCGCATTTCGAGCAGTTTGCTCAGGACGTCGTATCAGAATTTGATTTGATGTCGAAACTTCGCGGCAACAGCAATATCGTGAGTTACGAGGACCACATGATAATGCCGCACGACGACGGTTTCGGCTATGATATACTGATACGAATGGAATTGCTGACAAGCTTAGTGAGCCTGCTGGAAGAAAAGAACGTCTCGAAGAAAGATATAATCAAGCTTGGCATAGATATATGCAAAGCTCTGGAATTATGCCAAAAATATAATATAATTCACAGGGACATCAAGCCCGATAACATCTTCGTATCCGAACACGGGGAATTCAAGCTCGGAGATTTCGGGATAGCGCGCACAGTAGAAAAAACCGTGGGCGAAATGTCTAAAAAAGGGACGTACACATACATGGCCCCCGAAGTTTACAAAGGCGAAAAATACGGGAGCGGCGTAGACTTATATTCGCTCGGCATAGTGATGTACAGGTTATTGAATGGGAACAGAACGCCGTTTTTACCGGCGCACCCCGCGCCGATTTCGCACAATGACAGGGACAACGCGTTAGTTCTCCGCATGAAAGGCGAGAAAATCCCGCCGCCGTTAGATAATGACGGACGGCTCGCGGAAATAGTGATGAAAGCAATCGAATACAACGAAAAAGACCGTTTTATAAGCCCTGCGCAAATGCGTCAGGAGCTAGAGAGCATACAGTACACCGAGAGCGAGGGGCAAATCATATATCCGAAAGGCGACGGCGTAGCGATTCACTCTAACGAATACACAGACGGAAAAGAGCAGAATCAGTCCGTTGCCGCAGAAGAAAAAACAGAGTATATAGGCGACAAAACAGTATTTGACGCAGACGCGACCGTAGCAGAACCCTTAGCCTTAGTAATGCAGAAAAAAGAAACGGCGGGAACTGCGAAAAAAACAAACATGAAATACATATTCACAGCCGCAGCGATAGTTTGCGTACTGGGAATTGGAGTGCTTGCGCTGATATTGACGGGTGTAATCGGCGGCTCGAACGGCGATAACGGCGAAGCCGAAAGTGTGGACGTAGTATTAGAGGACTTAACAACCACAGAATCAACCTCGGCAGATTTATCTGACGAAAACGAAACATCAGCGGCAACAACAACCCCGCCGACAGAACCCAAAACCGACCCGCCCACAGAGCCCCTGACAGAACCTCCAACACCTCCGCCGACCGAACCCCCAACCCCGGCTCCGACAGAATCTATTGCGCCCCCTCCGACTGAACCCCCAACGGAACAACCAGAAACAACGCCTCTTCCTCCTACGACACAACCGCTAACCCAGACTCCGACGCAGACGATACACTATGACAATGGCGATATATATGCGGGAGAAATGAAAAATGGCAGATATGACGGATACGGAATGTACACATGGGGCGATGGTGAGTTGCACGGTCAAAAATATGTGGGAGAATGGAAAAACGATAAAAGAAACGGACAGGGAACGTTTACATACGCAGACGGCGACACATATGAGGGAACATTTAAGAACAACCTTTTAGACGGATATGGAACATACACATGGACAAATGGCAACAAATATGTGGGAGAATGGAAAAACGATAAAAGAAACGGACAGGGAACGTTTACAACGGCAGGCGGCGACATATATGAGGGAGAGTTTAAGAACAACCTTTTTGACGGATATGGAACGTACACATGGGGGAACGGTGAGTGGCACGGTCAAAAATATGCGGGACAATGGAAAAACGATAAAAGAAACGGACAAGGAATGTTTACATATATAAACGGCGACATATATGAGGGAGGATTTAAGAACGACCTTTTAGATGGATATGGAACATTCACATGGTCACATGGCGAAAAATATGTGGGACAATTTAAGAACGACGCGCCGAACGGACAGGGAACGTACACATGGGCAGACGGCGGCAAATATGTGGGAGAATTTAAAAACTGGAAACGTGACGGCAAAGGTACGATGATATACGCGGACGGCAGGAAAGAAGAGGGAAGATGGAAAGACGATAAATTTGTAGGATAAAAATAAAAAAATAGTTGCAATTTGTAATAAAACATGATATAATAGAATAATTATTGAGGAGAAGACAAAGGGGGTACGGTGAAATAAAGCATGAAAAGATATATATCTGCGGCAGTCTGCGGCAATATCGGACGCGGACGCGGAAACAACGAAGATAATTTTTATTTCAACGGTGAATTCCTGACCGAGGCAACCCGGGAAAACCCCGCCGATATTGAATTTGTGTGCCATGACAAACGCCAGTTTTACGCCGTATGCGACGGCATGGGCGGCGAACAGCTTGGCGAGCTCGCCTCGCTTCTCGCGGCGCAAACCCTGCATAAATACGCCGGATTCCTGAAATCCAATCCGGACAAGAACATAGACGAATACATGGACGGGTGTATCACAGAGGCAAACAAAGTTATTTTCGAGGCGCAGAAAGAACGCGGGGTAAAGCGAATAGGCACGACCATGGCTGTGTTTGCTTATGAAAACAGCATGACTTGTTTATATAACGTGGGCGACAGCAGGACTTATTTGCTGCGCGGCGGGAAACTGCGGCAGTTGTCAGAAGACGACACGGCGGTTGCAAACATGGTTAAATTAAATATAATCACTCCGGAACAGGCGAAAACCCACCCAAGACGCAACAGCCTTACGCAATACGTCGGAATCGACCCGGAAGAAATGGTTATAGAAGCGCATAAAAGCTTTATAAAAATGAAAAACGGGGATATTTTTCTGTTATGCAGCGACGGTCTGAGCGATGTTCTCGGCGAAGCTGATATGACGAGTATCATAACGGAAAACGAAAGGCCGCTTGATATGGCGAAAAATTTAGTAGGCGAGGCTTTAAGGCGCGAGGGAAAAGATAATATAACGGCCGTCGCGCTGAAATATACCTGCAAATTGTGGTGAAAATAAATTTTATATTTTATAAAATTTAAGGAGAAAGTAAATATGGCGCATGATATTTTTATCAGCCATTCCTCAAGCGACAAGCAGAAAGCGGACGATATTTGCCGAACTCTGGAACAGAACGGCATAAAGTGCTGGATTGCTCCGAGGGACATACCCGCCGGGGCGAGCTACGGCGGAGAAATCATAAAAGGAATAAAAGACTGCAAGGCATTTTTATTAATCTTTTCAAAAGAAGCCAATTCGTCGCCGGCCGTAGCAAAAGAAGTCGAGAGAGCGGTTTTAGGTTACAATAAAAAAGTGATTACTTACCGGCTTGAAAACGCTGAGCTGGGCGAAAACCTTGAATTTTTCCTCACAGACGTGCATTGGCTCGACGCTTTGCCTGATGACGGCACGTATAATAATTTAATAACTGCGGTAAATAACTCTCCGGGCATGACCGCGAAGAATTATTCAGGTAATCAGGGGAATCCGGGGAACAAAGAAGCTGTTATAACGCTTACGCTGAAAAACGCGGAATCTAAAACTTTCACGCTCGCCGGGCAGCAAAAAGAACTTACGCTTGGCAGAAGCCAGAATTGCAGAATATTTATTAACGACCCTTCTGTTTCTAATAATCACGGACGGTTTTACTGGGAAAACGGCAAATTATTTTACGCCGATTTAAACAGTACGAACGGTTCTTTTATAAACGGGGCGCAAGTCGCGGCGGGACAAGCTGCGCAATTACACGACGGCGCTGTTATTTCAATCGCCGGAGCTCATTCGGCTATAAATCTGACCGTTTCTGTTTCAGACGAAATATCGTCAGGCACAGACGGAACAGGAAACCCAAACGAAGACAAGACGCTTTTAATCGGCCGCGACCAATCGTGCGATATTGTCCTGCCCAACCAGAACGTATCGCGTTTTCACGCGAAATTATTCACGCGCGGCGGTAAATTTTATATAGAAGATAATCACAGCACAAACGGCACTTTCGTAAACGGCGCGCGTCTTGAAAAACCCTGCGTAATTACGTCAAAGGACGATATTTACGTAGCGAGCGTGAGAATGCGCCTGAAAAACGGCGTGCTGACGCCCGAAGAAGAGCGCGAGGGATTATCAGTCCAGGTATTTGATTTATATAGAGAAGTAACGGAAAAAGGCAGCCCTAAAGTTTTGCTCGACCATATAAGCTTGTCTATTGAATCAAACGAGTTTGTCGCAATAATCGGAGGCTCGGGCGCGGGAAAATCGACTTTCATGAACGTGCTGTGCGGCAAGACTGAAACTTATAACGGCGTAGTTGCGTTTAACCGCTCGTCTGCCGTTGACAGCCGGAGCATATTCAAGAGCGTAGTGGGATTCGCGCCGCAGAACGACGTGTTATACCGGGATTTGACGCTTCATCAGATGCTGTTTTACTCGGCGAAATTAAAAATGCCTCAGGATACCAGACCCGAAGAATACGAAGACAGGGTAAAGAGCGTTATACAGAAAGTCGAGCTGACCGGACACGAGAACACCCCGGTCAGAAGGCTGAGCGGCGGTCAGCAGAAACGGGCGAGCATCGCAGTCGAGCTCTTATCAGACCCGAAATTATTTTTTCTCGACGAGCCGACGTCCGGACTTGACCCCGCGACGGAACGCAAATTAATGCGTATGTTAAAAGAGATGACAAAAGATAATAAGACTATAGTCGCGGTAACCCATGTAACGCAGAATTTAAACCTGTGCGATAAAGTTATAGTTCTGGGTAAAGGCGGGAAGCTCTGTTTCTTCGGAACGCCTCAGGAAACGTGCGAATATTTCGAAGTTACGGATATAGTCGATATATACGATAAAATAAATGATAATCCCGAGATGTGGCAAAAAAAATATAAAGAGCGCACGGCAGAATCGGGAGTCAATGAAAACCCGCCTGAATTATCGGCGCAGAATCAGAGCAAAAAGCAGGCGAAGTCGGGATATAATTCCGGGTTGAGCCAGTTCACGGTATTAACCGCGCGTTATCTGAGACTGACTTTCGGAGACTTTAAGCGTTGCATGCTGCTGTTTTTGCAGGCCCCTATACTGGGTTTTTTATTAATGCTTGTTTCTAACAGCTCGTCAAGCGACGGCGTTTTTACATATTCGTCAAACGCGCAGTCCATGCTCTTTTCGCTGACGTGCGCAGCGTTCTGGGTAGGCATGTTAAATTCGATTCAGGAAATATGCAAAGAGCGCGATATATACGAGCGCGAAAAAATGTCCACGGTCAGATTACTGCCCTATATGGCGTCAAAAATCACGGTAGTGGGATTGCTCTGCGTATTTCAGGCGTTTGTTTTAATTCTTGTAGTGCATATAATGAGCGGCGGACTCCCCGCAAATGATTCGATAGGGGTTTCACCGTTCTTAGGATATTTTATAACGACGTGCTTAACGACTGTCAGCGCGGGATTTCTTGGCCTCGCAGTTTCGAGCCTCTCTCCGAACGCCGACAGGGCTATGGCAATCGCTCCGCTGATTCTGCTCCCTCAGATTTTATTATCCGGCGTAGTATTTAAGCTTGCGGATTTTATGGAGTATATATCTAATATAATCCCGTGTAAATTAGCTATGCAGAATTACGGCATACTGACGAATCTGAACACCCTGCCTTTTTCGTCCGACACTTCCGACGTAAATCTCGAAACTATGTATAAACTTACGGACGTGGCGGGGAATTCCAATCTTTTCGGTACATGGAGAGGCTTGATTATTTCTTCTCTTGTATATATAATAATCTTTACAACGGCTGTACGGCTGCAATCAAAAGATTAAAAATATAAAAAATAAAAATTAAAAGGAGAGCAATTTTATGAACAAAAAAGCAATCATCGGGGTAATTGTGGCAGTTGTAATAATCGCGGGGGGAGTAGGCGCGTATTTTCTGTGGTCGGCAGGGGATTATGTTTTATACTCAAACGCGTTCAAGAAAACGTTCGGCGTAGACAGCATGGAATACAGCACGAGCGTCAAGGCGACTCTGGACAGTACGACTATGAACGCTGCGGGTAACTTTAAATTAAAAGGCATGAAATCCTCAAGCCCGCAGTTTATCAACACAATGACAATCAGCGGCGAAACAGTGACGCAGTTCTGCGACGGCGAATATGTCTACACAGAAGACGGCGGCAGCAAAAACAAAATGAAAATAGGCGGCGGAGCGGACCCTACGCCCGAACCAACCCCCCAGCAGCAGGGAAAAGAAAACGAGGAATTTTCGTATGAAGCTTATATAAGCGAATTCGCGAGCTTGATTGACGCAACCAAACTCAAAGACATCGGTTCGATTGAGCCTATAGATGAAAAATATATCGAAAAGATAAACACGTCGGATAAAGACGGCGGCAAGCAGTTCGACGTCGAATTAAATCCCAGTATAATAGACTGGCTCAGCGACAAAATCCTGAGCGAAGGCTCTTCGACGAGCAACAGCCCGAATTCGCCGACTGTTGTTATTGACGCGATAAAATATTCAGCGCTCGTAAAAGACGGCTATGTGTCGCAAATCGCGTTCAGCTTGGATATAAGCGTAACCGCGGCAGGCGATACAGAAGCACAAAAAGCGGTGGTAGACTTAACAATCAAACCCGTTAATCCGGGTAAAGAAGTAAGTTTTGATTTGCCGAGCACGGAAGGTTTTTAAATTTAACTATGCAAGGGCGGAATCTTCCCCGAACTATGTTCGGGGCATCCGCCCTTATTAAATTTGAGAAAAAGAGATGAGAAGAGGAGATTTTATGAAAACATATAAAGATTATCTGCCTCACGCGAAAGAACAGTTTGATATAGTGCGGGCATTGCAGAAAGAGGGATTGATTTGCGGCGACGGCGAATTTGTCCCGTCTGTGCATTATCCCCCCATCACGCAGTATAAAGACGTTAACGCCGACGAGGCTTTAAATACATATACTTTTCCCGAAGACGGCATGACGGATATATACGCGCACTTCCCGTTCTGCATACAGGCGTGCACTTTCTGTCATTATCCCGGGCTTGTCGGGAATCAGCATGAAGAAAAAGAGAAATATTTAAAATATATAAAACGGGAAATCGAGATTTACATGGAACGCTTTCATGTAGAAAAACTGCGTCCGAGGTCTGTGTTAATCGGAGGCGGCACGCCGACATGTTTAACGCCCGCGCAGCTTGAGGATTTTCTCACGTTCTTTAACAGTAAAGTCGATTTATCGGGCTGCAAGCAGTTTAATTACGACGTTGACCCGGATTCTCTTGTGGGCGACGAAGGCAGGAAACGTCTGGAAATAATGAAAAATCACGGCGTGACGCGCCTGACTATAGGCATACAGTCATTAGACGACGGCATATTAAAAGTCATGAACAGAGCGCACAATACAAAGACCGCAATCGAATCAATAGAGAACACAAAAGAATTCGGCTTTGATTTAAATATCGAGTTTATATACGGACACCCCGGCGAGAATTTAGAAAACTGGACTGAAGTTATGCAGAAAGCCGTGACTTTAAATACCGACGAGATTCAGTTATACAGGCTGAAAGTGCTTGCCTACGGCGACAAACAGGGGCATATCATAAACAGGCGCGACGCTATACCGGATTTCGAACAGACAATGCTCATGAAACAAATCGCTATAGATATTTTAAACGAAAACGGCTGGTATGAAAACCTGCGCCGGGTTTACACAAAAAGCAAAAAGAATATATCGCACTACGCGTATAACCAGTGCTGTAACCAGTACGACCAGATAGGGTTCGGACTGACGGGATTCAGCAGTTACCGCGACAGGTTTGATATTAACACGCAGTATTTCGACAAATACTACGAAGCCATAGATAATAATACTCTGCCTATCACAAGAGGATATGTACGCCCGCCCGAACAGCAGCTGCGCTGGTCGATAATCCTGCCGTTAAAAAACATGGAAGTAAAAAGAGCAAAATTCGAGCAGATGAACGGGAAAAAATTAGAGAATGTATTCACAGAGAAAATTAAAAACCTGAAATCATTCGGATTAATCGAAGAGGACGAACGCCGTATAAAACTGACGAATCTGGGTTCGTTTGTCGCCGACGAAGTTGCCGAACAGTTTAACTCGATAGAATATATCCCCTTTGAACGTTCAAGATACGCAGAGGGCGCGCTGAACCCGTATCTGCATAATACTTCAGGCGACGCGTTCGGCGAATAAAAATATAAGAAAGGTAAAATTTTTATATGAAAAGACCTGTAGATATAATTTCTAAATCAAAACATTCGCTGGTTCACATGGGCAGCCTTGATTCTTTCGACCTGACCCCCGGCGGAATTGACGCCGCGAGAAATATAATGAAATATTTCGAAACGGGCGATAAATCATGCCTTGAAGAATCAGTCCGGGCTTACGATAAAATTATACCCAGCGAAAATTTCGGCGGCGAATATACTGCTCTGCGCTGGATTTGCAGATTACTGCTCGCTCCGTCCGATAAACTTGCAAAAGATTTTCTTGAAGAACCGACGGTCGAAAGCTGGTATAACTATTTAAAAGAAAACGATTTCGAGAAGCTCAAAACATATATTAAATTTAAATATCACTTCGAGGATTTATCGCCTAAAGATACGGAAAACAGCCGTATGCTGAGATTTTTAGAAGATTTTATATTATTCTCGAACCCCGACAGGGAACGCTGGGAAAAAACCCGCAGTATGCTGCGTAAACTTCGCATAGAAGAAGGGCTGACTATAGCGGACGTCGGGTGCGGTTCGGGATACTTCACGTTTAAGTTTGCGGATATGGTCGGAAGTTCGGGGAAAATCTACGGCATAGAAATCAACCCCCTGCATCTCGATTACCTTCGAAAATTTAAAAGCAGACATAACATAAAAAACGTAGAAATAGTCGAGAGCAACTCAAACGGCATAGGGTTAGAACAGGGAGTGAAAGCAGATATAGTATTTTCATGCTCGCTGTTTCATGTTTTATACTCTGTGTTTAAAGAAGAAGACAGGCGTTCGTTTATCGAAAGCATAAAAAATACGCTGAACCCGGGCGGCGCGCTTATCGTAATCGACAACGATTTGGTCGAGGACGGCACATTGCCGTATCACGGTCCGTATATCGCAAAAGATTTGCTTGTAAGCCAATTATATTATTACGGGTTTAAACTTGTGAAAACAGTTCAGGTAACAAAACAGAGATACGCGCTGATTTTTGAAAATCAAGAGTCTGATATCAGCGGGCAGGAAGATAAAACGGATTTAAAAAAAGGGATAATTTCGGCAATGTCGGGGGCTTCGCTTGTAAAATATAATTTGGCCTCAGCCGTCCCCGAATCGCGCTACACAAAAGACGGAAGAAACGCCGCCGAACTTTTTCTGCGCGCTTTGACAGAAAAAAACCACGAAATTATAGATGCGGCTAAAAACGCTTATGAAAAAATAATCCCGTCGGAACAAATCGGCGGAGAATACACTGCGTTCTCATGGCTCTGCGACTGTATGAAAGCAGACGGGCAGACGCTCTCTCAAATGCTTGAGGATTTATTGGCGAAAGAATATTATGATTATTTGTCGGAAAATGATTTTGCGCTGTTAAAAAAATATCTGTATAACAGGTATGAGCTTGACGGAAAAGAAGATAATTTTATAGACAGCGGCGACGTTATGCAGCTTTCTGAATATATCGCGTTTAATAATCCGGCGCGCGAACGCTGGGAAAAAACAAGCAAGATGATTGAGCTTTTAAATATAAAACCCGGCGAAGTTATCGCGGACGTAGGGTGCGGGTCTGGATATTTCACGTATAAATTCGCGAATTTAACGGGTTCTTCGGGAAAAGTCTACGCGACGGAGATAAATAAAGACGCGCTGTCTTATGTCGAGGATATGCGCGAACGCCATAATTTAAATATTATTCCCGTTGTAAGCGCGTTAAACGACGCGAAACTGCCCGAAAACCAGTTCGACAAGATTTTTATGTGTTCTATGTATCACGCCGTGTATATCGCTTCGATTGAATTCGTGAAAGACGGGTTTATCGGCAGTATAAAAAAAGCTCTTAAAAGCGGCGGCAAATTAATTGTAGTAGACAACGAAGTCACAAGGGACGGAGCGCCTGACTATCACGGCTCGGGCATTGACAGGCGGCTCGTAAAAAGCCAGCTCGGACATTACGGGTTTAAATTGCTCGAAGAGAAACAGTTTGTCCCTCAGAGATATATTTTGATATTTCAAAAAGATAAATAAAAAGAGAAGAGAAAAGAGAGAAAAGGTAAAATGAGTATAAGCAAACCTGATTTAAAAAAACTGCTTGTAATCGGAATCGCTCTGCTGGTTCTGATTACCGTAGCGTTTCTGCCGACGCCCTCTGGACTGTCGGAGCAGGGAAAAAATACTATCGGGCTGACAGTGTTTTTCCTGATTTTACTAATCAAAAGACCCGTTTCTATGCCTGTAATATGCTTTATGCTGTTAGGGGCTATGCCGCTGTTAAGGATTACAGAAAAGTTTGAATTCGCGCTAAAAGGGTTTTCAAACCCCGTCCCGTACTTCTGCATTGCGTCTATGTGTTTATCATGCGCGTTCGTGACAGTGCCGCTTTCAAACAGGTTTCTGAGATTTTTACTCACGCACTTCGCTAAATCCACAAAGAGCCTTATTTTAAATATAATGATATGCGAGTCTATAGTCGCGACAGTAATATCAAGCGTTCCGTCCACGGCGGTTTTTATCGCGATTAGTTTAAGCATCCTGCAGACGATTGACGACGAAGCAAAAAGAAAAAGCATAGGCAGGGCATTAATACTGGGAAACGTGTTTTCTAATATAATAGGCGGCATAGCGACCCCTGCGGGGTCTTCTCTGAATATGCTTACGATTAGCATTTTAAGAGATTTCACGGGGAACAACGTTACGTTTGTCCAATGGACGGCGGTAGGACTGCCTCTGGTTATAATACTTATTCCGGTCGCGTGGTTTCTCATCATAAAGATTTTCAAGCCCGCTGAATTAAATAAAGAAGACATTCAAAGCTGTATTGATAAGATACAGCCGCCAAAAAAAATAGCCCGGAATGAAATTGCGTTTATGATTATTTTCGGGTCCGCCATAGTTTTATGGATATTATCTTCATGGATTCGGGCGATTGATATTACTGTTGTCGCAATAATTTGCGCGTCCGTTTGCTTTTTGCCCGGACTTAATATAATTTCGGCAAAAGATTTCGGGGAAATAGCCAGATGGGACGTGTTTTTTATACAAGGCACCGCGCTTACTATAGGGGCGTGCATGCAGAGCAACGGCGTAGATAAATGGCTCGCGGATATTTTCTTCGGCAAGCTCCCCATACTGCCTGTATTTGCTTTGATTGCGCTATGCGCTGTGTTTGTATTTGTAATGCTTGTGTTAATACCTGTCGCGCCCGCTATCATTTCTATTTTTGCGGCGCAGTTTATAGCAATCGCGGGATTGCAGGGAGTTTCTCCCGTTATACTCGTTTTAGTTTTGGCGATGTGCGCCAAAAACTGTTTTCTGCTGCCGCTGGATACCGTCCCCATTATGGGATTGCAAACAGGATATTTTACTATACCTGAGATTATGAAACCGGCGTCGCTTTTACAGCTTTTAATTGTAATTCTGCTGTCGGCATGGATTCCCGTAATCTGCCGCGTAACGGGGATTATTTAAAAATCAAATCAACGCCCGTTTCTTTTAAAACTAAAACATTTATAGTTTAGTTTTATTTTTGGTATTGACAATAGTTCAATTATGTATTATAATATATAAAAATACATAAATTAAGCCGGTTGGGCAGGCAACTGTTTCAAGTTTTGAGCTTTAGGGTGGAAGGCTTCATATGAAGTTTTTTGTCTTTTTTGTTGCTTTTTAATAGATTAATTTTTTATTAAAAATAGCATAGGAGAATTGCGAATGGATTCAAAGAACAGTAAAGAATCAAGTAATATAAGCATATCAACATTAGCCAAAGAAGGAATTTTAACAAATAATCCGCTTTTTATACAAGTATTGGGAATGTGTCCGGCTCTTGCGACTACTACTTCGGCTGTAAACGGCATCGGCATGGGACTTTCGACTGCGGCGGTTTTGATATTTTCAAATTTTTTAATATCGCTTTTGAGAAAATTTATTCCCAGGCAAATAAGAATAGCGGCTTACATAGTGGTTATAGCGGGATTTGTAACAATGCTTGAAATGTTTTTAAAAGCTTATATCCCCGCGCTTCACAAATCTTTGGGGCTTTTTATTCCTTTAATCGTAGTAAATTGCCTGATATTAGCAAGGGCTGAATCATTTGCTTCCAAAAATAAGCCTTTAGTATCTGTTTTGGACGGTCTTTTTATGGGGCTTGGATTTGCTTTGGGATTGTTTCTTCTTGCTTCTATGCGCGAGATTGCCGGAGCGGGTACTTTTATGGGAATGAAAATTTTTCCGGCAGAATATGCAGTCAGAGTGATTGTTTCACCGGCAGGCGCGTTTATTTCTCTTGGAATTTTAATCGCGGTTTTTAAAGCAGTAATGTTAATAATTGATAAAAAAGGAAGAGCAGGAGGAGATTTAAAAAGAAAATAAACAAAAAAATTTATAAATAAGGAGAAACAATTTTTATGAAATTCCCAAAGTTTAAATTCAAAGCGGTTATTGCGTTTATTCTGATACTGGCGTTATTATTTATTATATTTCCGGTTGCGGCAGGCGCGGCGTCAGAAAACTCGCAGGATAATCAGGATAAAGGCGCGGGCTTTGCAGAGAAATTTATTTCAAACATAGGATTCTTACAAATTTCGTTTGGACAGATTATTATGATATTGGTTGCATTTGCGCTGTTATATCTTGCTATCGTAAGAAAATACGAACCCATGCTTATGGTCCCTTTGGCAATCGGAATCCTGATGGCAAATATGCCCCTCGCCCGGCTTTCGGCTTACGACGTCGGAGTTATGAACGCCGACGGAACTGATTACATGCTGCTTCCCGGTTTGCTGCATCTTATATATCAGGGTTTAAAATTAGTTGTTTTCCCGCCGTTGGTTTTTTTGTGTATCGGGACCATGACGGATTTCGGTCCGTTGATAGCTTCTCCGCGAAGCGCAATAATAGGGTTAGGAGCGCAGTTCGGAATTTTTGCCGCATTCGGATTGGCTTTGGCGGCAAGCCCTGTTTTAAAAATGATGGGATTGGAAGGCTTTACTGCGGGTGAAGCGGGGTCTATCGGAATAATAGGCGGAGCGGACGGACCCACGGCTATTTTTACGGCGGTGCGCCTTGCGCCGGAATTACTGGCGTCCGTTGCAATCGCCGCGTTTTCATATATGGCGCTTGTGCCTATGATACAGCCGCCTATAATGAAAATTCTGACGACTAAAAAAGAGCGCCTTATCGTTATGCCGGAACCGAAAAAAGTCACGAAAAGACAAAAGATTATTTTTCCGATTGCGATGATGACCGCAGTACTTTTATTTCTCCCGTCAGCAGGCGCGCTGGTCGGAATGTTAATGTTCGGCAACCTGATAAGAGAATGCGGCGTTCTTGAACGTTACTCGCGGACGCTTCCGAATGATTTTTTGAACATATTGACGATATTTGTCGGTATATCCGTCGGTTCTTCCGCCCGCGCGGATTATTTCCTGACTTATAAAACGCTGATAATAATCGTTCTCGGTCTTTTATCGTTTGCGTTCGGAACTTTCGGGGGAGTAGTGACCGCGAAAGTACTGAACAAAATCACAGGCGGAAAGATAAATCCGCTGATAGGAAACGCGGGAGTGTCGGCAATGCCGATGGCGGCGCGTATTTCACAAAAAATGGGGCAGAAATATGACCCGCAGAACCATTTGTTAATGCACGCTATGGGACCGCTCGTGGCCGGCGTTATCGGTTCCGGACTTGCGGCGGGAATCTTTTTAGCGTTATTTTCTTAATGTTGCAAACCTATTCCGCCAATACGTCTGCCTTTGTACCTGACATCCCAGCCGTTCATAGTGCCGCCGCCCCTTGGCGGCATTTTGTTTGCATGCAAATACGCGATAAAATCAAGCGCGGCATCCTCAATTTTATTTATTATATTATAAAAAAATATTGAACTTTTATTAAATTTATGTTATACTATTAAAATATTTTTAATTTATAAGATATAAAATAATAATTAAACATTCAGGAGAAAAAAGTGATAAAAACCGAACAAAACAAAATCAGGAATATAGCTATAATCGCACACGTTGACCACGGAAAAACAACGCTCGTCGATGCTATGCTCAAACAAAGCGGAACGTTCAGGGATAACGAAACGGTGAACGAACGCGTAATGGATTCAAACGACATAGAACGCGAACGCGGGATTACGATTCTCGCCAAAAACACGTCGCTCTTTTGGGAAGATTATAAAATAAATATAGTAGATACCCCCGGACACGCCGATTTCGGGGGAGAAGTCGAGCGAAGCATACAGCTTGCGGACGGAGTTTTGCTGCTCGTCGACGCGATTGAGGGCTGTATGCCGCAAACGCGTTTCGTTTTAAAAAAAGCTCTTGCCCTCGGCTTAAAAGTTATTATTATAATTAATAAAGCGGACAGGCCCAACGCGCGTCCTTATGAAATCGTGGACGACGTTTTAGGTCTTTTTCTTGACCTTGACGCGACCGAAGAACAATTTAACTCGCCTATAATCTTCGCTTCGGGGAGAGACGGCTGGGCAAGCTATTCTTTTGAAGAAAAAGATAAAAAAGAGAATCTCGCAGACTTGTTTGAACTTATTATCAGGCACATTCCCGCGCCGGCCGGCGAACGGGAAGGGGCTTTTCAAATGCTTGTATCCAACATAGATTACAACGACTACACAGGCAGGATTGCCGTGGGTAAAATACAGCGCGGACATGCGGTCGGCGGCATGCAATGCGTGATATGCAAAAAAGACGGCGCGGCGCGGCGTTCAAAAATATCCGGTTTATATGTATATGAGGGGCTGAAAAGCGCATCTGCCGACGAAGAAGTTTCTGCTGGTGAAATTATTGCGGTAGCGGGGCTTGGCGATATAAATATAGGGGAAACGGTTTGCGATGAAAATTTCCCCGACCCTATGCCGTTTATTGAAGTGGATAAACCTGTTTTATCTATGAATTTTCTCGTAAGCAATTCCCCGTTTGCGGGCAAAGAGGGCAAATTCGTCACTTCGCGCCACTTGCGCGAAAGATTATTCAAGGAGCTTGAGTCAAATGTCGCGCTCCATGTCGAAGAAACTGATTCAACCGATACTTTCAGGGTTTCCGGCAGAGGCGAGCTGCATTTATCCGTGCTTATAGAAAATATGCGCCGGCAGGGCTATGAATTTCAGGTATCACAGCCTACCGTTATTACAATAACCGACGAAAACGGGAATATATCTGAACCATACGAACAGCTTATTATTGACGTGCCGAATGAATACGCAGGCGTAGTTATCGAACGCGTCAGCGAACGCAAAGGCGAAATGAAAAGCCTGAACCCGTTCGGCGAGGGATATTCGCGCATTGAGTTTATCATACCTACGCGGGGGCTTATAGGCTACAGAAGCGAACTTCTCACGTCAACTAAGGGCACGGGTATTTTAAACAGCCTTTTCGACTCGTATCAACCGCAAAAGGGCAGTATTTCAAACAGAAATCGCGGCTCGCTTGTCGCATGGGAAGACGGGGAAGCTACCGCTTACGGGCTTTTTAACGCGCAGGACCGAGGAACGATGTTTATTACGGCAGGGTGCAGGGTTTATGAGGGAATGATTGTAGGAGAAAACAGCCGAAGCGACGATATGGCTATAAATGTCTGCAAGAAAAAGCAACTGACCGCAATCCGTTCCACGGGCGCGGACGAGGCTCTCCGTCTGATTACGCCGCGTCAGATGACGCTTGAGAGATGCCTTGATTTTATCGCAAAAGATGAACTTCTTGAAGTTACTCCAAAGAGTTTGCGTTTGAGGAAAACAATTCTTAAAAATGACTTGCGCGCCAAGTCAAATAAATAACATAACATAAGAAAGTAAGGGGTTAGGTTTTACCAAGACGCTCTTTTAACGCGGTAAATTCAGGATTGTCAAACAGCGGCTCGAAACCTTTGTCATTCAAGTGTTTAAGTAATTGTTCGCACGATGTTTCGGTAGAGCTTTTAAGCGTGTTTGCTGTTGAATGTCCCATTTTATTTACAAATATTGATGTATAATGCGTAAATTCTTCAGGCACAGCGTCGTTACCAACAGCGTGTTTTTCTGCCATTAATAAATATTCCATAGCTTTTTCGGTATCTTTTTTAGTATAACAGCGTGCGAGGTCTGAACAGATATTGAAAATCCACGTGTGATAATATAATGCGTTACCGTCATAAAATATTGTTTCGTGCAATTTTAATGCCGCTTCCAAATGCGCGATTTTTACATCGCAGTCCAGTTCGTAAGCTAATCTGGTTAGCTCATGGGCGGCATACCATACGCAGAATAATATATTACCTTGCTTTTGTTTGATTAACTCGTCGCCCTCATAAATATCAGACAGAAGCCAATCACAAGTTGCGGAAAAAGAAGGCATTTCTTTGGCGAGTTTGATTGCTTTTTCTCTTTGTCCTGAATCCCTGTACGCGCAGCATAATATCTGCATAGTTCCGTTGCGCGTGTTATTATCGGTGCAGTCTTCTAAAATACGCTCGCAAAGCTGAATTATTTCTTCTCGCCCTTTAACTCTGACTTCATTTTCAGGCAATAACGGATAATGATTCCATTGAATAGCACGAGCGAGAGTAATCATAAATTTATAATTCCGCGGATATTCTGTTAATGCCTCGCGCATGAGGTCTATACAGGCTTGCATATCTCCTAAATTAAAAAGTTTAAGGCTTTTATCTTCATACTCTTTGATTTTTTCGTCTGTAATCTGTTCATTCAACGAAAACAGTTCGTCCGCACTTACACCAAAGAAGTTTGCCAACGGAATAACAAGCGTAATGTCGGGCAATGCAGTACCGTTTTCCCATTTGCTCACCGCCTGATAAGATATGCCGAGGTAATCCGCGAGTTTTTCCTGCGTGACGTCGCGTTCTTTGCGTAATTTCTTTATAATTTCTCCGATTTTTATGTTCATAAATATATCAACCTTTCAATTAAATCAACTCAAATAAAATAAATTAATCGGCGCGCCTCTGCATATTAAGATAACATATAATATAAATTAATGCAATAACATATTAAGCGAGTCTGACGCAACCGCAGGTTGAATATAAATGAGCGTTTTTGCCGTTGCGTTAAAAAAATATTTTTTTCGAAATGAAAGGAAAAGTTACATATGAACACAAGAGCGTTATGCAAACTGCACCCGGATTTTCATATCCCGCCGGAAACTACGGGAGTGGGCGAAAATTTCGACGGAATGGCTTACGCCGCTTCTCTGAAAGCGCACTCGGTTGATTCAATCGTAATGTTCGGCAAATGCCATTACGGACTTTCTTATTACCCGACTGAAACCGGAACGGTACACCCGGGCTTAGTTAAAGACATGTTGCATGAAGTATCAAAAGGAGCGAAAGCGCACGGATTAGAGTTTATAGTTTATTTCAGCGTGTTTTTAGACACCGCCGCTATTGACAAGCACCCGTCGTGGCGTATGCTGACGCAGAGGGACGGTCGGTTCACGCGCCAGAAATATGAACCGGTATGCGTGAACAGCCCATATCTTGAGGAACTGTTCATACCGCAGGTTCTTGAGGTCTTGGAAAAATATCCCGTAGACCAGTTTTTCCTTGATACAATGACATGGTTCGAGCCTTGTTACTGCCAGTCGTGCGTTGAAAAATTCGGCGGTGAAATACCCTCTGAAAAAGACGGGAACTGGTTGGAGTATGTCTGCTGGCTTCATACATGCTACCGTGATTTTTATGCCCGCGCAGCCGAAGCCGTAAACGTGAAAAATCCCGGTGTGTTCTGCACTTTCAACTGGGAATGGTCAATCCGTCACCCCGAAGCTCCTGTTCCGTATATTAAACGCTTGGCGGGAGATTTATTCCCAAACGGGAAAGTATCAAGTTTTTACACGCGTTATCTGAGCGGGACGGGTTATCCGTTTGACTATATGACCGGAAGGTTTATGCACGGCTTGGGAGACTGGGTAAACAACAACGACATAACTTTGCAATATACGGCGGCTGCGGCCATAGCGAACGGCGGCGGATTTTACCTGATAGACCGTCAGCTTCCTAACGGGTTGCTTGAGGACAGGTCATACGCGGCTATAGATGCTGTGTTTTCATTTATTAATGCCCGGCGCGAATTGGTTGCGGATACCGTCCCTGTGCGGGAAACAGCGGTGCTGACAACTTGCGACCATTTAGCAGGCAGCCGTATGGAATTGTTCCCGCAAAAAGATATTCGGGCAAAACGGTTAGAGATTTTCATGTCAATTCATGAACTGCTGACAGAAAACGGCGTGCATTTTACATTTCTGAACGAGGAAAATTTTCTTAAAACAATAAACGACTACAAGTTTGTAATATTGCCGGAATTGCATAACGTGAGTAAAACGCTTTCGTCAGCTCTTAAAGATTTCGTGGAAAATGGCGGGAAGTTGTTAATCATACAGCCGGACGAAGAATCTGTCAACCCCGAATTAACAGCTCTTGCAGGCGTTGAAGCGGCTGGGAAAACCCCTCGGGAATATACGTATGTTGAATTCTCACGCGACGGCAAAATAGATTCGCCGTTCATAGTTTATGGCTCAAATAATCTGGTTCTGCCGCGTGACGGCGCTCAAATATTGGCGCATATAATCGAGCCTTTACAAAGCAACGGCGGAGTATTCGGACATGGCGTAGCTCCGGCGTCTAAAAAAACGGAGTATGCCGCCGCTGCGCTTCGTAAAGTTGGAAAAGGGCAGGTTATTTATGTCGCGGCGCAGATTCTGTCGTCAAATTTAACCCATAGCAATCAGGATTACGGGCAATTTATTTTAGGCTTAGTTGATAGATTATTGCCCGAACCAATGGCGCGGCTTGTTACTGACGCTCCGGTGGAGATGAGTTTGATGCGTAAAGAAAACGATTTGATTATACATTTAGTGAATCACGGCGGTACAGAAGTAAAATCATGGGGGTGGGCGCAGACTACGAAATACATGCCGAAAATACCTGATATTTGTTTGAGCGTTCAGCCCGGCAAAACGGGAAACAGCGGCAAAATAGAAATCACGGGGATTTGTTTGGATATAATGGAAAGCGTTCATATAAAAAATTATTTTTAAGGAGGAAAAATATAATGTTAAAAAGATTAGTTATTTTATTATTTTTATCTGCGCTGTTAATATTAACGGGGTGTTCGGAAAATGAACAGGATAACAGCCAAGCTTCGACCGGCGAAACTGTGCCGGAAACACAACCCGGCGATATAAACGACGACGTTCCCGAAATAGGCGAAATGCGCGGTATAACTGCGGCTGAAGCTGTAAGCGAAATGACAGTCGGCTGGAATCTGGGCAATACTTTTGACGCGACAAGCGGCGGCTGGTTCACAAACGGAGACCCTGAAACGGCATGGGTAAATACTGCGACCACAAAAGAAATGATAGATAAAATTGCGGAAGCCGGATTAAATGTGTTTCGCCTCCCCATAACATGGGATACGGGCGAGGGCGTTTACCGCCGCGTCGGAGACGCGCCGGATTATACGCTCAATCAGGATTTCCTGCAAAGAATCGGCGAGGTGATAGACTGGGGTCTTGACAACGATATGTATGTAATAATAAACACGCACCATGACAGATGGATACATCTCACGGACAGTAACTACGATGCAGAAAGCGATAAGCTCGCGAAAATCTGGGTTCAGATAGCCGAATATTTTAAAAACTACGGCGATAAATTAATTTTTGAAGTAATGAACGAGCCCCTGTACACCGATGAAAACTGGAATCACGACTGGACAGGCAAACCGGAGCATTATAATAATTTAAATAAACTTAATCAGTTAACCGTTGACGCAATACGAGCGACGGGAGGCAACAACGAAGAAAGATTTGTATTAGTCCCGACTTATGCCGCGTCGTCGGGTTCGGCGCAAATGAAAGCGTTTGTATTGCCGGACGATATGCACCCGAATAAGCTTATCGCGTCAATTCACGCGTATACCCCGTACAATTTTGCCCTGAATACAGATATGTCGCTGAACAAATGGGGAACAAACAGCGACAAACGCGAACTCACAAAATTGTTCGCAGACATTGACAAAACGTTTATAAGCAAAGGCATACCGGTCATAATGGGCGAATTCGGCGCAATGAACAAAGACAACGAAGAAGTAAGGGCAGACTGGGCGAAGCACTATATATCAGGAGCGAAGCAGTACGGCATACCGTGCATATGGTGGGACAACAATCATTTCAAAGGGGACGGAGAGAGATTCGGGCTGCTTGACCGCGCGGCGCTGGAGTTCCCGTACCCGCTTCTTCTGCAAGGCTTAACAGACGGGCTTACTTATGTATCGGAATGACGCATGATTTAACTTTATTTTAGATTTATAAGTTTATTGAACAAATCCTCAACCAGCGCGTCCCTGTTTACATGATATATATATTTTATAAAATGCCTGCGGCTGTCGTATGCGTAATGCCCGTCGTATTCGGGAATCGGGCTTTTTTCCAGACGCTCGCAGAAGAACCTGCCGTCGTCGTTTACAAGCCACGCGATTCCCGTCACGTCCCATATAACGCGCGTCCGCGGCTTGCCGTTCGCATAGCCTGCGGCTTCGTCTATAGTCTTACGCGCTAAATAATCGCTGATTTTATTTTTATCAACA
>Ga0082212_10002725_pt1 | contig 25481 bp, 12 predicted proteins | sample TergutNt197P3_FD_71548 | JGI IMG/M metagenome (GOLD analysis project Ga0082212, IMG submission 71548) | Neocapritermes taracua P3 segment gut microbial communities from Petit-Saut dam, French Guiana - Nt197 P3 | ecosystem: Host-associated > Arthropoda: Insects > Digestive system > Gut ...
TGGGTCAATGCTCAAACCGCTTGGTTCAACAAAGAAAGTACCATCTGTATAAGCGTTTGTACCGGTCAACGTCGGATTACGTTCAGTTGATCCGGCTGCACAAAACGGCTGTCCGCTGTACGAAAGTTCAGCTGTAGGCATAGCCGTCACCGTCACTTCCGGAGTAGTAACCGAACAGTTGTTCCCATCAGTAAAGGTAAACGTTGCTGTTCCTCCCGAAACGCCTGTCACTACGCCTGTGTTAGTTACGGTGGCTACGCTTGTGTTGCTGCTTTCCCACGTACCGCCGGTTGCCGGCGATAATTGCGTGGTACCGCCGTTGGAACAAATAGTGCCGCTGCCGGTAATAGAAACCTCGGGGATCGGATAAATGTTCACTGAAGCTGCTTCGGAAGTAATGGTACAAAGCAGTTCTATTGATCCGCCGATAATTCTTACAAATCCGTGTCCGGATGTTTCCGGATTGGTTACAAAACCGGCTTGTGTCGGTTGAGCAGTTACACCGCCGGTAATACCGCCGATATAACCGGAACCGCCACCGCCGCCTCTGTCGTCGTCACCCGAAGTATCAGGTCTTGCACCGGCACCGCCATATAAGCCGCCACCGCCAGCACCACCATAACCGTTACTGAGATAAAATCCTCTTCCGCCTTTACCAAAAGTTCCCCGTGTTCCGTCTGTTGCCCAACTTGTACTACCGTCACCGCCTGCAGTTTGCGTACCGCCTTGTCCGCCTGAACCATAACTGTCAGTCCTTGATTGTCCTGTTGTACCGCCGCCGTCACCGCCCGGTTTATTGGCAGCGCCTACGGAACCGCCGCCGCCGGCTACAATATAAATATTGGAAAGATTTCCTGCTCCCAACGATTCCAACGTTCCCGTAACTGTTGCAATATGCGTAGCACCGCCGCCGGCAGCAGCAAAACCAAATCTATCGCCGCCGCCATTATAACCGCCGGGTGATAACACTGTTGTACCGAGATTCGTATTTGAACTGCCGCCAAAGCCGCCAACACAAATATAAACCGTAGTAGGTGATGTCAATTGCAATGTTCCTTTGGAATAACCGCCTCTGCCGCCCTTAATAGTGGCATTAAGACGGTCTCCGCCATTCGCTCCCCAAACTTCAATTTCATGGGTTCCGCTTGGAAGCGTAAAGGCTTCAACACCGCCGGTGTAGCTGAAAGTAGCATCAATAGAAGTGTCAACAAAACAAGAGGCTTGTCTGCGGTAATACATCTTGCTTGTTAAAGCAGGAGTAGTATAATTTTCTTGATCGCGTACACCAGCTGCATCTTCCCAGGTGATGCTGTCAGCACTTTGCTGCCAGTTGTAAAGAACTACACTGCCGATACAGATGGCTGCCGGCAATGTTAATGTTTGTGTCTGACCGCTACAGATAAATGCCGGTAACGGATTTTCCTGCATGAAGACAACTACAAGTGCCGAATCAGAAATAATGGTACATCCGGCTGAACTGCAAGTAGCCTGTCTACGGTAATACGTATTGCTTGTCAACACAGAAGTAGTATAATTTTCTTGATTGTTTACACCAGTTGCACCTTCCCATGTTGTACCGTCCGTACTTTGCTGCCAGTTGTAAGTAATGGTACCGCCGGCACAATTATCGGCTGCAGCCAGCATAAATGTATGTGTTTGACCTTGGCAAATGACTGCCGGAATCGGATTATCTTGCATGAATACGGCAACCTCTGGAGTAGTAGCCCAACAGCCGTTCACATCATCAGTAAAAGTAAACGTTGCCGTTCCTCCTGAAATGCTCGTTACTACACCAGCATTGGTAACAGTTGCTACACTTGGATTGTTGCTTTCCCACGTACCACCTGTTGTGGGCGACAGTTGAGTAGTACCGCCGAAGCCACAGATGAAACTACTTCCTGTTATGGAAACCGCAGGTGTCGGAACTACCATTATCGTATCGGAAACTGCTTCGCAGTAGTTTTCCGAAGTCGGTGTAAAGGTAATAACCACTTTACCTTCGCTCACACCGATTACGACACCGGTACTGCTAACCGTAGCTATCCCCTCATCGCTTGACGACCAATTGCCGTCAGGTATGGTGGAAAACAACGTATCGGATCTGCCAACACATATGGTAGTGATAGGAGAACCTACCGTAAAACGGATGTTTGAACGAGCAGCAGTTCTGGTACCGGTAGGCGGTGAAGCCGGATTCGGAACAGTAGTAGCGTTTTGATAGTTAAGCGTCATATAGGTGGCCGAAGTGGTTCTAAAGGTAGCAGTTGTACCGGTTACTGCCTCCGGACCATTGGTGTTCAAAACTGATACTATAATATTTCCACCGTTATATTTAAACGGAGCACCCAGCGAAACATTTACCCAAGTTGGCGTAGTGTTATTCGATGCAGGGAAATCCAACGTACCGAAATACACAGGCTGAAGCTGGTGGAACAATTCCCAGTTCGAAGTAGAAGTAAAAGTCGCTCTGGACGTATGTCCCATATAAATAGTAACCGGTCCTCTGCTTTGAGCTGCTGCAATATATTGGAAAGCAAGGTCGGTTATTGTGCTACCGGGTTCGATGCCAAGCTCAGTGGCAGTAAATATTTGCTGCGTATATGAGTTAATTGCTGTAGTAGTAGCAAGCGGCAGCAGGTTGGTAGTGGTTGTACCTGTACCTACAATAATTTGCTCTCCGGTGCCGGCAACATTGTTCGTTGAATTTCTGTAAATGACTGTTCCCGGTTTTACCGTTACCGTAACCGCGGCTTTTTGTGTCGGCAAGTTCTCGCAAAGGTTGTCGCCCTGCACGGTTACATAATAGGTATTGGTAAGGTCTGTTGTACCATAATTATACAGTATAGGACTAAAAGTGTCTCCCGTATGCAGCAATACGCCGGCAGCGGTATTGGTCGTGTACCATCTGAACACCGGATTTTCGACATTCGAAGTTACGGTTATGTTAGCTGAATCGCCGCTACAAATTATTGTTGTTGGAACTGCAATATCAGCCGCTACTCCCGAAGTGGCAAGATTAATCGTTACAGACGAGCGTGAAGATGTACAGCCAGTCGTATTGTCTGTTTGGGCAAACCAACGAGACACATTGGCGGTAATATTCGCTATTTCGAACGTCAAGGTTCCTCCGGTTCCTTCTTGGGTTGCAGTAGCAACGGCTGTGTTGGAGGTATGCATGGTGTAGATATAATTCGGATTCGTGTTTGGTATGGTAATTGCACCAGTAGTTCCATAACAAACGGGAACAGGGAAATTGACGGTAGGCGGCAACGGAGGCGCTATTATTTCTATGCGGAATGGAGTGCGGAAACTCTCGCACCCTGTATCGTTGTTGACAAAGGTTACATAATAATTCCTGTCAAAATAAGAAGTGGTTGCAAATGTTGCTGAAGTGATAACCGTACCGTCGGCGTTATACCATCTGGCAGCAAAACCGCTTGGTATAACAATGCCTGTTTCCGTAGCATAATTTTTAGTTCCGGAGTTATAGCAAGGTTTTAGATAATTGTTCGTCAATACGGGCGCTTCGGGCAACGGGCGAACTTCAATAAACATGGAGTCCAAAATGATTTCGCCACAAAACTCAGGCCATACTTCTACTCTATACCAGCCGGTCATTTCCACTGTTGAGTTGGGTATAATTGTAAATTGTTCCTCGGAATAGAAACCATTAGGACCTGTCCACCTGTAATAAGTTTGACCCAAGGTTACACAATACAAGTTTATGTTGTCGCCCGCACACTTGAGCAATCCTTCGGGGTCGTAGGCAATACGGGCTGTTTGCAGGTCGAGCATGTGTACCGGTTGGTCGATAGTGAGTACGCAGCCCAATGCTTGTGCCTCAGGGCTGAGATCGGTTATGCGTACCATTACGTCTTCTCCCCGTCCACCATGGATAAAATCTCCGGTACTATTCGCTAACAACGGATCCGTTCCGGGTATTTCATACCAGTAAGGACCATTGCCGTATCCACCCGCACCTTGCAGGCGTAAACGTCCTACCGTATGTCCTACACAGACGTATGCCGAAGAGTGCATCGGATCTATCGAAGCCATGGGCTGACGATACACAAAAGTAAGGGTATCGCTAATTGCCGGGCTGCAACTCATTCCATAGGTAACTGTGTACATTCGAATTTGGTAACTACCGTTGCGCCAAACAGTGAAGAAATCTCCCGGCAGTATTTCCCGGGTGTCGTATTGGTCGGTCGGAAGTGTAACTCCCCATTCATTAACGGCTCTCAAGATTTGATAACGAGTGCCGGTGGTAGCATCTACCCTGTTTACGAGCCCGTTAGGATACAGTTTTATATTGCCGCCTTCGGCACAGGGAATAAATTCGGTGGCGAAAGACAACGCCGGGTCTATATATAAAGGTTCCGGAACAGTGAGGGTTATAGTTACCGTGTTACCACAAGCTCCATCGATTACGTCAAAGGTATAGCTTCCGGGTGTAACGCCATCGGGATTAAGCGGTGTTGCCGCATCTACCCAAGCATCAGGATTTGCCCACCAGCTGGCTACGGCATTGGCAGCGTAATCACGGTGGAAAGGATTAAAGAACGGTGTGTATCCTGCCGGAATGGTAACGTCTTTCCAAATTACTTTTGGATCGCCGGGTCCATTGGGACCATTCACAAAAACAATACGGGTACCTCCGGGTATATTCGTTTGAGTAATAGTCGGAGAATTATACGTACCGGTAGTATATCCTGTAACTATAAATGCATACGTTTTATTTAGAAAATCTTTACACGATCCGTATCGGCGAAGATAGGAGGCAGAAGAGGATGTCCTATAGCTATAGTCATTATTCATGTTCCAAGTCAAGTATACCGCATTTATGACAGGAACAACTACGCTGACGGTTTTAACATCCGGCGGATCGCATGGCGTTGTCATTCGTATCTGGTAGGTTCCGGGAAGCAGATTGGTGCGGGCACTTCCGTAAGGATAAGCATACCTGGTGGTAGTGGCGGCACCGGGAGTTCCGGGAATCGTCAGTATGGGAGGGATTTCTTGTCCATCGGGAGCACTGATTACTTCTACAGTAGTTCCGGCAATGAAAGCAGTATTGTTAGCAGTACTACCTGCATCAATTGTAATGTAAGTTCTTCTTCCGTCTTCCGGACAGTAAGTTAGTGCGGTAGGAAGGGTCGCTGAATAAGAGCGGGTAATATTGCCGGGTGCAGCAAGATTTAGCGTTAGTATGGTAGGTGTGTCTCCCGGGCATGGGGTAATACGCACTTGATAGGAACCAGGTAATAAATTTTCCCAAGCGCTGCCGTAAGGATACTGAATATAAGAACCGACAGCAGTAACCGTTATCGGTGCGGGTAACGCTTGCCCGGCCGGAGCGCTGATGACTTCTATAACGGTGCCCGGAATAAAAGAACCTGAGGTACTGTTTGCACGAATATCCATATAAGCTGTTTTTCCGTCGGGCGGACAAGCAAGTAATCGGAAAAAATTTCCTGTATATGTAGGTCTGTTTAAGGTTACTGTCGATGATATCCACTTCGCACCGTGAGCGCCTTCATATTCTACCCTGTAAGGACCTCCATAGGGCACATCTGCAAATGCCATGGAGTTTCCGCTTGTTATGGTATTGGTTGCTACTACGTTATTCGATGCATCGAGCACTCTTCCGGTTATCGGATAGCATACGGCACGACCTCTGTTCGGTAAAGTGGTCGTTGAAGAAGGAAAAGCCGCGGTAATAGTATTTCCGGTACAAGTAAAAGCTGTTGTACTGATTGATGCCGTTATAGTCGGTCTTTGTAAGATAATGTTGGTAGGCGCACCAAGTTGCCCACAACCTTTTACCCGTAGACTGAGCGTTACGGCACCTGCAGTGGAGGCTATACCGGCAGGATATCCGCTAGCCGCAGGGTATAAATCTTCGTATGTGTAATCAATAAGCGAAATGATGTCTGTCCCTGATGTATTGCCGCGTATATAAGAAGTGCTGCCGTACGGTACGCTTGCTACGGATTGTTTTCCGGTGGCTATTTCTGTAAGTACAAATTCGTAGTATTTAGATATCATTGCCGAGTTATTCAGATAGGGATATAATTCGTGCGAACTTGCTACCATTGATAAATAAACATTTAATCCTTGACAACCGGAGTTGGCTATCATAGCCGGATAAGCAGTAGAATAAAGCGCCATCGCCGTAGTGGGAACATCGGAAGCAACCAGTGGTACATTTGCTGAAACGGTTACTTCTTTACCGCAACCATCTCTTAGCATAAACGTATAATCTCCTCCCGCAAGGTCTTCTATCGAAAGTGTACCGGCAGCATTTAGCGTAAAAAGGGTTGGACCGGTGTAATTGGGCGGCCACGCTGTCATGGTGGCGGTATAAGGCGCTGTACCATGTATGAAACTAATCGGTATTAACCCTGTAGGAACGCAATTTAATGACGTCCGTATATTGGGCGTTGCTATGGCCATATTGGCTTCGGTAAAGGTAGAGGTAATCAGTACCGAATTGTTGGCTTGTACGTTTATCCATTCTCCTTCCGAAAAACAAAACACGCGCACGTAGGCAGTGTATGTTCCGGGCCGCAGGTTACGAATGTAGCCGTCGCCCGGAGCTGGAGTACGGGTATCTCCATCAATAGACAACGTACCGTATTCCAACTGTGTCATATCAAAAGCTGAATTATCTTCAATTTTAATGAAAAGAATACCGTTAGCTTCACAGGTTGAATTCTGGACTACTGTTGTTGTTATGTTTGGCTCGCATGCTGCTTGGGAAAAACCACTGACAATGCTAACAAAGCATAATAGGCAGCTCAACATTAATTTTGTTGTAAATTTTTTCATGTTGTTATAATTTTAATTAGACGTTCGTGATAATGTTATATATAAACGAGCACTTACCGGCTCTTTTTCATCTTTTGTATAAAAAACTTCGCTGCTTATCAATAAAAGTTTTTCGGGCTCAGTAAAAATATATTCGTATTGATTAATGCGTACTTCTTCTGCTTGTTCTTCTTGTTCTGAATCCGGAAATTCAAAATGTATAGTAGAAATTTGTACGAGTGGATTTTTATATTGTTGAGTAATGGTGGTTATATAGTCGTAATCTTCTGTTGTTTCTTCTATTGAATCTAACTGTTGTTCGTCGATTTCGTCAGTCGAATCTGAGCCTTCTTCTATGGTTTGGGCAAATTTCATTTCGATAATAGCGTCAAAAAAAAGAATTTCATCTATATTTTCGAGGGTATAGGCGATTTTTGTTTCTTTTTTTGATTTGTTCAATGGAGCTTCACGAAGCTCTGCACTTTCAAGTATCCATGTACCGACGAATTGCCTGTCAAAAATCTCCGCCACTGCCGATCCGGAGAGTAGCAAGACAATTATACCAGTTAATAAAAATTTTATTTTTTTCATATGTATTAATGTATATTTAAAACATCGTTTATATAAGTAAAAAAACAAACAAATAATCGCAAAACAAACTTAATTCACCGTCCGGCTTACTAAGAATCCCTTTATGATTGAAAATACCGAACTAACAATCCGGATAGAAATCAAATTCAGCAGCATAAAGCGGGTACAATGAATTCCTTTTGAAAATAATCATCATCGACTTGACTCTACCCTTCGGACTTTTACGCTTAAAAACGAGAAGATAAAGGAAAAAGGAATATTCATTGCAACCCGCTAACTGCTTTGATGTTTTAATTTCGCGCAACAGAAACAAAAAAAACATTCGGTCAAGTATTTTATGTTTGACCGAATGGATATTAAAAATCTTTGATCGGATGTTGTGCCCAATCAAAGCGACTGTTTTGTAAAAAAGTAATAAGTAAAAATGAAACAGAAAATTTTTCGAAGACAAATCGGATAACCTTTATTAAGTTTTTCTTTTGGTAAAAGAAAAACTTAACCAAAATATTTTGGTTAAAATTCAAAGACACTATGCCCTTTGTATAAAGGTAGAGCAATTCCATATAGGTTAGTCAATTTTAATACAAAATTAAGATTTTTTTTTGTAATTAACAATCTTTTTGTAAAAAAATCAAAAATAGTATGATTTTTTTACAAATCATACCTTGGATTCGTACATAAAGCTACAAATTTTCCGGTAAAGTTTTTTAAATTACGTTAATTAAAATGATTATCTTTGCAAAAAACAATTTATACTTGAAAATAAAACATGATTTTATTCTTCCAATCTCCGGTCGGCAACCTGTTTGCAGTAGAAACGACAACAAAATTATCTCCCGTTGATATAGAAAAATTAGTTTGGCTTTTTGGTGAAGCGTCGCTTGTAGAAAAAGAAACCATTGAAGGTTTCTTCATCGGTCCTCGCCGCGAGATGATTACGCCGTGGAGCACCAATGCCGTGGAAATTACCCAAAATATGGGCGTTGAGAGAATAATTCGTATCGAAGAGTTTTTTGCCGTAAAAAGTAAAGATGCCAAGCACGACCCAATGTTGAGTCGTATTTATGAAGGTATTGGGCAAGATATTTTCACCATCACAAAAACACCCGACCCGATTCTTTATATCGACGACATCGCAGCTTATAACCAACAAGAAGGTTTGGCGTTAAGCGAAGATGAAATCGAATATTTGAACAGTGTAAGCGAAAAATATGGTCGCAAATTGACCGACAGCGAAGTTTTTGGATTTTCGCAAGTAAACTCAGAACACTGTCGTCATAAAATTTTCAACGGGATTTTTGTTATCGACGGTGAAGAAAAAGAATCCTCACTGTTTCAATTAATTAAAAAAACTTCTGCCGAAAATCACAACGATTTAGTTTCGGCTTATAAAGATAATGTGGCTTTCAATGCCGGACCGAAAATGGAGCAATTTGCACCAAAATCGGGCGACAAACCTGATTTTTTCCAAGTGAAGAAAATCGATTCAGTTATTTCATTGAAAGCAGAAACACATAATTTTCCGACAACTGTTGAACCTTTCAACGGTGCCGCAACAGGAACAGGAGGCGAAATCCGTGATAGATTAGGCGGAGGAAAAGCGTCTTTGCCAATTGCCGGAACAGCTGTTTATATGACTTCTTACCCACGCACGGAACAAAATCGCGAGTGGGAAAAACCTTACGCAGAACGCAAATGGTTGTACCAAACACCAGAACAAATTTTGGTTAAAGCGTCGAATGGTGCATCTGATTTCGGAAACAAATTCGGACAGCCGCTTATCTGCGGCTCTTTGCTGACTTTCGAACACACCGAAAACAACAAAAAATATGGCTACGACAAAGTAATTATGCTTGCGGGCGGTGTTGGTTTCGGCAACAGAAAAGATGCGTTGAAAGGAATTCCCGAGCCGGGCGAAAAAGTGGTGGTGCTTGGTGGCGACAACTATCGTATCGGAATGGGCGGCGGCGCCGTTTCGAGCGTTGATACAGGCCAATTTTCGAGCGGAATTGAACTGAATGCTGTGCAACGTGCCAATCCCGAAATGCAAAAGCGTGCGGCAAACGTAATTCGCACATTGGCAGAATCTGATGACAATCCAATCGTATCTATACACGACCACGGAGCAGGCGGACACTTAAACTGCTTGTCGGAATTGGTAGAAGCAACAGGCGGAAAAATCGAAGTTGATAAACTGCCGATTGGCGACCCTACCCTTTCAGCAAAAGAAATCGTGGGTAACGAGTCACAAGAGCGTATGGGCTTGCTCGTGCCAAAAGAAAGCGTGGAGAAAATCCGCAAAATTGCCGACCGTGAACGTTCACCGATGTATGAAGTAGGCGAAACTACAAACGATATGCGTTTCGTTTTCGAGCAAAAAGACGGAAAACGTCCTATTGACATGGCATTGGAAGATTTTTTCGGCAAAGCGCCCAAAACCTATATGAAAGACGAAACTGTCGAAGAAACTTTTGCCGAACCGCAATACGAAACTTCGTCTATACATAAATATATAGAGAATGTATTGCAAATGGAAGCAGTTGCCTGTAAAGATTGGTTAACAAACAAAGTTGACCGCTCGGTAACCGGGAAAGTGGCTCGTCAGCAATGTCAAGGCGAAATTCAATTGCCGTTAAGCGATTTGGGAGCTGTGGCGTTGGACTACACCGGAACCGCAGGTATCGCCACTTCAATCGGACACGCACCGCAAGTGGCGTTGGTCGATGCTGCTGCCGGCTCGGTTATGGCGATTGCCGAATCGTTGACAAACATTGTTTTTGCCCCTTTGAAAAACAAAATTGAAAGCATTTCGTTGAGTGCCAATTGGATGTGGCCTTGTAGAAACAAAGGCGAAGACGCACGTTTGTACAAAGCAGTTGAAGCTTGTTCGGACTTCGCTTGTGCATTGGGCATCAATATTCCGACCGGAAAAGACTCGCTTTCGATGACGCAAAAATATGGAAACGACAAAGTTTTTTCGCCCGGAACAGTAATTATTTCAGCAGGAGCAGAAGTTTCTGACGTGAAGAAAATTGTTAGTCCTGTTTTGGTAAAAGACAAAGATACAGCAGTTTATTACATTGATTTTTCTTTCGACGAATTTAAACTTGGCGGCTCGGCTTTTGCTCAATCGCTCGATAAATTGGGCAATGAAGTACCAACCGTGAAAGATGCGGAATATTTTGTTGATGCTTTCAACACCATTCAAGAACTGATTGAAAAAGGCGAAATCCTTGCAGGACATGATATTTCTGCCGGTGGAATGTTAACAGCTTTGCTTGAAATGTGTTTTGCAAATGCAACAGGCGGATTGAAAGTAAATTTAAGTCCTCTAAATCTCCCTCAGGGAGATTTTGTGAAAGCACTTTTTGCTGAAAATCCGGGTGTTCTTATTCAAGTAAAAGACACCAAATCTGTAGAAAAAATATTACAGGATAATGGTATTGGATTTGCCAAAATTGCAATCCCAACAGATGAACGCACTCTTGTTTTAAGTCTCCCTGAGGGAGATTTAGAGAGCTTTGACATCGACAATTTGCGTGATTTGTGGTTCAAAACGTCTTATCTTTTAGACAGAAAACAAAGCGGCGAAAAATGTGCAGAATCCCGTTTTGAGAACTACAAAAATCAGCCGCTGCAATTCGATTTTAACAAATCATTTACCGGAAAATTAAGCCAATTCGGTTTATCGACCGACCGCAAACCAAGCGGAATTAAAGCCGCCATTATTCGTGAAAAAGGAACAAACGGCGAGCGTGAAATGGCTTATTCAATGTATTTAGCCGGTTTCGACGTAAAAGACGTTCATATGACCGACTTGGCTTCGGGCAGAGAAACATTAGAAGATGTAAACTTCATCGTTTTCTGCGGCGGTTTCTCAAACTCAGACGTTCTTGGCTCAGCAAAAGGATGGGCAGGTGGTTTCTTGTACAACGAAAAAGCGAAAAAAGCTCTCGATAATTTCTACAAACGTCCCGACACACTGAGTTTGGGTATTTGCAACGGCTGTCAATTGTTGATTGAATTAGGTTTAATTAATCCCGACCATGACCGTAAACCAAAAATGTTGCACAACGATTCACACAAATTTGAATCGACATTTATCGGCGTAACAATTCCCGAAAATAAATCAGTATTATTCGGCTCGCTTTCAGGCTCAAAACTTGGTATTTGGGTAGCACACGGCGAAGGAAAATTTCGGCTTCCAAAAGAAAAGTCAGCATATAATATCGTTGCAGAATATTCTTATGACGCTTATCCTGCTAATCCAAACGGCTCGGATTACAACGTTGCTGCAATTGCCTCAAACGATGGCCGCCATTTAGCAATGATGCCGCACTTGGAACGTGCCATTTTCCCTTGGCAATGGGCATACTATCCGCAAGACCGCAAAAACAGCGACCAAATTACACCTTGGTTAGAGGCGTTTGTGAATGCGAAAAAATGGATTGAAAGCAACAAATAGAAAAACATAAAAAAGCAGGCTTTCGATTTCGGAAGCCTGCTTTTTTAGTATTAGTTTTTAATAAGGAAAAAGATTGCGTTTAACGGGCACAAAGATGAAGCTTTTTTTTAACACTGCAAATTTTAAAAATATGTTGTATAGCATAAAATCAGGCATTTTTTAGTCAAAAATATAAAATTCGCTTGATTGCATACGAGGTAATACAGTTAGTTGTACTTCGTTTCCTATTTGTATACCATTGTTTTCCAACGCTTCCTTTACTGTTTCAAATGCTTTTTCAGGCGTATTATTCTCTCGGCTAAGATGGCAAAGGTAAATGTGCTGCAACTGTTCTTGATAATGCTCTACCAAAAAAGAAGCCGTATCATCATTGCATAAATGTCCTTTATCACCTTTTATCCTATTCTTTAAATATATCGGATATTTTCCGTTGTCCAACATTTCCATATCATAGTTTGCTTCTATAACCAAATAATTTGCTTGTTTAAGATAAGGCAAAGAATGTTCACAAATATATCCTAAATCGGTAGCCAATGTAAAATTAGCATTTTTATATTCGATAGAATATCCTAAACTTTCCGTGGCATCGTGCGAAACAGGAAAAGCTGTAATAGAAAAATCGGCAATGGTTATTTTTTCATGTATGTCAATAAATCGTTTACTTCCATACAATTTTTCAGTTACAATATAACATTTGTTTATGCCGTCCAATATTTTTTCGGTCGAATAAACAGGCACATGATATTTTTCGCCCAATATGCCGACAGATTTTATATGGTCAAAATGGTCGTGCGTAATGAAAACAGCTAAAATATTTTCCAATCCATACCCAAAATTTTTCAGCCTTTTCTTTATTGTTCGAATTCCAATTCCGACATCAATCAAAATACCATGATGCGCAGTTCCTATAAAGTAACAATTTCCACTACTTCCACTCGCTAAACTAAAAAAACACAATCGGTTCACTTTTTTACAATTTTTACGCAAAAGTATGTTTTTTAAAGGACTTTTTTGGTTGAGATAAAAAAAATATAAAAAAAAGAGTAAAAAATGATGTCTTGTTAAAAAATGTTATATCTTTGCTCATCGGATAATTGTGTTGAACATATTGTCAAATTGAACGTTTTAATCATAGTAAAAATCAAAAAAAAACACAATATGAAAAAGCTAATTACTTTATTATGTGGTTTACTATTGACTGCTTCTTTATTTGCGCAAACAAGGTATGCACAAGCACATGAAGTGCCGCATTTTTCCCACTGGTCTATTTTTGTAAAAGGAGGACTTGCCGTGTTTGACGGAGACGTATTGCAAAAATACAATGAGGTTTTTGCAACTGCCGATAAAAACTTTGGACTTGGCGCAGGCGTGGAATATTCTTTCAATCCTCGTTGGGGCTTGGCGTTTGAGTACAACTACATTAAATATGGCGCCGATGTATCTAATTTGGCATTTGAGGGAAATATGCACTTGCCGTCTGTTCTTTTGTCTGCAAATTTGTCGAATTTGTTTTACAATCATCGCAAACGCTATAAATGGAACGTGTATCTTAACGTCGGATTTGGAGTTGGTTTTTATGATGTGGAATCAACCAGAGTTCCCGACCATCCGGTTTCTATTGCCCATCCAAATGGTCCAAGAATACAACCACATAGAATTAAAAACGGAAGAGCCGGCGCTGCTATTGGTGGATTGAATATAGAATATAACTTCTCCAAAAGCTTTGCTGTCGCTTGGTCGAACCAATACCGTATGTTTAACAAGGATAATTTGGAAGCAGCTGATTTTCAATGGGGAAACATGAACGATGCTATTTTCACCACCATGTTAGGACTTCGGTATAAGTTCAATCCTAACAAAGATTACCATACTAGAAATATTGATTTTGCAACGTTTGATGAACTTAGAGATCCATCGCCTGCAAGCAATGATGACTTGCTAAAACGGTTGGACGATATGGATAACAGGCTGGCAGCAGTGGAGGAAAGACCAATACCTAACATTGATAAATTGCAAAAACAAGTTGACGACTTAGAAGCGCTCGTTCAGGAGCATCTTAAGCGTGCACCTGTTGAAGACAAAGAGCCGGGCGCTTATACGAATTTTCATGGTGTGCCGATTCCATCTGAAATGGCAGCAGTTATACCATCAATATTCTTCGATTTCAACAGTGCAGAGTTAGACCAACGTTCATTGGGCATTATAAAAGAAGTAGCATTGAGAATGATACAAATTCCTGATTCAAGAATTGAAATTAGAGCTTATACAGATAAACCCGGAAGCGAAGAGTATAACCTAAGATTGAGTCTTAGAAGGGCTTTGGCTGCAAAAAACCAATTGGTTAATGTTCACAAAATCAATCCCGACCGAATCATCGTGAATGGTTTAGGTAGAATTCCGGAACCGGCAACTCGATTCCAATTAAACCGTCGTGCTGATTTCTTCTTCGATAAATAATATTGAAAACAAATAAAACAGAAAAAGCAATGTAAAGTACAATCTTTGCATTGCTTTTCTACTTTTAGAAACTGTCGAAATTTTGCTCGCTAAATAAATTATGATGATTTTTTAGAAAAATTTCAGATTCGTTTTGCGATTTTAGCGAGCTAAATGAGCAAAAAAGAAGTTGAAATTTTACAAAAAAGCACATAATTTATGGCGAAAAATCAATTGATGCATCTATAATAAAATATTTGTGGAAAATTTAGACAGTTTCTAAGTAAATACATATGTGAATTTTAAAAGAAAATCGTTAATTTCGCAACACATAAAAAACAACTAAATGAAAATAAAAATAGTAAATAAATCGGTGCACGCATTGCCCGAATACGCTACCGATTTGTCGGCAGGAATGGACTTGCGAGCAAATATCGCCGAAAGCATCACGCTAAAACCATTGGAACGAAAATTAATCCCAACAGGATTATTTATCGAACTACCGCAAGGATACGAAGCACAAATAAGACCAAGAAGCGGACTGGCACTGAAAAAAGGAATCACGGTGCTGAATTCTCCCGGAACAATTGACGCAGATTACAGAGGCGAGATTGGCGTTATACTTATTAATTTATCGAACGAAGATTTTGTCATTGAAAACGGCGAAAGAATCTGCCAAATGGTTATTGCAGAACACGCGCAAGTAAGTTGGATAGAAGTCGAAGAGCTGAACGATACTGCAAGAGGTGCCGGTGGATTCGGACATACTGGAAAAAAATAATTTTTGTGTAAAAATTTTTATTTGATTTTTGGATTGCTTCGTTCCTCGCAATGACGAGAATTGCGTCATTGCGAGGAACGAAGCAATCCAAAAGAATAACAACAAAAACTATACAAAATTACCAAATCCAATTATACAATAATCTGGCTTTTAGCCCGTTGTAAAAGAATGATAAACAAAAGAAATATAACAGCTTTTTTAGTGTTGCTATTAGCAGCATTTGCGTTGCAATCTTGTGGCAGCTCTAAAAAAGTTGCCAAAAAGAAACAAACGTCATACACACTTTCGGCAGGCGAAGAAAGACGGTTTACCTATTTTTTCTATGAAGCGCTAAAGCAGCGAGAGTTGGGAAACTATGACGTAGCCATCGAATTGTTGACAAAATGCTATCACATCAACGATTTAGATGCTGCTTTGATGAGCGAATTTTCCAATGTTTACCTGTCTGTCGGCAAGGTTGATTATGCCATTTCATACCTGACCAATGCCGTGGCGTTAGACGAAGAAAACAGCTGGTATCAACTAAATTTGGCAAACCTTTATCTGGCAATCGGAGATATAAAAACAGCTACTGAAATTTTTGAATTTTCGTCAAAAAAATTTCCCGAAAAAGAGGAGCTAAATCATTATTTGGTAGAACTGTATATGAGGCAACAACGATACAACGACGCCATTAATGCCTTAAATACAATAGAAAAAAAACAAGGTGTAAGCGAAGATACTTCTTTAGAAAAGTGGCGTATTTACTACAATCTTGGCGAAGGGAAAAAAGCGATGAAGGAGTTAGACGCTTTGATTGCAAAATTTCCTCGGGAAATGAAATTCCGTATTTTAAGAGGAAATGTGTATTTTGAAAACGAAGAATTCGACCGTGCGCTGGCAGAGTATAATTATGCATTGGATCATGAGCCCGACAATGGTTTTGCTCGCTTATCATTGACCGAATATTACCAAAAAACGGGCGAACACGAAAAAGCTCTCGCCGAAACAAACTATGCGCTACGAAGCAAAAATATTGATGTAGAAACAAAAATCGGCATTCTCGACGGCTATTTGAGCATGTTAAAAGAACAGAAAAAATGGGGAGACGAAACCATCAACCTGTTTGAAACACTATTAGAAATACATCCTAATGTCATTGAAATTCATCATTATTACGCATCACATTTAATCGCATTAGAGAAATTCGATGCAGCTGAAAAAGAATTTGAAACGATATTGGATATTGACCTTCAAAGCATTGAGGCATATTTCGGGATTATTCAAATAAAAATAAACCAAAAGAAACCGGAAGAACTCGTTGAGGTTACAAACAGGGCGATAGAAGTGCTGCCCGATGCGCCCGGATGGTATTTGTACCAAGGCATTGCCCATTTTCAGTTGAAGCAGTTGAACGAAGCTGTGGCAGCATACCAAAAAGGGCTTTCGCTTGTTGCCGATACAGACGGCGCATTGAAGTCTGATTTTTACGGACAGTTGGGCGACACCTATTTTGAGAAAAAAGAAAAAGAATCGGCTTTTGACAGTTACGAGAATGCGCTGAAATTCAATCCGATGAATGCCCACGTACTCAATAATTACAGCTATTATTTAGCGGAAGAAAACCAAGACCTGCTCAAAGCCGAGGAAATGATAAAAAGATGCTTGAAACTGACGCCAAGAAACACTGCCGCGTTGGATACATACGCTTGGGTGCTTTTCCGGCAAGGATATTACAATTTAGCAAAACGCTACGTCGAAGAAGCCATCAAGTACAGCGAAGAAAGTAGCGATGTGATTATCGAACACTACGGCGATATATTATATATGACAGACGATAAAGAAAAAGCGTTGGAAATGTGGAAACAATCGTTGGAACTGGGAAATCAATCCAAAACATTATTGCTGAAAATTCAAGAAGAAAAATACATTGAATAAAGGAAATAGAAAACAAGGAGACGAGGAAACAAGGTTAAAGAACTCGTTTACTTGTTTCCTCATTTCCTCGTTTCCTAAAAAAATATAAATATGAAACCTGTAATACGCATTTTGCTGTTTTGTACGATAATTTTTGCTCTCTCTTTGCAGTCGTGCCGCACAGTAAAAACAACAGAACCAAGAGTTGTCGGTGCCATTGAAATCAAAGATGTTTACCAATATATGATGGCGAATCAACCTGATTTTAAAACAATGAATATCAGTAAAATGAATTTGAGTTTTAAGATGGGCGGACAATCGTATAATGTACGCGGTTTTATCCGAATGGTGAAAGACAGCGCGATAATGATTTCGATACAACCTCTTCCGGGAATAGAAGTAGTTCGCGCGCAGATTTTGCCCAACGAAATCACGGTGGTGGACAGAATAAATTCGCAATATTATGTTTCAACTGCCGAACAGCTAAAAGCAGTAACCGGTATCGATTTTGAATTCAATACCTTGCAAGCATTGTTGAGCAATCAACTTTTTTTGCCGGGAATGGAAAAGAACCAATTTACCGAAAAAATGTTTGATGTCAGTATTTTTCCACCCGATTCATACGAAATGAAAGCAAATAAAAATTCATCGCCGATTCATCATTCATTCATTATAAATAAGCATTTGCAGTTGGAAAAAGCAATGATGATTGACAAAAAAAATCCCCAATCGCTGACATATGATTATGCGGATTTTATAAAAGTAAATGCGTATGATTTTCCTCATAAAATGACGATAACAGTGTTCGATGGGCGGAAATCCGAACGGATAGGACTCATTATCGGGAAGGTTGATTTTGACGTGCCCGTAAACATGAGTTTTTCCATTCCGGCAAAATATTCAAAAGCAGATATTCAAAATATTAGATTTTAAGTAATATAAAATAATTGTTGACATATATTTGAATGCCTAACGGCATTATCTCCCTTTGGTCGTTGACCGTTGGTTCTTGCTCGGCAGGAGATGAATTTGCCTCATAGGTTGCATTCCTATAGGAATGCAACCAACAATACAGATGCATTTTTTACCGAGCGATAATCTCTACGAGATTTTATAAAACGGATTTCATAAAAATATAACATAAAAATTTTTAGATTACATAAAATTACAAATGAAAAAAATCCTAATCCTATTTATTTCCATTTCTTTTGTTGCGGCAGCCAATGCCCAAACAAAAGCCATCAATAATTTGAAAGCAGAGCAAAAAAAGACGATGGCAAAGCTCGCCACAACAAGTAAATTGTTGGAAGAGAACAAGCAATCGACCACTTCCTCGTTAAATAAATTAAACTTGCTGACCGAGCAAATTTCAGACCGTCAGCTATTGATTTCGCAAATCAACCAAGAACTAAAATATATCGATAACGAAATCGTTGCAAAAAGAAACGAAATAGAACAGAAACAACTCCAATTAGAATCGCTGAAAAAAGAATATGCGGAATTAATGTATCGCACTTATTTAAGAAGCAATTCGCACGATAAATTGATGTTTATCCTATCAGCGCAAACACTTGGACAATCGTATCGAAGACTACGTTATTTACAGGAATTCTCCAATTACAGAAAATATCAAGCTGAAGAAATCGAAGCATTGACAATTGATTTGAACAACCAATTAAGTAATTTGGAGAAACGCAGGACAGACAGACAGTTCGCGATGAAAAGACGTGAAGCAGAAAGTACCCAATTAGCGCAAGAGAAAGACAGCCAGCAAGTGTTGATTGCCGACTTGAAGAAAAAAGAAACCGACTTGACAAAGCAGTTGAAAGCGCAGCAAAAGCAAATGGATAATTTGAACAATAGAATTGCCAATTTGATAAAGGAAGAAGAAGACCGAAAACGTCGCGCAGCCGAAGCCGAAGCAAGGAAAAGAGGCACCACCGCTCCCAAAGAAATTCCGATGACAAAAGAAGAACAGCTCATTGCCGGGAATTTTGAAAAAAACAGAGGTAAACTTCCTTGGCCTGTAGAACGAGGCATTATTTCAGGAAAGTTCGGCGAGCAACCACACCCAACGCTGAAGCATGTAACCGTTAATAATAAGGGAATTTATATCCAAACAGTGCAGAATGCCGAGGCTCGTTCTGTTTTTGAAGGAGTGGTAACTCAGCGTTTTTCTGCTCCCGGAAACAATAATGCAGTCATTGTTCGCCACGGAAATTATAGAACCGTATATTCTAATCTTACAGATATTTACGTAAAAGAAGGCGATAAAGTTACCGCCAAACAACGAATTGGGAAAATATATACTGACCGTGAAGACGGCAACAAAACAACTCTTTATTTTATGGTTTGGAAAGAAAAAGATTTGCTGAATCCGGAACCATGGCTTACCAAATAAAAAACTCACTGTCATTGCGGGCTTGATCCGCAATCTCCTAATAAACAAGAACGGTCTTTTGAGGAGATTCCATGTCAAGCACGGAGTGACAAAATAAGAAAAGAGTTGAAAAATCAACTCTTTTCTTGGGTGAAAAACGGGGCTCGAACCCGCGACCTTCGGAACCACAATCCGACGCTCTAACCAACTGAGCTATAATCACCATTTATTTGCGAGCACAAAGGTAATACCTGTTTTCCGTTTCTGCAAGAAAAAAACGAGAAAAAAGTTGCAGACAACCGGCAAAACAGAAAATTCTTCGCGCTACATTCTTCATTCTTCACTAAAGTTTTTAACTTTGCGACAAAATTCAAGATTTAAAATTACACGTAAATGTTATTTGATGAGTAATCTTGAATTTTGAATATGGAATTTTAAATCCTAAATTATCGAATTATGAATATTTCCTACAATTGGCTTAAACAATATATAAATGTTGACTTGCCGGCAACAGAAACAGCTAAAATCCTTACCTCGATAGGACTTGAAGTTGGTGCAATAGAAGAATTTCAAACCATAAAAGGCGGATTGGAAGGCTTGGTTGTGGGCGAAGTAGTCGCTTGCGAACAACACCCGGATGCCGATCGCTTGCGCGTAACCAAAACTGACATCGGCACAGGTGAACTACTCCAAATCGTGTGCGGTGCGCCAAATTGCCGTGCCGGACTGAAAGTAGTTGTGGCAACAATCGGCACAACATTATATTCGGGCGAAGAAAAATTTGCCATCAAAAAATCGAAAATAAGAGGCGTAGAATCGCATGGAATGTTGTGCGCAGAAGACGAAATCGGTATTGGCGACAGTCATGCAGGCATTATCGAACTGCCATTGGATACACCTGTCGGAATGTTGGCTAAAGATTATTACCAAGTTGCTAACGATACCGTTATCGAAGTGGACATTACGCCGAATCGGATTGACGCCGCTTCACATTTTGGTGTGGCGCGTGATTTAGCCGCTTATTTTTCGCAACGCGACGAGAATATCACTCTTCAAAAACCATCGGTTGAACATTTTAAAATTGATAATCAGAATCTTCCCGTAAAAGTAACAGTTGAAAATACAGATGCTTGCCCGCGATATTCAGGCGTTGCTATCGGCGGCGTTAAGGTAGAAGAATCGCCGGCTTGGTTGCAAAATTATCTGAAGGCTATTGGTCAGCGTCCTATTAATAATGTAGTTGATATTACAAATTATGTACTGCATTCATTAGGACAACCGTTGCACGCTTTCGATTTAGATAAAATTCTGGGGCATCAAGTCATTGTAAAAAATCTTCCCGAAGGCGCTAATTTTGTTACGCTCGATGGCGTAGAACGCAAATTGAGCGCAGAAGATTTAATGATTTGTAGCGCCGAAGGCGGAATGTGTATCGGCGGTGTTTTTGGCGGATTAACTTCGGGCGTAACTGAAAATACCAAAAACGTTTTCCTCGAAAGCGCGTATTTTAATCCTGTGAGTATTCGCAAAACCGCTCGCCGCCACGGATTGAATACCGATGCTTCGTTTCGTTACGAGCGCGGAACAGATCCAAATAATACATTGTATTTGTTGAAATATGCCGCATTGTTAATCAAAGAAATTGCAGGCGGAACTATTTCCGGCGAAGTTGTTGATATTTATCCGAAACCGATTGAACCAAAGCAGGTAACTATTTCCTACAAAAAAGTCAATACATTGATAGGAAAAGAAATTCCGAAAGATGTAATCAAATCTATTCTGAAAGCGTTGGAAATAGATATTATTTCGGAAGATGACGAAACCGCGTTGTTGTCAATTCCAACCTATCGCGTTGATGTAGAAAAAGATGTTGATGTGGTTGAAGATATTCTTCGCATATATGGTTATAATAATATATTGCCGGGCGAAGAAATGAAATCTTCATTGTCTTATTCGTCCAAACCCGACAGTCATAAATTACAGCAGATTATCGCAGAACAGCTTACAGCATCAGGCTTTAGCGAAATAATGAACAACTCACTGACAAAATCTTCTTATTACGAAAACCTCAACACATTCCCGATAGAAAATGCGGTAAAAATAATGAATCCGCTAAGCGTTGATTTGAGCGTTATGCGTCAAACGCTGTTGTTCGGTGGATTAGAAAGCATTGCGCACAATGCCAACCGCAAACATGCTGACCTGAAATTTTACGAAATCGGAACTTGCAATTCTTTCCATCAAGAAAAAAGAACCGATGAAAATCCGCTTGCCGCTTATAACGAAGAATTGCATTTGGCATTGTGGATTACCGGAAATAAAACGGCACAATCGTGGGTGCGCAAAGAAGAAAAAACAAGCATATATGAGTTAAAAGCTTATGTAGAAAACATGTTGTGCCGTTTGGGATTCGATTTGCAACGCTTGATTTTCGGCGAATATGCCGATGAGTTATTGAGCGAAGCGCTGACCATTCACACAAAATCAGGTAGTCAGCTTGGTGTTTTCGGAACAGTAAGCAAAAAACAATTGAAAACGTTTGATATAGAAAACGATGTTTTTTATGCCGATTTCAGTTGGGATAAACTATTGAAAGAAGTACGCAAACACAAAGTTACTTACACCGAAATTTCGAAATATCCCGAAGTAAACCGCGATTTATCGCTGTTGATTGACCAATCGGTACAATTTGCCGAAATAGAAAAAATAGCACGTACCACAGAAAACAAATTGTTGAAAAAAATCAGCTTGTTTGATGTATATCAAGGCAAAAACATCGAAACAGGTAAAAAATCTTACGCCGTAAGTTTTGTATTGCAAGATGAAACCAGAACACTTACCGACAGCCAAATTGATGCTATCATGACGAAGATGATGAAAAATTTGGAAGATAAACTGGGAGCGAAAATCAGGTAATTTTTTAAACGCAAAGTCGCTAAGACACGAAGACGCAAAGATTTAATTTTCTTTGCGTCTTTTTATTTATTAATGAAAAAACCTTCCAAGTCTTGAAGACTTGGAAGGTTTGAAATATCAAAAAAAGTTTTATTACGGAGTTGCTGTCAAATATCCGGGATTTACAATTTCAAATGTTTTAGGTCCATTTTCTGCTCCCGGTGTGTCCATAGCCCAAGCCCAAGTACCATCATTCATACGAGAATAGCTTGGTCTGGTGCCTTCGGGACGTCTCTCTGCACCATCGGTACCCCATGCAGGAAGCGGCTCATCTCCGCGAATAAATACACTAACTTCATTTTCCTGTGGATCTACAATTGCAATTTTCAACGTTTGTTGGTCTGATATTCCGGAGCTAACTCTCCAACCCACGTATGCAGGATTAGAGTCCAAACCGGCAGTAAAACTATTAAACAGGAATAAACGATATGCGCCGGCAGGAATTACGTCCGCCGCTGTTCCTGTCCAACTGCTCTGGCCATCATTTCTACTAAGTTTCACATCTCTCATTGGAATGTCTTCTGTACCGGAATTGTAAATTTCAACAAATTTGTGTTCTCCACTCACTTCCGTTAGGATAAGTGCTGTATAATCCACAGGAATAGGAGCAGTAAAACTGATACTGTCTATGTCGGCGATATTGTATTCGCTTGCTGTTCCATCGGTTTTGTGTACATAGATTTTTGTTTGTGCATTCACGGCTACTGTTCCAAGAACAAAAACGGCTGCTAAAAAAGCGCGTAAGATATTTTTTGTATTCATTTTAATGTATTTTTAAATTATTTTTTTACTTGATTTTATTGTTTTATGAATTTAACGACTTGTCCTTCAACTTGTAATAAATACATACCTTGTGATAATGAAGATACGTCAATATTAGTTGAATTGTCTTGTGTAAGAATACTTTGCAAAAGCGTTCCGTTCAAATCTAACAAGTCTATTTTTGCGCCTTCGTTCACGCCTTCGATTGTAAGATATGTTTTTACAGGATTTGGAAATACGAAAATTGACGATTCTATTTTTTGATTTTTAATTCCTGTTATCCCACTTGGTGATTGTGGCACTAACAATAAACCTGACGCATCGTTGCCATTAAATAAGTTAGGCGTTGGTGTTGTAAAATAGAAATCGCCTGTTCCATCAGGAATACGAGAGAATGATTTATCCGAAATGTCATATATTCCGGTATCTTCTGCTCTGATACATTGGTCTATTACATTACCGGCCGGATCTTCAAGCGTGATAATCAATATTCGTTGCGCTGTTAATCCGGTTGTGAATGCTCCGCCCGGATTTGTACTTGCGTTGTAACGACCCAGCAAAAGCAACAGCTCGTTCGGCTGTATCACGTGTGTTTGATTGCCTGTCCATGTAAGTCCTTGATTTCCGTCAGGAGGAAATACACCTCCGGTTGAACCATTGGCATTGTAATACAATTTGCAACCCGCCAACGAAATTTCTACGTCTCCAATGTTAATCAACTCATAGAATTTTTCAGGGTCGTTACCAACTCCGCTCACTTCGTTGATTTTTAATTTGGAATAGTCAATTTCCGGTAAGCCTAAAGCAAAACCGATGCGTGTAACATTTGTCAGAGTACTGCCTGATTTCATATTCACGGTCATTGTGTTGTTGTCGAAAACAATCTTTTGCACGCTCGAAAGCGCATAAGATGTGTTCTCTCCATCTGCACTCACAGTAATCTTGTATAATTCCTGCGCTGCGACAAATTGCCCTGCTGCCAGCAAAGCAATTCCAAAAAGAAAGATTTTTTTAATCATACATTTTTTCATTAAGGTTTTTATTTTTGGTTCAAGATTATTATTTCTTACATTTTGCAGTGAACAAAGATACATTTTTTTGATGATAATTATAATTTTGTTGTACAAAGATAATCTTTTTTATGTTTTTCTAAATGCACAATAGGTTGTGTAATAACTAACTTTAAACTTGATTTCAGTTCTTTGTACGATTTGCATTCATCTATATCTTTTTGTTTATCAATTAATTATAATTTTATCTTTTGTGTAATTTATTTTTATGTCCGTATATCAATCGCTATAAAGCTATTTTTATCGCAAAAAAACAGAAATTTTATTTTTTTTTCTAAATATACAGATTAACTTTAACCCGTTTTTGTTTTGGTAAAAATCACATCTTTTTACGCCATGTTCGTACTAAAAACAAAACAAAAACGTTTTAATATGTAAGTTGATAAGCCAACTCGTCCACTTGTTAACTCGTTAACTAAACTAATTACTATGACAGCAAAAGCAGGATATATTACCCAAGTTATTGGTCCCGTGGTCGATGTATGCTTCGATAAGGGATCGGGAATGGATTCGGTGCCCCAAATTCACGAAGCATTGGAAATTACTCGCGAAAACGGTACAAAATTAATCGTTGAATGCCAGCAACACATCGGCGAAGAAACAGTGCGTACTATTGCGATGGACTCTACCGACGGATTGATGCGCGGTATGGCAGCAATTCCCACAGGCAGTCCCATTACAATGCCCATTGGCGAGCAAATCAAAGGACGCTTGCTCAACGTTATCGGCGATGCTATCGACGGCATGCCACAACCCGACAAAAAGGGCGCATATCCAATCCACAGAGATCCACCCAGATATGACGAATTATCTACTTCCAAAGAAGTTCTTTTTACCGGAATTAAAGTTATTGACTTGTTAGAGCCTTATTTAAAAGGCGGAAAAATCGGACTTTTCGGTGGCGCCGGAGTTGGTAAAACAGTTCTGATTATGGAACTTATCAACAACATTGCCAAAGGTTATAACGGTTACTCGGTTTTTGCCGGAGTGGGCGAACGTACGCGCGAAGGAAACGATTTGCTTCGCGAAATGATTGAATCGGGCGTTATTCGTTATGGGAAAGAGTTTCAGGAGGAAATGAAAAAAGGAAATTGGGATTTATCCAAAATAGATAAAGACGAATTGGCAAAATCGCAGGCAACGTTGGTTTTCGGGCAAATGAACGAACCGCCCGGCGCACGCGCTTCCGTAGCATTATCGGGATTGACCGTTGCCGAAGCTTTCCGCGACGAAGGCGGAAAAAGTGGCAGCAAAGATATTCTGTTTTTTATTGATAATATTTTCCGTTTTACACAAGCAGGCTCGGAAGTGTCAGCTTTGCTCGGTCGTATGCCT
>Ga0082212_10002726_pt1 | contig 25475 bp, 25 predicted proteins | sample TergutNt197P3_FD_71548 | JGI IMG/M metagenome (GOLD analysis project Ga0082212, IMG submission 71548) | Neocapritermes taracua P3 segment gut microbial communities from Petit-Saut dam, French Guiana - Nt197 P3 | ecosystem: Host-associated > Arthropoda: Insects > Digestive system > Gut ...
CAAGGCAACCGAGCAAATTGAGCATCGTACTCTTGCCGGAGCCGGACGCTCCCATAATGGCAACGTAATCCCCTTCGGCAACTTCGAGACTCACCCCCCGCAAAGCCCGGACGGTCTCCCCTTTGAGAACGTATTCCTTCTTGACATCAACTAATTTAGCGGCAAGTTTCATAGTTTAGTGCCCATTGCGTTCGGCGGCTCGCCGGGCTTCATAGTCTTTGAGCGTCGTCGGTTTGACTTCCATCCCGATTCTGACTCGCTGGACACCCTGGACAATGTACGTCTCCCCCGGTTTCACTCCCGGCTTCAAAGGATGATCCAGCACAATCCGCATTTGATTATCGAGCAACCGACCGATTTCAATATCCCGACGCTGAACAAGGTCCGCTTCGTAGGGAGGGACTTCCTTTCCATCTTCGTCCAAGAGCGGTAAGCCGTCAGGGGCTTTCGGGTGATACATTCCTTTGACAACGACCAGCACGTACTTGGTATCAAGGTCGGTCAAAATCGCCTCTTCTCGAACCAATACGGCATCTTTGACGATTTCGTAAGGCACTCGAACCCGACACGCCTGTCCCGGATAGATCAGGTGATCTTCTGCTTCGCCCGTTTTCAACAGCGGGTTTTTTATCTCCGCCCGGAGAGTAATCTGTCCCGATGCCCAGTTTATTCGGTCGTCCACCAACGTTACAACTTTTCCCGGTATGTCGAAATTGAACTTGAAAACATCCACGCCGGTCATCAACGAGACATCGACATTCATTCCCGTCAGAGCGAGCGGTTGTTCGGAAGGAATTCCGTTTTGCCCCGCTTCCGGTGCATTCATTGCCTTGTTGAATTCTTCCCGAAAACCGAGTCGGTCTTTCAAATCGGTAACTTGCCGGTCACTCAACTTGAATTCGACGAACATCGGATCAAGTTGCGTGATAGAAAGCAAGACCGCCTGTGCTCCGGTGGGACTGACGTAATTACCGATGTCCACCAAATTTTTCGTTGTTTTGCCCGTGATGGGGGAACGCAAATCGGTATATTGCAAATCTAATTCTGCTTTACGGATGGAGGCGTTTGCCAGTTCGATTGCCGCAAGAGTCATGTCGTAGTTTGCCTGCTGGGTCTGCAAGTCTTCAGCGGTACCTGCGCCCCTTTCGAGTAGCATTTTCTGTCGTTCCAAATTGGATTTGGCGAGCGATGCTTTGGCTTCGCTATTCGCCAGTTCTGCTTTGGCGGCAAGCAGAGCAATCTGGTATGTGTCTTGTTCAATCTGTGCCAGTCGGTCACCTTTTTTGACAATGGCACCGGGCTTGAAAAAGAGTTCTTCCAGATAGCCGGAGACCCGGGTTCGAATTTCCACTGAATTGTACGGTACGGTATGTCCTTCGGTGTAGATGTAAATGGGTGCATCATCAGTGCCAACACTCTCGACGATGACTTCCGGTTTGAGAGCTCCGCCGGGACCTGCGGCACTACCTTGTTTTGCACAGCCGCACAGTAGGGGCAAAGAGAAACAAAAAAGCAGGCAAACGCTCGAAATTCGGTCAAACATGGAAAGGAAACGGGTACTTCAATGCAGTGAACACCCCATTTTATCCGAAACGGCGGGAAAGGCAAGAGTGTGTCCGCGGACTACGGGGCTTGTGAAACCGCCGGTTGTGTCGATACAGATGTAGGTGCATTTTCGGCAACCGATACTGTATCCTGTGCTTCGATGAGCCGCCGTGCCATGTTATTGTTCAGATGGATCGTCGATGTTTTGGATTTTTCTGTCACCGAATCCGTTATTTCTGTGGTGTATCCGACTTGCTGAATGGCTGAACTATTTTGCGTCGAAAGATTTCGGCTCGCTTCGGCAATGAGCGAATTGGACTCCAAAAAGTCCCGAATGGTCGGTTCCGCCGGTGTTAGCGGTTTGCGCCCCGCCAAAATGGTGTGGGTCGGTTGCGGCTTCATTACCAATGCTTCGTTCAATTTGTCGTCGAGCCGCACCAAAATGCAGAGTGACTTCTCCTCGCCGCCGATTTCGTCCACCGGCAGGAAAAAGTTGTAACCATGTCCGAGAGGCTTCTGGTGCGAATAATACTCTTCGAGCGTGTCCGCTTCAAACCGAAAAATTTTGAGCGGCTTTGTATGAGCAGGATTGGTTTCATTCCCGTCGAAAACGTAGACGGTGAAGTCTCCGTCCACTTTGATCGCTTGATGTTTCTTTTGATTGTCATAAAAATGGACCCGCCCTGCCAGACCTCGCATTGCGGTTCCCTCTGGTGTTGTTTGCACACAGGCATTCCAGGCATCGACGATTTCGACGGGCGTTTTGGCAGCATTTTTTGCCAAGGGATTCTTTGCCTGCATCTGTTTCACTGCCAACGGCGTATGACAGCCGGCAACAAGAAGGAGGAGCAACAATATACCGATGGATATTTTAACGGATCGCAGCATCATTTGTTGGGACGTAATTTCGGTAACTTTAATCCAATGGGGAATCATCGGGATTTTTCGCCATTGCGTCAAGAGCAATTTCGAGGACGAAACGAATTGACGGATTGGCTGTTTGGAAGTCCTGTTTGACAATGTGGTATCCTGTGCTAAAATTCCCAAGTGACGAGCCAATTGTTTTCCCCTCAAAGAGGGTATTTTTTCGCAACTCTTTTATCCGAAAAGACTTTGGCTTGCTCATATCACTTCGGCAAGCAGAAATAAGAACGACGAACGACCAATAATGGCAAAGAATAGCGAAGTTACATTAAGTTCCAGAGATAAACAAACGCTCCAAAACATCTTGAAAATGGCAAATGACGTTGCCGGACAAGCGTTACGAAAACGAGACCCCGCCGTCGATATACCGGTGCGTGCCCTTTCCAACGTCAGTTTCAACGAGCGGAAAAAGTTCATCGAGATGGGCAAACGTACATCGCAGCGGCAACTCTTCAACCTCTCACAGGCACGGAGTTTTATGCAAACGATGCTCGTTGCCAGCGGAACGAAACAACTCATTGAACAGGGAAAATCAACGAGTATTCGGGGACTCTATTATCTGCTCAAACACACGATTGACGGCGTAAAAGAGGAAACGTTCGACGAACAAGGAGACTGCGACAACATCATTGAGGATATGGAAGTGTTGCTCAATTCCTTGCGAGAGGAACTCCATCTCGCCGCCGAAACCAGAGGAAATATGGTCGGCAATCTCACCATCGTGGATAAAGGAGACGAAATCGACTGTACTCGAATGGGAAGCGGAGGATATGCCATCCCGTCCATCGTGGAATCGAGTGTGATCCAATTCAAAAAGTGTACCGCCAAGTTTATTCTGCATGTCGAAAAAGGAACGGTTTGGCAACGGTTCAACGAAGACAAGTTCTGGAAAAAACACCAATGTATTTTGACGCACGGAGCCGGTCAGCCGCCGCGTGGTGTACGGCGATTGCTCTATCGGTTGCACGATGAACTGAAATTGCCAGTCTATTGTCTGTTCGATAACGATCCCTGGGGATACTACATTTACAGCGTCATCAAACAGGGTTCGATCAATTTAGCGTTTGAATCGCAGCGGATGGCGGTGCCCAATGCCCGATTCATCGGCTTGCGGAGCAACGATTTTGCCCGTTGCAAGTTGTCGAACAGTGTAAAAATTGCCTTGAACGAGCAAGACCGCAAGCGGGCAAAGCAGATTGCCGAGTATCCGTGGTTCGCCCACAAAAAGGCGTGGCAAAAGGAGATTGCCATGATGCTCGATAATGGTTTCAAGTTGGAAGTCGAGGCACTCACAAGCCGGGACATCAGTTTTGTAACCGAGGAGTACGTTCCGCTACGGCTCAAAGAGGGGCAGTTTCTGGATTGATTCATAGCGGCGGACGCAAGTCCGCCGGTTTTGGGGATGATTTGCAATCCATAGGATTGCATCTTTCGGTAGAACAAACGCCTAACAAATACCCGGCATTCCGATGGAATGCGGTTTGTTAATGGACATGCTTTCTACCGAGAGAGACATTCCTACGGAATGTCCTGCGCAATCGTGAGGTTGCGAATGTTCATAAGAGCGGCGGGCAAGTCCCCCGCTCTTTTTGTTTTTCCCATTTTCCTGACCGCTTGCGTCCCTCCCCGTTTCGGTGTACAATACTCCCCAGCGTTTTAGCCCCCTTAATAAAGACCCATGGTAGCGGAGAAGAATTTCGGTCGGATTACACAGGTCATCGGCTCCACATTCGATGCAGAATTTGCAGAAGATAAACTTCCGGCAATTTATAATGCCGTCCGAGTTGATAACGAAAAACAAGGCATTCATATTCATCTCGTTGGAGAAATACAACAGCACCTTGGCGGCGGCAAAGTCCGGTGCGTTGCCCTCGGAACCACCGATGGACTCGTTCGCGGAATGGAATGTCTCGACACCGGGGCTCCCGTTTCCGTGCCCGTCGGCAAGGAAACCCTTGGTCGCGTGTTCAATTTGCTCGGCGAACCCGTCGATAAAAAGGGTCCCGTTACTGCCACCGAGTACCGCCCCATTCACCGCGATGCTCCCGTGTTGACCGATCTTGCCACCAAGACGGAAATCTTTCCGACCGGTATCAAGGTCATTGATCTTTTGACCCCTTTTGTCCGCGGCGGTAAAGCCGGTCTGTTCGGTGGAGCGGGACTCGGCAAAACCGTGATTTTGCAGGAACTGATCGCCCGTATCGCCTCAAAATACGAAGGAAACTCCGTTTTTGCCGGTGTCGGGGAGCGAACCCGCGAAGGAAACGACCTCTGGCTCGAAATGTCCGAAGCCAAAATCGGCGACACGGGTCGAAGCGTGATCGAACAAACAACGATGGTCTTCGGTCAGATGAATGAACCGCCGGGTGCACGTCTCCGGGTGGCACTTTCGGCACTCACGATGGCGGAATACTTCCGTGATGCGACCGGTACAGACGTTCTGCTCTTTGTCGACAACATTTTCCGCTTTTCGCAGGCGGGTTCCGAAGTTTCCGCTCTGCTCGGTCGTATGCCGTCGGCGGTGGGATACCAACCGACGTTGGCAGCGGAAATGGGGGCGTTGCAGGAGCGGATTACATCAACGAATCGAGGGGCGGTAACATCAGTGCAGGCGGTGTATGTCCCGGCAGACGACCCGACCGATCCGGCACCGGCAACGGCATTCGGACAGTTGGATGCATTCATCTATTTGGAGCGGGCAATTTCCGAAAAGGGAATTTATCCGGCAGTTGATCCATTGGCTTCATCGAGCCGGGTGCTTGACCCGCAGTACGTCGGACAGCGGCATTATGACTGTGCCCGAACGGTACAGCAAACATTGCAACGGTATAGAGAATTACAGGACATCATTGCGATTCTCGGCGTGGACGAATTGGCGGAAGAGGATAAACTCGTAGTCCATCGTGCCCGAAGAATGGAGCGGTTCTTGTCGCAACCCTTTATGGTGGCGGAAGTCTTTACCGGCAAGAAAGGGGAGTTTACTCCGCTTGAGGACACGGTGCGGTCGTTTGAAGAGATTGCCTCGGGCAAGTGGGATCACCTTTCAGAGCAGGCGTTTATGTACGTCGGCGGCATCGAACAGGCTGCGGAACAGGAAGAAAAACTACAGGCTGCGGCAAAGAAGAAATAGCACTTTGGCAAAGTGGATACCGATTAAAAAGCAAGTGGAGTGAAGTTTACTCCGGTTTGCTTGCCGCTCGTAACTTCGCACTCCGGGATCGGGGATTCCGGGCAATCTCTTCGTCCGAGGCGGTAATCGGTTTCGGAGTGAGTGTTTTCCAATGTTCACTTTTTCGGAAAAAATTCTTGACGATTCGATCTTCCCCGGAGTGAAATGAAATGACGACGGCAACTCCGCCCGGTTGGAGCCGCTCCGGCAACTGCTCCAAAACCGACTGCAAAGAGCCAAGTTCGTCATTGACCGCCATTCGGAGAGCCTGAAAGGCGCGCGTTGCCGGATCAATCGGATTCTTTCGGCTCTTCGGAACGCAGTGCCGAACAAGTTCGGCAAGTTGCCGGGCGGTTTGAATTGGCTCGCCTGTTTCGCGGGCATCCACAATTTTTCCGGCAATTCTTCGACTATGTCTCTCTTCGCCGAAGCGGTAAATAATATCGGCAATGTCGGTTTCGGAAAGCGTCGCAAGCAATTCTTGGGCGGACAGTCCTTCGGAAACATCAAAACGCATATCGAGTGTGCCGTCGGAGTCAAAACTGAAACCGCGATGGTCATCGGCAAGTTGATCGCTCGACAAACCAAGATCGAGCAGAAAGCCGTCGATACGTTCGATTTGCAACATATCGAGTGCTTCAGCGAAGTACCGGTAGTTGGCATGAGCGAACCGGATGGGAAATGGCGTGTCCTCGAACAATGATTTTAATCGTTGTTCGGTGCGGTCAAGGGCGGCCGCATCTCGATCAAGGGCAATGACTTTTGCTCCGCATCGGCAAATCGCTTCGGTATGCCCGCCTCCTCCGAGAGTGCCGTCGATATAGATTTTTCCGGCTTGGGGATTGAGAAATTTCAAAACTTCTTGAAGCAGGACGGGAATATGAACGGATTCAGAATGTAAGGTTGTTTGCAAAGACATTTTCGAACCGTCCCAGCAACGGGGATCACCGACGAACATTCTACCACATAGGAATACGAAACAATAGCGTTACAACGTTTTCTACCGAAAAATACACTCCTACGGATTGCAAATTGACCGAACAACACATTTTACCCAACGTGCAAACTTGCAAATGGCGAGTCGTCGTCTCACTGGAAAAGCGGCAAAAAAGCAGGTAAAATTGCCGCTATGAGTTATGAAGCCTATATTTTCTCTCATCGGGACGATTTTGAATCTCGATTTTTTGACGTTTTGCGATTGCCGAGCGTCAGTGCCGTTGAAGCCCATCGGGGCGATGTCCGGCGCACCGCCGAATGGTTTCGCAATCAGTTCAACAACATGGGATTCCGCACCGATTTGCTCGAAACAAACGGTCATCCGATTGTTTTTGCTGAGTACGTTCCGCCGACGGCAACGGAAACAACGCCGACGTTGCTGATCTACGGTCATTACGATGTGCAACCGCCCGACCCGCTGGAACTTTGGCACTCCCCACCCTTTGAACCGACCGTCCGAGACGGAAAAGTCTATGCACGCGGGGCAACCGATGATAAAGGGCAGTTTTTGACGCATGTTTTTGCTGTGGAAGCAATCCTCAAAACGCAAAACTCGTTGCCGTACAACATCAAATTTGTGATCGAAGGAGAAGAGGAAATCGGCAGCAGTTCGCTCGAAACGTTGTTGCACACCGACGAAGGAAAGCAAAAACTGGCATGCGATTGTGTCGTGGTAAGCGACACCAGCCAATTTGCGGAGGGACAGCCGACGATCACCTACGGACTTCGGGGAATCCTTGCTTGCGAACTCTTTTTGACGGGACCAAACAGAGATTTGCACAGCGGCACACTTGGCGGCACGGTATTCAATCCGGCACTTGCCCTAACCAAAATCTTGTCGCAGTTCATTGACGAAAACGGTATCGTGCAAATACCGCAATTTTACGATGATGTTCTGCCATTGACCGATAGGGAGCGTCGTCAATTTTCGGCATTGCCTTTCGACGAAACCGGCTTTTTTGCGGAGATCGGTTTAACAACGGGCTTCGGCGAAAGGGGATATTCGACCAACGAGCGGCGTTGGGCAAGACCGACGTTTGACATCAACGGTCTCACGTCGGGCTATCAAGGGGAAGGGTCGAAAACGATCATTCCGAGCAAGGCATCGGCAAAATTGACGTGCCGTTTGGTGCCGAATCAAGACCCGGCGAAAATTGCGTCGGCACTTCGTTCCTACATTGCCGGGCTGGTTCCGCAGGGAATGACTTGGGAGTTGGTGGTGCAACACGGTGCACCGGGAATGAGTCTCGACCTCGACAAGTGCCGATTTGTCGAGCCGATGGCACAGGCACTCGAAGCAACGTTCGGCAAGAAGCCGGTGTTTATTCGCGGCGGCGGCTCCATTCCGATTGTGGCGGAGTTCCATCATGTTTTGCAAGCAGACGTTTTGCTTGTCGGTTGGGGACAGGATGATGATGCCCCTCATTCGCCGAACGAAAAATTTTCGCTCGAAAGTTTCCACAACGGCATTCTCGCCGTAGCAAGATTTTTGGACTCTTCGGTGCCGCAATCGGGAAATGGCTAATCCGCTGCGAGTACGCCCCCTTTGTTGAAGCAGAGAGCAATCGTAACCGGGTGCTCGCTGTCCACCACGACTTTGCAAACGACTCCATTTTCTGTATAGGCTTCCGAGATGTCAGGCATTCCAAAACCTATGTCGGGCACCGTCAGCGTAAACTTGCCGCCCATCTCTTCCAAGAGCAACATCAAGCGTCCCCCGAGTACGTTGGTTAATTCGGCGACTAAATCCTTGACGATAGGCGTATCTAATTCGGTACTCTCGCCGGCATACATATTTTCCATCAGGGCGCGAGCCAAACTCTGCGGAATCACAAACCAAACGGAGTGAACGTCGGGCGAATTTACTTTCATACATGCCCAGCACCACTCTGATTGGTAGGAAACCATTTCGTCAAAATCGGCTTCTTTGGGTCGGTTTTGCCCTCCTGAAACGGCATCGGCTAAATTGGAGTCCCCCCAAGGGTCTTGCATGACTGGCGAAGCGGAGTCGATGCTGATACCGGATTTTCCCCACGCTGTATCGCCGACGGCTTCCGTGGTGTGACCCCATGATCCCCAGCCGTCCTCTGCACTCGGAGGCACTGGAGTCGGCATGGTCGGTTCGGGACTGTCTCCCCAACTTTTATTTTCCCAACTTTCTTCCTTTGCGGCAACGGCAGGTGTTGCCGTCCCCCAAGCGTCTGCTGGGTCTTGCGTAGCGACAGCACTTTCCCAACCGACGGCTCCGCCGCCGTTCTGAGTGTCCCCCGCAACGGCAAAATCGTCGTCTTGGGCAAACTCTTCCCCAGCAACTTTAATCGAACAGGGAACAACATCTGCAAACGCCATCGTTTCCAGCGTTTCGCGGACGGCGCAGTACAACAACTTGCCGCAATTTTTGGGTAACATGATGATCTCGACACGTTAATCGGATAGACCTTCCGCCTATCTTACACTCTACCGTTGAAAAGTCAAGGAAGTTCTCCACATTCCCACGAGATGTGCAAGTTTGCCGTAATACCGTCATTCCCGCTTGCGCGGGAGTGACGGTGTTTTTTACGAACGTGCAGGTTACACCGTTGACAAATGCGAACCGTTGTTTTAGAATGCAAGACGTTAGTCTGTTTCACCTTTTTCCCAAAGAAAATTTATGACACGAAATCTCCTTTTGCTTGCCGTCATGATGTTTGTACTGGTTTCCGCACCGCTCGCAGCACAAACCGTTGTTAAACCGTTCAACGGCACCAACCTCGACGGTTGGAAATTCAAAGGCAACAACGAAAATTGCTGGAATACGGGCAGAATCGTTGCGACTGCCGCAACCTTGGAACTCACTCCTCTGCCCACTGCCGGGCAAGGCGGACAAGGCAACAATCAGGGCGGCAGGAGCGGTCGTTTTGCACCCGCTCTCGCCAATATGGTTCCTATTGATTGGAACAAACCGAATCCCTTCAAAGATGTTGATAAAGAAAAGGAAGTCGAATGGAACAAGGCAAATCCGCGTAAGGGAGTTGACATTTACACCGAAGAGAAGTTCGGCGATTGCACCGTCAAGTTGGAATTCCTCATTACGAAAGGGTCAAATAGCGGTGTCTATCTGATGGGAGAATACGAAGTGCAAATTGCGGATAGTTTCGCCAAACCGCCGCGGCGCGGACTCACTCAAGGAGACATGGGGGCAATTTATAGTGCCACCGCGCCGTCGCTCAATGCCTCTGGTGTGCCGGGAACATGGCAAACGTATGAAATCGAATTCGTCGCTCCAAAGTTCGATGCGAACGGCAACAAAACGGCAAAAGCCAAATTCAAGAAAGTCATTCTCAATGGCGTGCTCGTCCAAGAGGATGTCGAAGTGGAAGGATCGACGGGAGGCGGCATAACAGGAAAAGAACATCCTACCGGTCCCCTAATGCTCCAAGGCAATCACGGTCCTGTGGCGTTTAGGAATATCGAACTTATTGTCCCCTGATCCCATGTCCGAATCGCCTGCCTTTTTTGTTTTCGATATTGAAAGCGTTGCCGACCCTGCGCTTGTTTCCAAGGTGCACTTCGGCGGCAACGTTCCGCCGGAGGAATCTGTCCGCAAGTATCGGGACGAACTGTTGGCACAAAACAATTCCGACTTCATTCCCTACACGTTTCAGTATCCGATTGCCGTTGTCGTCGCCAAAGTGGCACACGATTTTTCGCTCCTCGATCTTGTTGTGCTCGACGAACCGACGTTTCGTCCTCACGAAATTTGCAAAAAATTCTGGCGCGGATGGGTGCATTATGGTCGTCCGACGTTTGTCAGTTTCAACGGTCGAGGATTTGATATTCCGATGTTGGAACTGGCGGCATTCCGCTACGGAATTTCCATTCCGAGGTGGTTCGAAATGGAAACCAAGTCCTTCGATCAGCCCCGCAACCGCTACAATACCAAATACCATCTTGACCTGTGCGCCCTTCTGACGAACAGTGGAGCAACATGGTTCAACGGCGGATTGAATCTTGCCGCCAACCTTCTCGGCAAGCCGGGAAAAATGGATACGCAAGGTTTTATGGTGCAAGATATGTTCGATGAAGGAAAACTCACGGAAATCAACGATTATTGCCGATGCGATGTGTTGGATACGTATTTCGTCTTCCTTCGGACGATGGTTCTCGTTGGTAATTTGTCGCTTGATCGTGAGCAACAACTGGTCAAAGACACGAGGAATTGGATCGAACAACAAAGCGAGACGATCCCGGTTTATCGGCAATACCTCGATCATTGGGGAGATTGGGCAAACCCTTGGGATACGGATACACCTTAATCACTTGGAGACAGTATCCATGCAGTATTCGTCCGTTCCCGCCATTTTTTTCCTGTTTTCCTTGTTTCTCTGCGGCGGTCATTCGATTGCAAGAGAGGAGGAGCCGATCCATCTGTTCGATCTGCGCTATACATTACGGAGCGATTGGTCTGTTCCCGAAAAACTTAACGAAGCATGGGATCATGTACACACGGCGGCGACCTTGCAGGGAATCGTCAATCGGCACCAACCGCGGCTGTTCTTTTTTTTCGTCGAAACAGGGAATCGCTGCATTGACGAGTATTGGTGGAACCTCTATCGCAAGCCGGGAAAATGGCTCGCTGACTGCGAAACGGTAACGTATTTCAACATCGTTGATCTGATCGTTGCTTTTCGGAATGACCTCGAGGGAGTCGTAGTGTACGATCCAAATGTTGCCTCAACGAGCAACGTCGCTTCCGCCATCGCAGGAATCGAAAATTTGATTGCCGTCCGCTATGATGCCCAGCCCGATTCGCTCTATTCGCAAATCGTGCTCGGCGGACCCCAACTGCCCGTCAAACTTCGCTTGCTCAACGAAGACGGTACGCCGCTTTTCACAGGCAAAGGAAAAATTCCCGGCACCAACCGCGATTCAACCGGTTCGATCAAGTGCGATCCTTACATTTGGTACATTGAACACTACATGAAACCGGGAAAGTGCAATCCTGAATTCGGTGCCTATTACATTGACCAAAAATGGCGGGAAAAACCGACGGCAACCGTCCGCAATCACCATACGCTTTCCAATCACGATTTTTTTGTTGCGCAGAAAGCATTCTTTTTTGACCTTTCCCCCTGGGGAGATGAACCGGCAACCGACGATCCGACCCAGCCACTCGGCACCGACTTGGCAACGCTTAAAGAATTTCTGTTGACTGCCTATCAACTCAACGAGGGCAAAAAAATAACGCATATCGGCGGGTTTCCGGCTTGGATTTTCAAATACACCCGGTACGCAGGCGGTTCGCATGACGATGTGCCGACCGAATGGGAATTTTCGCGGATCATCAGTGCCTACAACACGTTCAAAGATGCGGATGCCATCGGATACGGTGCCCTTGCCAATGCCTCGTTTTGGCAGCATTATCCGCTCAAGAAACACTATCCCCAACACTGGGTAACGCATGAGCAACTCAAGGAACGCGGTTACTTGACCGCCGACGGCAACGTCAATTTTGATGATCGGCACTTTGTCATTTTTTACGTCGGCGATTACGATGCCGCTGCGTGGGTTTCGCAAACAATGCCGACGATTTGGGACGATCCGAATCGCGGCAAAGTGCCGATGATGTGGTGCGTCAGTCCGGTGCTTGAAAAACGTGTTCCTATGGCACTCGAATATCAACGTGAAACGGCAACGCCGAATGATTATTTTGCCGCCGCCGACAATGGGGCAGGCTATCTGATGCCCGGCATGTTGCAGGAACCCCGCGGTATTTCCGGGTTGCCGAGCGGACTGGACGCTTGGGCAAATCATTGCAAGCCGTATTACCAGCGATGGGATTTGACCCTCACGGGCTTTGTTATTGATGGTTTTGCACCGGGACTGAACGAAAAGGGACTCGATTGTTATGCCAGTTTCAGTCCGAATGGAATTGTGCCGCAAAAAGTACCGATTGCGAGTCTGCACGGCACTATGCCCGTATTGCGTTCGGACTGGGACCTTGTTTCCAACGATCCGATAGCGGCGGCGAGTGTGGCGATGGATCGAATCCGTGACCGGGGAGGTTTTCGCTTTCATTGGTTCCGGCACATTTTGAAAACGCCGACGTGGCAAATTGCTGTCATTGAGGAAATGCAGCGGCGCAATCCGAAAATCGAACTGCTCGATGCTCCTACGTTTTTTGAATTGTTGCGGATAGAGTTGCAAAACAATCCATGACGGCAGTAGAACTACAACCCCTTTTTTTCCGTCACCCCTGTGAAGGTAGGGGGCTAATCCGACAGCGCAATTACATGCGAGCAAAAACCTCATTTTTACCTGATTTCCTCAAACACAACAACCTCAGTAGCAACAATGTTTAGAACGTCTAACCTTATTACCTCATTCCTCATCCTGATAATGAGGTAATGAGGTTAAAGAAACGGGATGTCTTGGCTACTAAGGTTGTTTCGTCAGAAAAATAAGGTGTAAATAAGGTTTTGTGCGCCATGTGATTGCGCTGTCGTTCTAGAGAAGCAAGATGACAGTCTTCCGTCTGGATTCCTGCCTACCCGGGAATGACGCTGTGTGTCCAGACCTATTCGGAATTCGCTCTATTGTTTCACGCCTACTTTGGGGCAGTTCTTTTTGAGGGGGCACTCGGCGCATTGCGGTTTTCTTGCATTACACACTCGGCGACCATGCAAAATCAACGCATGGCTCAAATAGCCCCAGTCGGTTTGCGGAAAAAGTTGGATGAGTTCTTGTTCGACTTTTTCCGGCGTTTTTCCCGTTGCCAATCCGAGGCGGCGTGACAGACGGAACACATGCGTATCGACCACAAAACCCTCATTTCGTCCGAATCCATTGCTCAACACAACGTTTGCCGTTTTGCGTCCTACACCGGGAAGAGAAGTGAGTGATTCCATCGTATTAGGAACCTTGCCCCCGAATTTTTCAACGATAATGCGGCAAGCATTTTGAATGTTTTTCGCTTTGTTATGGTAAAAGCCCGTCGTTCGGATTGCTTCTTCCAATCGTTCAAGCGGTGCGTCTGCATAATCCTTTGCCGAGCGGAATTGCCGGAACAAGTTGGGCGTAACCTTGTTGACCTGAACGTCTGTACACTGGGCGGAGAGAATGGTTGCAACAAGCAATTCCAACGGCGACCGAAACGACAGAGAACACCCGGCATCAGGATACGCCTTTTTCAAATCGGATAGGATTTTTGCTGCGTGAGAAGGCATTGATTAAAACTCCTCTACTGCCGCCAAAAGATTCTTCTTCTGTTCCTGAGATGCTTTGTCCAGTTTTTCATCCGGTAACTGACTTTGTTTCCAAAGCATTTTCAGCGTAGCGTAAAGTTCCTTTTTCAGTTCTTTTCGCGTTTTGGCTGCCACGTTGATCCCTAAACGTTCATCCTGAAGCATAATGACTTGGCATGATTCCGCGAGTATAGGTGCCAAAACCAACGGCTCTTTGAAAGTGATTGTACCGTCATCAATGTTGAATGACTCCACAAGAATTTCGCGCAAATCAAGCAGGTGATCCTCCACTTGAACCGGAGAATCTACCTGAAATTGCTGATGGGGGTGAATCGTTTGTGAAAAACCCATTTTGTATTCCCTTGATGTTCTAAAATACAACACCATTGTAGCACATAGAGCCGTTGAACGTAAGAGAGCGATTCCTCACCCTTCGTCCTATTGTTTTCGCGGAAAATTTCCAGGTTTTCGTTCTTCGATTGGTACTGGCAAAGGATCGCCCGGTTGCCAAGAACCAGCATGCGGAACATAGATGTAAGAAGGAGTTTGCTGTTGGGGAACTTGTCCCTGTTGTGCACGTTGCTCTTGCGCTACCCGTCCCGGTGCGACTGGTTTCCTCCCCATTAACTTTGCCACCAGTGCCGGCGCTTCGGCTGTCAATTTTTCCGCTTTCGCTCTCTGCTCAGCGGTCAATACAGTTTTCATCTGCTCCGCATACTTTTGGTCTAATGCTTCATCAACTTTACTGTTCACCCGTTGGTCAGCAACTTGAACGGCAACATATTTCTCGCGTTCTTCCTGTGTGGCGTTCAGCCAATCAAAGGGCAGTCCCACCCCTCGCTCTTTCCTTGCGGCAATGCCTGCCGCTTCTCGATCCGCCCTAATTTTTCGGATTTGATCCTTCTGTGCGCCGGTCAGATTTACGACATCAAGTAACTGGTCATTTAAGTATCGCGAATCTAAACCACCCGACGCTTGAAACGCGATCTCCGCGTACTTCGACTGTTGCTCCGGTGTCAGGAGTTGATTGAATTTCGTTTGCATAGAGTTAATGCCTTGAAATTTCTGCATCCTTTCGAGAGTCTGCTCCCTTTCTTCTTGCTGACGCGGCGGTTCGAGTGCTTCGGTGAATTCTTGAAACTCGCTCATTTGCTCTGGTGTCAGTTCCAACATTTCGCCGAATCCTGATCCCCAAACAATTACATCGTCGCCTTCACTTTTGGTGTGTATCCACATACCATCGGCACCTCTCGACGTTGATGATCGCATCAACCTTGTATCAGGGGCACGAACCGGCTGGGCAAAAACGTTGAGCGGAAACACAGAAGCAATCACGATCACCGCCCAAAACCAAAGAGTACGTTTGTTGATTTGCATAGCATTCCCTCCTAACTCCTAACTTCTTTCTCCTAACTCCTTGACCTCAACATCGCTCTTTCTCGAATTCGATGACGTTGCCGCGGTCATTCCACTTTACATGGGTGGAAAAATGCTGGACGAGCAACACCCCTCGTCCCGATGCGACCATCTGATTTTCCGGTTCTCTTGGGTCTGCCAAGGCTTGTGGATCGAATCCCTCTCCCTCGTCTTCAACCCGAACGTAAACCTTTTCCTTGTTTAATTTACAATCGAACCGAACCATTTTCGATGGATCAGAATCGTTTCCGTGCTTGACGGCATTCGCAAGAGTCTCTTCAAGAACCAATTCAATGGCAAAAATATCTTTATCGTTCCATTGGTCAGATCGCACCCTCTCCACAACCTCCTTAACGAGGTCATGGGCGGTTCCCATATCGCTGGGAAACGTGCATTCTTTCGTCCATGTCCAAGACACATCTTCTTGATTCATGGTGGCATGTCCTCCGTCGGGTCGGTATGGGATACAGGTAAAGCCCTTAATTTCCGAAGGCACTCATTCCTTCATCTTCGTTTTTCTTGATTTGCAAGACGTTATCAAGCCGGGTAATTCGGAACGCCTCCATAATGTTGTCGTCGATTCCGCAAAGCACCAAACCCGCCTTTACTTCCTTCGCCTTCTTGTTGAGGGTGATTAAGGCTCGAAGTGCCGAACTGGACATGAAAAGGACTCGCTCAAAACTGACAAGCAGTTTTTTGCAAGCAGCATCGTCGAAAAGAGCAATGAGTTGGTCACCCCACTCTTGAATCGCCAGGTCTTCGTTCAATTTCATGTCCAATGTGGACGCAACCGTAACGCCGTCAACTACTTTCACTTCAATTCGCTGAGTCATAATTCTTTACCCTTCGTTAATCGTTTAGAATTTTGTTCCAACCTCAAAGCCGGAACAAATCCCCTTACTCCACTCAAATTATAACCGAAAAACGGCTAAAAAAAACTCCCCTCTACAAAATTTTTCCTCTTCCGCACTGCCAAGTCTTTGCGAGTTACATGCTATTTGGAAACGTGGGGCTCTGTGAAACCAATTTCGATTGCCATCGGACCGTGGTCAGTCCGAAAGGGGATCGAAATTGGTTGGCACCGTTCAGGAAACCGCAGTTCCGCATCCTTTCCGTAAATGACATTGGGAAGGCTCAAACTCAAATTATACACTTCAAGTTGGGCTTTGGCATTCCCCGCAATGACATTTGTTAGTTCGCCGACGGTATCGAACACATCATGGTTGAACTCGGTAAATTCTTCCATGAGCATTGCCGAAGCACATTTCAGAGCCAGTGCTTCAGACATCGTGAGTACAACCGTACCCACAACGGCACCGGAAAGACCAATAATTCCGCTAACGGGATAAAGTGCCGATCTTTCCTTTTTGAGTTGCGGCGGTTCACGCACCACCTTACAACCGACCATTGTCTCCATCGTTTTGGCAACGGCGATAATAAATGGATTGATAAATTCAATACGAGCAGTTTGTGTCATAAAGGAAGCGTGATACTTGTAGTCATGCAACGAGACTGTTTCGTCAACAAGTCTTGTTCATTCTAGCCAAGCCGGAAAATTATTTCAAGCCCCATGCTTTGATGAGGTCATCCGCACCGGGGGAGAGTTTTTTGAGTTTTTCGACGATCTTCGTTTTTGTGGCAACATCCGCCTTGGGCAACTTCGCCCTCATTTCAGCATAGTTTTCCCGCCGTTTTCTTCTGCGGCGAATTTCTTTCTTGCGTTCGCTAATGGGCACTTGTAAACTCCTTGTATCTTCAGGGAGTTTCATTCTAGCGGATGCCCGATTTTTGTCAAGAGTTCCCCCGACATTATTGGGCAATCCCGCGTGTGCGCAAACACGGGCAAAGCACTTGACACGGATATTCCCGAATGATAGTATGGAACCGGGGTGGAAAATGGGAGAAACCGGACAAAAAAAGGTTGTGCTCGTCGACGACGATTACGCTAATCTCGTCAGCGGCAAAAATTTACTGAAGGACCGGTACGTCGTTTTTACGGTTCCATCAGGAAAAAAATTGTTCGAACTTCTCGAGCATGAAGTGCCCGATATTATCTTGCTTGATGTTGAAATGCCGAATATGGACGGTTATGCTGTCGTTCGGGAACTCAAAAAGAATCCGGCTACGTCAGGGATTCCGGTCATTTTCCTGACGGGTCGCCAGGACCCACATAGCGAATACAAAGGGCTCGCATTTGGTGCCGTCGATTACATCCGTAAGCCGTTTGCACCACCGTTGCTTTTCAAGCGTCTCGAAAACCACCTCGCTTCCGAAATGCAAAGACAACAGTTGCAAGACTACGGAAGAAGTTTAACCCAAATGGTTAACGAACAAACCACGACCATCTTGGAATTGCAAAATGCCATTCTCTCTGTATTAGCGCGGATCGTTGAATATCGCGATGACGAGACGGGTGCCCACGTTCTCCGAACACAAAGGTATCTTCGTATTCTCATTGAAGGATTAACAGCAAAAAATTTTTACTGCGACGAAATCAGCACTTGGGACATCCGGTTGGTACTGCTGTCCTCGCAGTTGCACGATATTGGCAAAGTGGCAGTGCCTGACACAATTCTCTTAAAACCGGAAAAGTTAACCCCCGTAGAATTTGATGTCATCAAATCTCATACCGTAATCGGCAATGAAATTATCGCTGGAATTGAAGGGGAACTCCGTGCGAACCAGTTTATTCATTATGCTGGAATAATGGCACTGTCCCACCATGAAAAATGGGACGGCACCGGATATCCGCATTACTTGCAGGGAGCAGCGATCCCATTGTTGGGACGCTGTATGGCTATCGTCGATGTTTACGATGCCCTGGTTTCGATTCGTCCTTATAAACAGTCGATCTCACACAAAGAAGCAATGAACATTATTGCCGAAGGGAAAGGCAATCATTTTGATCCAGTGCTTGTCGAAGTCTTTTTAGATGCGGCAAATCAAGTGTATGCTGAGACGAAACTTGCGGATCATTATCACACCAAAAAGAACTTTTAACAAGTGCAACCGGCAATTCCGATCTACCGGTACGGAACGTAAAACGGTTTGACATTTCCGTCGTAGGTACACATCACGCCGTCAGCAATCAAACGGATTTCATATTCGTTGCCCGTGAGGAAATTCAAAAATTTGGAGCGGTTTTGCTTGCCCAGCGAAGCGGCTAAAGCAAGATGTGCCGTTTCGATTCCCGACCGCTCCTGCGCAAAAAGCCGCATGGATTGCGGAATGTCCTGTAACAGAAGAAGAGCAAACACTGGTTCCTTTGCGGTTCCCCGTTGTTTCCGCAGTTCATTATCCAGCGTCCGTAGTAGGGGCTGCCGCTTAAAAAAAGGGACTTCGCACGATTCGATGATGACTTCCGATAACTGGAGAAATACCGACTGGTCGTGCTCCACACTTGCCATCGCCGCTTGTTGATAGTTGCTCAAAGCGTTCCGGTCTGATAGTTTTTTAAGCAAGTCCGGCGAAACCAGTGTATCGAGTGGACGTTTTGTAACGTCCGCGAAAAATTGTTTTCCCTCTTCACGATAACGAGTCCAAATGACCGCATCGGTTGTCCGGTTATTGATCTGATCCGCAAGTATTTTATACAGCAATTCATGGTGTTCTTGTTTGGCGGTCGGATGGAACACGAGTAATTGAGCCGTTTCCAGCATTTGCAGCCGGATAAGAGCGGCAACGGTGCGCAGTTCCAGCGAACCAGAATCCGAAAGTTCTTCGGCAAGACGATAGACGTACCTAATGGCAGAAATCACATCGTCCGGTTTTCCCTGTTCCAATGACCGTTTGGCAACGGTGCGTTCCGTAGCAACGTAATGAATGAAGGGGGCAGCATACTCTTCCGCAAAAAGAGGGGACGGCAGATTTTTGTTCTTCTTTCTTTCATTTGGTGCCTTGTCCAATTCTGTTCGGACGGCAAGCCGCTTCGTTTCGGTGCGTTTGAGTACGTTGTCGATTTCTTGCAGGTCATCGGTGGACAAAATTTCGATTTCGCCGGACAAACGTTGATAAATTTCAAACTGTTGCCGGATCGCTTCGAGTGTTTCACCGTACCCGCTTGAGGCAAGTAACGACGATATAAAAAATAGGGTGAGGCAATGCCTGAACACTGGTTTCTCCACATCAGGAACATCCATTGGTATTATACCGCAAAGTGCCGCCAAATTGAGCCGGCGGATCAGTAACCCCTCACTTCTCCGGCACAATGTCGATGACGCTGATTTCAGGGGGACAAAAAAAGCGGATTCGCGGTGCCCAACCGCGATCCATTCCGCTGCCGCGGGTAATCAAGAGCCGTCCGCCATTCGGATTCGTAAAGAAGCCCTGCCGCATGTTTTTCGGTATTTGTTCCATCCGCTCATCTCCCAGCCCTGAAAGAGGACCATAAAACGGGATAACAACTTGTCCTCCGTGCGTATGCCCTGCCAACATCAGGTCTGGAGTTTTCGCTGCCGTTCTGTAACCGCTCAAGGAATTCCCTGATCGGGGATTCGTGTAACCGTCAATCGCATAGTTCGGACAATGCCCTGCCATGACGAGAAAATTGCCGCTCTCCGTCAATCCTCGTTCGCCGAGTCCCCCCCAAGAGTGTCCGAGTCCAAGAAGAACCAAGTCGATGGGACCTATATTCATGTCTGTGCCGAGTCCGTCGAAAATTGTAGAATCTTGATAAAATTCTATGCTGGTATCATGAAACAACTCTTCATCCGACACTTCTATATCTCTAATGTTACCTGCGATAGCATAAACACCGAGCGGTGCTGTGAGCGGATAACTGATCAGCATTTGCCGAAAACGTTCGGGAAGCGACGGTCCCTTATATCCCGGATAGGCTTGAATATAGTCGCCGCCAAGAATAATGAGATCGGCTTCGAGGCGTTGAATTTTCTTTAACGTATTGATCTCGTGAGAGCCAATACGGTCGGCTTGAATGTCGGAGACAAAAACAATCCGCACAGGTTCTTTGACTTTCGCGGTTTCAATTTTGTAGTATTCTACCTTTACATGGTAGGGTTCCCAATAAAGGGCATCGAAACAAATTCCTGCCAGAAGAATGGTACACCCTCCAAACAATGCGGCACACAGAGCGCGGCGTTTCCAGTAGAGGAGTACGGTGGCAGCGGCAAGAAACAGGGTTCCATGAATCGCAATTCCTTCGGCAATACATTGCCCCACGTTGAAATTGTAAACGTGTGTTTGTACGTAGTTTGTAAAGATGAGCCGGGACAAAAAGGCGAAACAGAGAAGATTGACGAATCCGACAAGTACAATGCCGATCAGGTCCCAGGGGTAAGAACGATAATGAAACTCTTTATGAGTATAGAGCGTTTTTTCGTATTGATACACGGCAAAACTCGCTGCGTCAGCATCATGGCGACGGCGAAGCCAAAAAAACAGCCCTCCTAAAGTGATAACATCCAGCGCAAAAAGTACCAGATGAAACGGCGTTGTGTCCATGTTCCCAATAAACCGTCCAAATATATTGCCTAATTATAGTATTTTTTGAGGAAAATCAAGTGCCGATAGAGAAGCCGGCTATCCGAGAGGGCTGGAGAACGCATGGAAACACGTTGGCTACTGATTGCGGCTCGATTTTGTGCCGGGTATAATTCGGGAATGTCCCCTGCCGCCGTTTCTTGCGTTGTAACCAATCTCTGCAAAAGGTATCCCGTCCGCGATGGAGCGTTGGAAGTCCTTCAGAACTGTTCCTTTGAGTTGCAGTCCGGCGAGAGTTTGTCGATTTCAGGACCCAGCGGTTCGGGAAAAAGTTCCCTGTTAAGCATTCTCGGTACATTAGAACCAGCGACTTCGGGAACAGTTACATTGGACGGAGTCGACGTTTCCATGCTTTCGGATCGTGAGTTGCCTCGATTCCGGCGGCGAAACATCGGTTTCGTGTTTCAGGAACACCACCTTTTGCCGCAGTGCAATGCGATTGAAAATGTGCTCATTCCCTTTTTGGCGGAAGGTCGGATCACTGCCGAGCAGCGGCGGTGGGGTACGGAACTGCTCGAACGTGTTGGATTATCATCACGACTTGCCCATCTTCCGTCGGAACTTTCCGGCGGTGAGCGGCAGCGGGTGGCGATTGCAAGAGCGTTGGTTCATCGACCGGCATTGATACTGGCGGATGAACCGACGGGCAATTTAGACCGCACGAGCGCAACACTCATTGGCGATCTCTTGTTGGAACTCGTTCAAACGTCGATGTTAATTCTGGTAACTCACGACCCCGGCTTGGCAGCGCGAACACAACGGCAGGCAACACTGAACGGCGGCTCTTTGACGATTGCGGACTAATCCCAATCGTCCCAATTCCAATTCGGAACTTGGATACCGAGGATTGCCAAGTAATGCCGCTCCTTTTCCCGCATAACGGTCTGTTGTTCTGGAGTAATGTCCTCAAAACCGATAAGGTGCAACATTCCATGAATGACATACAGGAGAGATTCCTCTTCGGCAGTCCAGCCGAACTCTTCGGAGCGTTCTTTTGCAACTTCGGTACAGACCAGCACTTCCCCTTCGAGATGTCCATCGCTTTGCCTTTTTTCGATTGGAAAACTGATCGTGTCCGTCGGGTAATCGTGCTGCAAAAAATCTCTGTTGAACTGTTGGATCGTATCGCTATTGACAAGCACAACATTGATTTTGCCGCTTATCATTTTGCCGTCGGCAAGAATATGTTCGCAAACGGTACGAACCTTTTTGAGATCGACAACAAGGTTGTCTTGCTCGTCGAGTATCTCCAAAAAAAGCGGCTCTTCCCTAAAGTGCGGCATGCTATGAATATAGCATTTTACAACTAAAACGCAAGCGCTGTCATTGTGCCGCTTCAGTTTTCATTTTTTTCAATACAACAAACGAAACAAACAACAAGAGCGGCGGACGCAAGTCCGCCGGTGGCGGCAAAAATGCGGCAAATTTACGCACCCCAGCGGAGTTATGGAGAGGTTTGGTTGGATGGTGCCGCTGAATTCTGCTCACTCGCCGGCTCTTCTCGATTCTTTTGTTGAATCAGTGCTGCCGTAGCATCATAAATTTGATCACATAAATTATCAACAATGAGATCGGAATTGCGAATCTGAATCAAGTGGTATTCGCTCAAATATCCTTGCGGAATCTTAACGTCTGGTAAAATGGCTGCCGCACACCACGCCAAACCGGCAAAACCGAGCATACGATCCTCCGCCGTATTGCTCCAATAGGCAAATTCGGCAAATAGTTGCGAGCAATTAGCGATATCACCCTCGTTAAAATAGAGACGAATCAACTGCCGCTTCGCTTTGGAACCCCACAAATACTCCTTTTCAGGAAAATAATCAATAACGGCTTGCCACGCATCCGGCGTGTCCGAAAAACAAGCAAGAATCCACTGTTCTTCGACCGTTTCCTTCTTTGAAATTACTTCTTGCCGTACTGCTTCCAACGGCGGCGGTGATGTCCGCACCCGATAAGCATATCCCGAAGAAAAACCTAATAAAGGAATGAAAACGACCAAAACAAGGAATAAGAAAATAATTTTACCCAAAAATGTTCGTTGCCGCTCCAAAGCGTGTTGCAAAACTTTTCGGGCGGACATTTGATTCCGTCCCGGCTTGGGTATCAAAATCTGTCGGTCGGGAGTCAGTTCTTTCGCTTGCAGTTCTTGCAAAATTGAGTAGAACGTTTGAAACCGGTCTTCCGGTTTTTTCTCAATCATTCGTTCCACAATGGCGGTCAGGGCAGGCGGAATGTCGGAGCGTTGTTTGGCAAGCGGCGGAGGAAGATTGTTGACGTGTTGTAACGCCACCGACAGAGCGGTTCCGCCCATGAAGGGCGGTTTTCCGGCAAGAGCATGCCAGCAGGTAATACCGAGAGAATAAATATCGCTACGGTGGTCGAGTTTATACCCTTGCGCCTGCTCTGGACTCATATAAAGCGGCGTTCCGAGTGTCATGCCTACCTCGGTCAGAGCAAGTTGGGAACGTTCAGCCGACACTTTGATGTGGGCTAAACCAAAATCGGTAACTTTGACGACACCGTTTTGACCGACCAAAATGTTTTCCGGTTTAATGTCGCGGTGAACGATTCCTGATTCAGCAGCGGTTTCAAATGCCGCCGCAATTTGCCACAAAATGTCAATCACTTGGGCAATAGGTAACATACCCAAACGGTGAATCTCCTGTTGCAAGGTTTCTCCCTGAACATATTCTTGGGCAATGAACCAGTAACCGTCGAGGCAATCGGTTTGATAAATTTGAACGAGGCTCGGATGGTTGAGGGCGGCAATGGCTTTCGCTTCCCGAACGAATCGGCGAAGATAGGTCTTATCGTTCGCCAAGTCTTTTTTCAAAATTTTGAGAGCGATTCGCCGTCCGAGTGAACGTTGTTCCGCCAAAAAAACATCTGCTGTGGCTCCGCTCCCGATCCGCCGGATAATGTGATAATCGCCAAATTCCCGATCCGTTAGGTCGTTCATGGACGACATTATAACACAATCTGGTTATTTATCGCCGTAACCGTAGTTGTTGACAACATAATCAACATCCTTGTCCCCGCGACCGGAACAGTTGATGAGAATCGCTCCAACATCCATCTGCTTCGCAAGTTTCATACCAAAGGCAACGGCATGCGCACTTTCCAGTGCCGGGATGATTCCTTCGTACCGCGACAATTTGAAAAATGCATCGACCGTTTCGGCATCCGTTGCACCGACATACTCCACACGTTTTTCATCACGAAGCATCGCATGTTCCGGTCCGACTCCCGGATAATCCAAACCGGAGGCAATCGAATGAACCGGTGTCGGCGAACCGTCGTCATGTTGCAACAGCATGCTCTTGAATCCGTGCAGCACCCCCGGCTTACCGTAGGTCATCGTCGCCGCATGCTCACCGAGTTTCGTTCCCTTGCCGAGCGGTTCAACACCGTAAAGAGGAACCGGGTCGTTCAAAAATCCGCAGAACATCCCCATCGCATTGCTTCCGCCGCCGACGCAAGCACACACCGCATCGGGAAGATTGCCGGTCATCTCCAAAAACTGTTCCCGCGCTTCGATGCCGACGACCATTTGGAAGTCGCGCACCATCATCGGAAAGGGATGCGGACCGACAACAGAACCGATGCAGTAAATTGCATCCTTGTACTGTTTGAGGTACGATTCGAACGCCGAGTCGACCGCTTCTTTGAGCGTGCGCTGACCAAAAGATACCGGCACAACTTTTGCTCCAAGAATCTTCATTCGGGTGACGTTTGGTGCTTCTTTTTCAATATCGACTTCTCCCATGTGGATTTCGCAGTCGAGTCCGAAATGTGCCGCCGCTGTTGCAAGAGCAACGCCGTGCTGACCAGCACCGGTTTCCGCAATGAGCAGTTTCTTGCCCATCGCCTTTGCCAAGAGTCCTTCTCCCATGCAGTGGTTCAACTTGTGTGCGCCGGTGTGGTTCAGGTCTTCGCGCTTCAGGTAGATTTGGCTTCCGCCGATCATTCGGGAAAGCCGCTCGCAGTGATAGACCGGCGTGGGACGACCTTGAAATTCCCTGCGAATTCGGCGCAGTTCGTTGATAAACTGAGCCGAGTGGCAGATCGTTTTGTAGGCGTGGGTGATTTCCTCGAAGGCGGGAATCAACTCCGGCGGAAGGTAGGCACCACCGTAGGTTCCATATTCGCCATTGCGGTTGGGATAGTTACGAAAATAGGTTCGATAGTCCATAATTTTTTCCTTTCTTAAAAATAGGGTTTGAGGTTAACGAAAAAAGCCGCAAGCACATGATTTTGCGCTTGCGGCTTTTGAATAGTTGGAACGGCAACTTTCAATGGGCAGAGGACAAGCGCAACCGGCTTTGCCAGTTTCGCCACCAACCCAGATTGTTCACCGTCTTGTATTGCATGACGTGCATTATCGTCTTTTTTTTTATCTTGTCAAGAGGGAATGTTGGAAAAATTTTCAAAAAAACAAAGGCTCTACCTGCGTTCCGGGTTGGTCTTGTGTGTTTTGCCGAAACCGATCATCGAGAAGTTCATCAAGCCGTGAACGCTTATCAATACGGATGAATACAACATTTACGCTCGGCTGACGGAGTGGGGCTACGAACACCAATCGGTGTGTCATGGGGCGGGAGAGTATGCGAGAGACGAAGACGGCGATGGTTTTTGCGAAGTTCATGTGAACACGATGGAGGGATTTTGGTCATTGTTACGGAGTTGGTTGCGTCCGCACA
>Ga0082212_10002727_pt1 | contig 25469 bp, 20 predicted proteins | sample TergutNt197P3_FD_71548 | JGI IMG/M metagenome (GOLD analysis project Ga0082212, IMG submission 71548) | Neocapritermes taracua P3 segment gut microbial communities from Petit-Saut dam, French Guiana - Nt197 P3 | ecosystem: Host-associated > Arthropoda: Insects > Digestive system > Gut ...
TGAACTTGAGACAAGCGGCGCCGGCAACGTCATATTCTCATATGAGGAATCATACGGCTATATGTTCGGGGATTTTGTCCGCGATAAGGACGCCGTCACTGCCTCGATGATGGTGGCGGAGATGGCGGCGTGGTACGCCAAGCAAGGCATGACGCTTTACCAGGCGCTGCAAAAGCTATATGAAAAGTATGGCGACTATGGCGAGAGAACCCTGAACCTAATGATGCCCGGCCTGGACGGGATAGCAAAAATGCGCGAACTCATGGCAGGCCTGCGCGACGCGCCCCCCGCGGAAATCGGAGGCGTCGCCGTCAGTATCAGGCGCGACTATCAGGCCGGGACCGAAACCGACGTCCTGACGGGCGCGGTTTCAGAGATAGAGCTCTCCGGCTCAAATGTATTAAGGTATGAAACGTCAGACGGCACGGTTGTCATCGTGCGCCCCTCCGGTACGGAACCGAAAGTCAAGGTCTATATAATGGCAAGCGGCGCCACCCGCTCCGAATGCGATGAAAAGATAAAAAAGTACGCCATGTGGGCGGAAGGGCTGGCGTGACTCAGCGCGCGTCCTCCCTGAGGAACCGCTTGTCTGCTTCATCGAGCTCGAAGCCCAGTGTGCCGCCCGGATTCATTATGTTGTCCGGATCGAAGTGATTTTTCAGGGCGCGGATCACCGCGTACTCATTCCTGCCCAGCGAACCCTCGAGCCACGGGCCGAACATCTTGCCGATTCCGTGATGATGGCTCATCGAAGCCCCGCTGCGCTGGATCGCGTCAAGGATCCCCGCGTGGTATTGCCTGAACTCTTCAGGATCGCTCACCATGGTTATAAATATCCAGTATAGGTTCGCGCCTTGCGGGTATACGTGGCTCATATGCGTCAGGCACACAGTATTGGGGCGGCTCTTACAATAAGAGCGCACCTCTGCGTGAACCTTGCTCATGTTGCTCCAGTTAACGCTGCATTCCATTGTATCCATAACCACGCCGAAATCATGCATGGTGTCTCGCATGTAGGGGTCGCTGAAGCGGCCCTTTTCCCATCCCTTCGTTACATACCCTGTAAGGCTCATCCCGCCGAACTTACGGGCTATCTTCTTCGCGTGCCGCGCGCAGTTGCGCGAGAACCCCTTCTCGCCGTTTGTGAAACTCAGGAACAAGCACATCTCATTTTCCTGAAAGCCCCTTAGCTTAAACAGATGACGCAGCGGACTTTCGTCCACCCCATAGAGCCGCAGCATGAACGTTGTCTCCTCCGGGTCGGAAAGCCTGAACACCGACGGCTTGCCCGCCTCGCTCTGCATGATCTCCCTCGCCGCGGCTTGTCCGGTCTCCCAGTCCCTGAACATGAAAGAAAAGCGCTTTATCGTTTCCGGCATATGGCGCGAAACCTTCAGCGTCACGTGAGTCAGGACTCCGAAGGCGCCCTCGCTGCCCATCATTATCTGATCCAGATCAGGACCGGCCGCCTTTCGCGGATAATGGTCCGTTTTTATATTTCCTACAGGCGTCGCGTACTCCTGTCCCAGTACCATATCCTGGATACAACCGTAATATGTGGAGTTCTGTCCGGAACCGTGCGTCACGACCCAACCGCCCACCGAAGAATACTCAAAGCTCTGCGGGAAGTGTCCGAGCGTATACGCGCGCTTCGCGCCGAACCGGGCGACCGCGTCATTCAGCTCCTGCTCAAGCTTTGGTCCGCTTATACCGGACTGCACAGTAACGAGCTGGTCAGTTTCATTCAGGCGTATCACTTTATTGAAGCGGAGCCTCATATCCAGCGATATCCCGCCCTTGACGCACTCGACGCCGCGCGTGACGGAGGAGCCACCGCCGTACACATAGACCGGTATTTTCTCGACGGCGCAGTATTCCACTATCTTTTCGACCTGCTCCTTTGTCTCCGGGTATAGCACCGCGTCCGGCACATTTTCAACGATCTTGTTTCGCAGCCTGAGTATGTCGTACATTGTCTTCCCATACGCGACCGAGAGCCGCGAGTAATCGTCAGTCCTTACATAATCGTCGCCGACAATTTCGCGGAACGCCGCAATCTGTTCCCCGCTCAGCCCTGCCGGAATATCATACTTTACTTCGTCCAGTCCGAGGTCTTCCCTGTACTGTGTGAAAGAATCGTCCGTAAGTCCGAACTTCTCTTTCATCATTTTATACAGAGCTTCCTTGGGCGGTTTTATCAGCGCCGGGTCCCCCCACTTAAAAATCGACCGGTACGATCGCCCGGGAACGTCGCCGTGATACCACTCCGGCTCAAAATCCTTATACGGTTTTGACATAGTCAACGCCCCTCTCTGTATTCAGCCCCGACTGCATTGACTGTCTGCAGTCACATAAAAATAGACATTATCGCGCTGTTTTAGATAGCAAGTCGCTGGTCGCGATGACGTTTATGCCGCATCCCGCGATATCCTCGAGGACTGTCCCGCCGCAGTCGAGCGCGCGGTCAAGCAGCACGCCGTCGAGCGCGCGCATCGCGTCGAATATCTTATCCTTCGGAATTTCCCCGTCCGTTCGCACAGGCAGGACAGGAACGTCCGGGAAAACCGTGCGGACCGTTGTCGTCAGCGACCGCATCGGAGAAGTAATCTCTGCAATCGCAAAATCGACGCCTCTTTTGCAGCCGTTCCCTTCCACGATGAAGTCGTCGCCGCGCCGCGATACGGTAAGCCGGCAACCTGTCGGGCACGTAATACAATACAACTCTGTCATACTCTGCCCTCAATCTCAATGGAGACCTCGCTGCCCGGCTTCAGGCTTTCGCGGAAATCGACTGAAATCCGCTCCATTTCCGGCGGGCGCAAACTGTTGTATTTCTTGCTGAACACTTCCCTGCCATCGGCGAGAACGCGAACAGTCGTCTTTTCCCTGACCTCCGCCGACCGGAAGAACATGACCGTTTCGGCATCAAGCCGCCCGATATCGATTCGCTGCGGAACGACATACAGAAAATCATCGCTCGCGTTAACATTCGCAAACAGTTGATTCCGGTCCGGACTGCCTGCCTCGCTCAGTAAGGCGCCTTGATCGCCGTCACTTGCATCAAGCGGCGCGCGTCTCGCCAACGCGTAACGCGCCGCGTTGCGTCCCGCGATCCCGCCGCTTTCAGACACATAGTCAACTAAATCATTGACATGCATAGCGTTGCCGCAACTGTATACGCCATTGACCGTCGTCATATAATTCTGGTCGCACACCGGCCCCTGTGTAGCCCGGCTCAACTCAACGCCGATGCTTTCGGCGAGTTCATTCTCCGGTATAAGACCTACGGATAGGATCAGCGCGTCGCACTCAATGATCTGCTCAGTACCCTCGACCGGCCGCATTTCTTCATCGACGCGGCATATTTCGACCGCCTCCAGACGCTGTGCGCCGAAAACGCGCGTAACAGTATGACTCAGATGCAGCGGGATGTTGAAATCATAAACACACTGTACGATATTACGCAGTAAGCCGCCGGGGGCGGGCTTCGCCTCGTATACGCCGACTACGTCAGCGCCCTCCAGAGTCAGCCTCCGCGCCATGATAAGGCCTATGTCGCCGCTGCCGAGTATGACGCAGCGCTTTCCCGGCATCTGTCCTAGTATGTTTGTGTAATACTGCGCGTTCCCCGCTGTGAACACTCCCGCTGGCTTCGTACCATGAACGGCGATCTGCCTCGCGGTGCGCTCGCGGCAGCCGGTAGCCAGTACCAGGCTGCCTGACTCCGCCTTTGTCACGCCCTCCCTGCTGACAAGTGTCAGAAGGAAGTTATCGCCGGATCTGTCTATCCGGCTGACAAAGGTCTGAAGCATTACGCGCGTGTCCGTCTGCTCCAGCGTTTTTATATCCCTGTACGCGTATTCGGGACCGGAGAGCTTCTCCCCGAACCGGATAACGCCGAAGCCGTCGTGGATGCATTGTTTCAGTATCCCGCCTAAGCGTGCTTCTCTCTCAACGAGCAGGACGGAAGCGCCCTCTCCTGAGGCTGCTATCGCGGCTGCCAGCCCCGCCGGACCGGCTCCGATCACTGTTACGTCCGTACATAAGGTATCAATCATAAAACTTGCCCGATTCTCACCGCGCTCGCAGCGCGCGTCACTCCACTCTCCACTCTCAGCTCACTGCTCTTTCGTCGGCCCCGCCAGCACCTCGCTGCCGTCGCCGCTCTTCCGGACCCGCTCATGCGTTATTCCCTTTTCCTTCGCGATGATATCAAGAACCAGCGGACCGCAAAAACCTCCCTGGCACCGCCCCATGCCGGGCCGTACGCGGCGCTTGACTCCGTCTATCGTGTCGCACGGAATATTGCGGCGCAGCGCATCCAGTATCTCGCCTTTGCTGACCTCTTCACAGCGGCAGACTATAACGCCGAAGTCAGGGTCCCTCGCTATCAGGTCCGCGCGCGCGGCGTCGTCCAGTTTAGAAGCGCGCGGCGCGATTTTGCGAAACGGGTCAAAATCAGTATTATCGGCGACCGCGCCTTCGCCGCCAAGCAGATCGGCGGCCATGCGCGCAACATCAACCCCGATAGCCGGCGCTGAAGTCAGGCCCGGCGACTGGATGCCTGCCGCGTGTACAATATTCTTTACGAACTTACCTTTACAGACAACAAAGTCTTCCTCATACGTCGGCGCGCGAATTCCGGAAAAGTATGTGATGATCTGGCGTTCCGCGAGCGCCGGAGCCGTGCGGCCCTGACGTTTGAGCGTAAACTCCACGCTTTGCTTGTTCGTCGAGTAATCTTCCTTCTCGATCGTTTCCACGGCGTCAGGCCCGACGAGCGTATTTCCGTCCACCGTGCGCATAATGCCGCCGCCCTTGGAACGCGTCGCTTTTTCATAACCCGGATCCATCAGGGAGATAGCTGTGTTGACGATCGCGCCGGAGAATTTCTTATCCAGAATTATGTTTGTGCCCTTGCGGGGATGTATCGAAAAGAAACGGTCGCCCGCCATGTCCGCTATCTCCTCAGAGAATACGCCTGCCGCGTTTACGACGACTTTCGGTCGGATAACTCCGCGGTTTGTCGTTACGCTCCGGATCATACCGTCGCTCGTTTCCATGCCCAAAACGGCTGTGTCCAGCGAGACTTCAGCTCCGTTTTGAACCGCGTTCTCGGCGTACGCGATGGTCAGGTTGTACGGGCACACCAGGCCTGTAGAACGGAAAAAGAGCGCCGCGGCGATATCCGGGGATAGACCCGGCTCCAGCCCGCGCAGTTTTCTTTTGAGTACGACCTTTGTCCCGCTGAGGCCTAGCCATTTCCAGTAGAGTAAAGAGACGTAGAGCGCAGGGATCCAGAGTACCCTGTTGAAGCAGAGATACTGCCCGCACCGGTTGAAATCCACATCCAGTTGCTCGCAGACGCCTCCGTACATACGGTTCCCTATCCTGTTATAATAATACTTCCGCGTTCCTTTCGCGAGGTCGATGCCCGGATGGACCATCCCGTCGTTACGGCTGGAAGTCTGCATAGCCAGGTCGTGCTCTTTTTCCACAAGCAGTACGTCTATTTTATGCCGTGAAAGCTCGCGGGCTATGGCGCAGCCGATGACGCCGCCTCCGACTATGAGCACGTCAGGCGCCGCTCCGTCAAGCGTGCTGTCGCTGACGGTCGGCATACGAGGCGGCGCAGGCGTTTCGCCGGTACAGCGGATGTCATTCACCAGGCCGATAAAGCGCTTTTTGCTCACGGCTATCCTGCCCGCCCGCACAACGTCAGCCCAGCGTTCGAGTTCGCCGGAAAGCACGAGCCGCCCTCTGTCCTCTCGCGCCCCGACGCTGCCGTTGAATTCTTTCTTAAGTTTTCTGTCAATTCTGTCAATCAACGCCATTACTTAAAATTCCTAAAGTACCCTCGTCCCCAACAAGAAACCATGAAACAGGTCCTAAGCCCTGTCACGGGAACCTGACCCCGGACCACACTCCACTCTCCACTCTCCACACTCCACACTCTATTGTTCCGACTATAGCACAAATCGCCCGAATCCGTCAAATGAAACCGTTACCTTATTATTGACAACCCTGAACAAATCCCGTACAATGTACACATCACTTATCGGGGAGGGTCCAGCTTGAAATACTTTAAATTTTCCATCAAACAACTCGTTGCAACAGCCATCGGCGCCGCGTTATTCTTCTTACTCGCGCGATTCCTGTCAATTCCTGTTTTCGCGAACACATACCTAACGCTCCAGTACGCGATCGTCGGATTTTTCGCGGCAGTTTTCGGGCCCATCGCAGGCCTCCTCATCGGTTTGATCGGGCATGCGCTGACAGACCTCAGCTTCGGCTACGGCATCTGGTGGAGCTGGGTCATCGCGAGCACAGTCGTAGGCTTATGCTCAGGGTTCCTGCTGAAACCGGGCAAAGTCGAGGAAGGCGAGTTCGGCATGAAAGGCGCGATAATTTTCATCGTCGGCAGCCTTGTCATCCACGCTGTTTCCTGGGGCGTGATAGCTCCGGGGCTCGATATCCTTATTTACGCGGAGCCTGCGGATAAGGTATTCGTGCAAGGACTTATCGCGGGAGCAGGCAACTTTGTGATCACAGCCATTATCGGCACGCTGTTACTGTTCGGCTACACTAAAACCCGTGTAAAGTCAGGCAGTCTTGACTGATAAAAGCGCGCCGGTCATAGAATTCGCGGGATTTACGTTCAAATACCGCGCTCAGAAAAACCCTACGCTGTTTGATATCGACCTGAGCGTCCGTCCGGGTGAGAAAATACTTATCGCCGGGCCGTCCGGCAGCGGGAAGAGTACGCTCGGAAGCTGTATGAACGGTTTGATCCCTTTCAACAATCCGGGTGAAATGAGCGGATCACTGACAGTCGGCGGCATGAAACCCGAAAGTGTTTTTCAGTTATCGGAGCTGGTCGGCACCGTTCTGCAAGACACAGACGGGCAGTTCGTCGGTCTCTCCAGCGGAGAGGATATTGCTTTCGCGCTCGAAAACAAGGCCCGTCCTCAAGCCGAGATGAAATCGCGCGTCATTGACGCCGCTCAACTTGTCGGCGCGGACGGGTATCTTGCGCATTCCCCCTACCGGCTGTCCGGAGGGCAAAAACAGCGCGTAAGCATGGCCGGGGTACTGATCGATAACGCTCCAGTGCTTCTTCTGGACGAACCTCTTGCAGCCCTGGATCCGAGCACGGGCAAACTTGCTATTGCGCTGATCGACGAACTCGCGGCAAAGACAGGGTGTACGGTCATCATAATTGAGCACAGGCTTGAAGACGTCCTTTGGAAACACATCGACAGGGTCATATTGCTCAACGAGGGGCGTATCGTCGCCGACTGCACGCCTGATGAAATCGTAGTCTCCGAAAAACTGGCTGTCGCTGGTATCCGCAGGCCGCTCTACGTTTCGGCTCTTGACAGGGCCGGGATAAGCGTCATCGCGGACAAGAAACCTGGCCGGCTGGACACGCTTGTGCTCTCGGACGATGAGAAAGAGAGAATCCGCGCCTGGGCGAAAAGCGCGCCGCCGACAGATGATAAGCTCGGGGGCCCGGCGCCGGACGCGGCTGTTCACGAAAAAAACGCCCCTTTTCCCGCTGGAAGCGAGGCAGTCGCCGAAGGTGAACCAGTTCCCCTGCTTGAGGCCAGAAACATAGGCTTTACATACGCCGAAACGGAGACGACCGCGCTCGGAAATGTCAGCTTCAAACTGTATCCGGGTGAGATGACCGCGATAATCGGCGCAAACGGGGCGGGCAAGAGCACTCTGGCAAAACTGATCGTCGGCTTCGAGACGTTGGGCGCGGGCGAGATTTTCTACAACGGCGAGGACATGCGCGACCTGACGATTCCTGAACGCGCCGAAAGGATCGGCTACGTCATGCAAAACCCGAACCAGATGATATGCAAGCCAATGATTTTTGACGAGGTCGCGCTCGGTCTGCGCGCGCGGAAAGTCCCGGAGCCGGAGATCCGCGAACGCGTAGAACGCGCCCTTGATGTTTGCGGGCTGACCCGTTTTATAAAGTGGCCGGTTTCGGCGCTGAGCTACGGACAGAAAAAGCGCGTTACCATAGCGGACGCGCTTGTTCTCGACCCGCGGATCATAATACTTGACGAACCGACCGCAGGCCAGGACTGGCGGCATTATACCGATATCATGGAGTTTCTCGCAGGGCTCAACGGCAGCGGCGTGACCGTGCTTATGATAACCCACGATATGCACCTGTGCCTGGAGTATGCCAGGCGCGCGCTGGTATTCGCCGGCGGCGAGCTTTTAGCCGACCGCCCGGCGTATGAGGTTCTGTCAGATCCGATACTGGCGGCGCGGGCAAACTTGAGGGAGACAAGCCTGTACGATCTCGCCCGGATTTGCGGCATAGACGACGCGAAGACGCTTATCAGGGCTTATTTAGGGGTTAGATAACCGCTGAGTAAATGTCTTTCTGAGATTTCGAAGAATCTTACCCTCGTAAAGCTACGAAGTTCTGTCTTTCTGAGATTTCGAAGAATCTTACCCTCGTAAATAGCTGTAAACACTAAGTATAAGATCCTTCACGCTGCCTCCGCAGGAGGCATTGGTCAGGAAGACAACAGAGTTGATTTAGGGAAACGCCTCCAACGGACGCGCAAGGAGTATTTGATTTGACGGCTTTTGGATATATACCGAAAAATTCCTCTGTACACAAGCTGACAGGAGCGTCAAAGCTGCTGCTGACGGTCGCGCTCAGTATAGCCTCGATGATAACCTTTGATACGAGATTTTTAGCGCTGGCAATAGTGATCTCATTCGTCCTGTTCGCGGCGTCCGGGTTGCGGTTCCTGGATTTCAAACCGGTTCTCGCGATCCTTGCGCTGTTTCTGATCATCAACAACGTCGCGATCTACCTGTTCGCGCCGGAACAGGGCGTGCTGATTTACGAAACGCGCCACGAACTGCTCCGCATGACGAACCGCTATACGGTGACCTCCGAGCAACTGTTCTACCAGCTCAACGTGACGCTGAAGTACTTCGCCATCGTGCCGGTCGCGCTTGTATTTTTCCTGACGACCGAGCCCGGCGAGTTCGCGTCGTCGCTGAACGCTATTAAGGTGAACTACAAAATCGCTTACGCGGTCTCGCTCTCGCTGCGCTATATACCGGACGTGCAGCGATCATACCGGGAGATCAGCCAGGCGCAGCAGGCGCGCGGCGTCGACATCTCAAAAAAAGCGTCCCTCAGGGCGCGGCTCACCGGAGTCCTGGCGATTCTGTTCCCGCTTGTTTTTTCCAGTATGGATAAAATCGAGCAAATCAGCAACGCGATGGAACTGCGTGGCTTCGGAAGGCTGAAACGGCGGACTTGGTACTCCGCGAGGGCTTTCGCAAAGGGAGATTTCGCGATAGTCGCGGTGAGCTTGCTATGCGTAGCGCTTTCTGCAGCGACGCTGGCGCTCAACGGAGGCCGCTTCTATAACCCGTTTAGCTAAGACAGGGGTCTCGTTAGACAGGGGGAGGCTCTCCGTTTAAGACAGGGGGTCTCGTCCCTGATATCCGGATAAAGGAATGGTTATTTAATGACAATACTCGTTACCGGCGGCGCGGGATATATCGGCAGCCACACAGTACTTGAACTGATAGGCCGGGGCTATGACGTTGTCGTCGCCGACAACTACTCAAACAGCAAGCCCGATTGCATATCGCGCGTAAAGCGGCTTGCAGGGCGTGACTTTCCGTTTTTTGATATTGACGTGCGCGACGCGGAACAGCTCGACCGGATCTTTTCAGGCCACGACGTCGAATGTATAATACATTTCGCCGGAGTAAAAGCAGTCGGGGAATCCGTCCGCGAACCGCTGAAATACTATTCAAACAACCTCGACTCGACAATCGCGCTGTGCGGCGCGATGCAAAAGCATAAAGTCGGCAGGATAATCTTCTCATCAAGCGCTACGGTTTACAGCGGCGACGCCGCCATGCCGCTCACCGAGGAATCAGAGGTCGGAAATTGCGCCAACCCCTACGGGTGGACAAAATTCATGTGCGAACAGATACTAAGGGATACCGCGAAAACAAACGCCGGCTGGGCTGTCGCGCTGCTGCGCTATTTCAACCCTATCGGCGCTCATGAAAGCGGTATGATCGGAGAAGACCCTCAGGACGTCCCCAACAACCTGATGCCTTACATCGCGCAAACGGCAGTCGGCCGGCGCGAGTTTCTGAACATTTACGGAGACGACTACGACACCGTAGACGGGACCGGAGTGCGCGACTACATACACGTTACCGACCTTGCGGCCGGACACGCGTCGGCGATCAAATACCTTGAGGGTCATTCCGGCGTACGCGAGTTCAACCTCGGCACAGGCAGGGGGGTCAGCGTGCTTGAGCTTGTCTCGGCGTTTGAGCAAGCCTCGGGCGTGAGTATCCCGAAAAAAATCGCGGGCCGGCGCCCGGGCGACCTTGCTGTCTGCTACGCGTCTACAGACAGGGCGAAGCGCGAACTCGGCTGGGAAGCGCGAAAAACAATAATCGACGCCTGCGCCGACACATGGCGGTGGCAGCGCGCGAATCCCGGAGGGTACTAGGGTTCGTTTCTCACTTTACATGTAAGTACTGCTTCAGCTTGTTGAGCATCTCGGAGAAGTCGACAGGTTTTCCTATATGATCGTTCATACCTGCCGCCAGGCAGTTCTCAACATCCTCCCTGAAAACATTCGCCGTCATCGCAACTATCGGAATATCCTTTGCCCACTGGCTGCCGAGCGCCCGTATATGCCTCGTGGCAGTAAGCCCGTCCATCTCCGGCATCTGAATGTCCATAAAGATCATATTATACCGCTCCGGGGACTCGCTGAAAATCCTGACAGCTTCCTGCCCGTTTACGGCACAGTCTATCAATAGCTCAGTCGGCTCGAGCAGCGCCATGACGATCTCCCTGTTGATCTCCACATCTTCGGCAAGCAGAATACAATGGCCCTTAAGCGATTCGGGCGCCTCAGGTTCCGAGGCTTCCTGTTTCGCTGTTATTTTTGTGCCGAAGTGATTGCTAATGCAGTTGGCCACATCGGAGGGGAACAACGGCTTTGACAAGAAGCCGTTGACGCCGGCCGCCAGCGCCTCCCGCTCTATCGTGTCCCAGTCATAGGCGGATATCATGATTATGACCGGCTGCTTTTCGCCGCTCGCCCTCATCTCGCGGGACAGCTCTATGCCGTTCATTCCGGGCATTTTCCAGTCGACGAAGCAAATATCGTATTTCCCGTTGCTCCTGATCATTTCGAGCGCTTCCGCGCCGCCTGACGCGACGTCGCACTTGATCTCCATTTTCTCCGCAAGGGTTGTGAAGTATTCCCTGGCGTCCGCTTCATCGTCCACCACGAGCATCCGGAACTCTCCTGCAGAAAACGCCGGGAGCTGCGCGCCCTCTTCCCCTGAAGCGCGCCCGAGCCTTACCGTAAACTTAAACGTAGCGCCCTTGCCGAGCTCCGACTCGATCCATATCTTGCCGCCCATAAGCTCTACGATGCGCTTCGATATCGCGAGTCCGAGCCCCGTACCGCCAAACTTCCGCGACGTGCTGAGCTCAGCCTGTTCAAACGACGTAAACAAGCGCGCCTGCTGCTCCGGGCTGACGCCGATACCGGTGTCGGAGACCTCCACCTGAATTATCCAGTAGTTATTCTTTTCGCTCAGCAGACGAAGCTTCATAGAGATGGCGCCGAGTTCCGGCGTGAACTTTACGGCGTTCGAGAGCAGGTTTGTGATCACTTGCGCCAGCCTCTGGTCGTCGCCGATCATTTTTTGCGGGATCTTGGGATCGAGGTTCACAGTGAGGCTCTGCCCCTTCTCGTTGACGCGGAACACAATTACGTTAACAACGCCCTGCACCATTTTCTCGAAGTTGAACTCAACGTTCGACAGATCAAATTTATCCGCCTCGATTTTCGACATATCGAGGACGTCGTTAATAACGCCGAGCAAGTGCGAGGAAGCGGTCTCGATCTTCTCGAAGGCATAGTCCTTTTTTTCCGTGCCCTGCGCGGATTTCCCGATCATCGTCATTCCCACTATCGCGTTTATGGGCGTTCTGATCTCGTGGCTCATATTTGACAGGAAGCTGCTCTTTGCCTGGCTCGCGGCCCGCGCCTGATCCAAAGCTGTCGCCAGATCCTGAGTCATTTCATTGCGCAGCAGCGCGTTGGCGATCAGCAAGCTGCCTGAGCGGAGGATCGACACCTCGTTTTCGGTGAAAATCCTTTCGTTGTGACAGTCGTTGAACCCGACAAAACCCCAGAACTCGTCGCGTATATAGACCGGCACGATCAGTACGGACAGTATCTCCTGCGGGACGAAGCGCCCCTGCTCCTTAGCGGACATGTTCCGTACCATGTTATTTATACATTCCCCGCGCGAGAGTATTTCCTCCCATCCGGGAAGGTCCTCCGCATAGGGGACGTCGACGGTGTGGCTGAAACCCTGCTGCGGGTCGGCGCCCTCTGACCACTCGTACAACTGGGTGCAATACAGTTTCCCGTCTATGTCATGGTTCTTCCATAAACGCATCCGGTCGGCGTCTACGGCGTGGGCCATCATTCCCATACTGCGCCACAGAGCGTCCTGAAATTTATCGTCTTCCGCCTGGAGGAGAAGGGCTGTGGCGTTATTGACGGTACTCAGCAGGACGTCGCGCTGCTCGATATCCTTAGTCATCTGCTTCTGCTCGCGAAGGTCGCGTGTGAACCCGGCTATAACATACTTTCCGCCGTATTTGATACGGACGAGTTTTACCTCCGCAGGCATCAGCGTCCCGTCCGAAAGTTGATGGACCCAGTCGACCGAGAGCCTTCCTTTCTCAAAAGCTTCGCGTATATACTCGCGCGCGCTCTCCTCGGAGGGGCTCCCGTCAGGCTGATACTGAGGCGAGAAATCGAAAAATCTGTCAAGATACTCCTGTTTATCTTCTATCTTATAAAGCTTCAGGACTTCCTCATTGCATTCGATAACATTGAACTCGTCGTCTATGAGGCTGCAGCACAGCGGGGTCGCGTCCAGCATGACCCTGGCGCGCTGACGGTCGTCGTCTATCCGGTTGTAAGCTTCCATGATCGTCCGCGCCAGCTCGCCGATCTCATCGTTACGGCCGCTTCCGTATATACCGGCGCTCCCCTCGCCTGCCTCAGATATGCTGTCCGTCAACCTGCTGAGAGGTATCAGCACGAACCTCCGGTTTACGACCGTGCTTGCCGCCATGTATACGATAAAAATCAGTATCATCGCAATCATAATCGGGAAGAATGTCACAACGCTGAACAGAGTATTGCTGTTAAAGAAAATCACAACCAGCCAGGAAGAGTCTGCTATCGGCGCGACCGACGCGTACCCGAAATCCCCGGCCGACAGCTTAATGACCTCCGGTTCCGCATCCTGTCCGTAAATACCGTCAATACTGCTCAAAAACGAGTCTATGCAGCCTGTGAACGCCGGGTCGCTGTTTTCCGACCGGATATCCCTGCCCTCGCCGGGTCCGTAAACCTCAAAAGCGCTGCTCAACCTGACTGACCCGCGCTCATCGATGACGAATCCCAGCACATCGTTATCCGTATAGGTCGCGAACATCGCGTGTACTATATCGTCAGCTTTGAGTCCGGAACAGAACACGCCCGCGACTTCGCCGCCGTAAACGACCTTATAGTTGATCCAGATGCGGGTTTCTCCGGAAACCTGATCGACGTCTATGTTGAAAGAGTACTCATTTTCGGACGCGATCAGATCGAAAAACCAGTCGCTTTGCGGATTGGAAGGATCCAGGACGTTAAAAGGCTCAAACTCATCAATCGTCGCTCCCAGCCCGATTGAAAACTCATTCCCCGAACTGTATATGCCGAAATATAGTTCCGAACTGCTCAACATGCTGATGTAATCAGCCATTTCGTTGTAAGCGGCGGCTCTCTTCGCCGGATCGCCTTCATCCGCGAACCATTCCGTCACAGCCCTTGAATGGGCGACCTTTTTCACCAGAGCCATTTCCCTGCCCATAAAGAAACTGAACTTGTCCACAGCGTCCATCGAATAGAATAACGCGAGTTTATCCGAAGCCCTGACCGCGATCCCCAGCCCCATTACAGTCGCGGTAACTATGATGAATACAAGGACCACGACAAGCAGTATCATATTCACATTTCGAACGCGGGCGGCAATCTTGCCGCCCCGACGGAGTTTGCGCTCCGCCGATGCTCCAGCCATTGCCATTTCCCCCTTAAAAGGAAATAATTAGTCATTATATACCAAAATAGTGAATTGTAAAAGCTTTTATTGAAATTCCGCGCTTTACTTGATACAATGACAGGCACAGGAATGGTTATAACCATTCCGGAAAGGATCACCGGTATTATGGAAAAGTATGATATCGATGCGATGAAGCAGAGGATCGACAGCCTGGCCGACAACATCTCCGAGCAGGCGATCCCGTCCGCATTGTACGAAAAATATGAGGTCAACCGCGGCCTGCGCGACCTGAACGGCAACGGCGTCCTCGCGGGGCTCACGTACATTTCCCAGGTCACAGCGAAAAAGGTCGTCGACGGCGTAGAAATCCCGATCGACGGAAAGCTCTACTATCGCGGTATCGACGTGGAGGATCTTGTGCGCGGGTTCATACGTGAAAAAAGGTTCGGCTACGAAGAGACGGTGTACCTGCTGCTGTTCGGGACGCTGCCCACGCGGGAGGAGCTTACGTTTTTCCATGAAGTGCTCGGCCGCAACCGCTCGCTGCCGCAGGGCTTTACCCGGGACGCGATCATGAACGCGCCGAGCCGCGACATGATGAACGCCCTGGCCCGCGCCGTGCTCACCCTTTATACCTATGACGAGCGCCCTAACGACACATCTGTGCGGAACCTGCTGCGCCAGTCGATTTCCCTGATAGCGGAGTTCCCGCTGCTGGCGGCTTACGCATACAACACGTACCTCCACTATGAACACGACCAGAGTCTCATTATTCATCCGCCGAGCCCGGATTTGTCAACGGCTGAAAACCTGTTGAGTATTCTGCGGAAGGACAGTTCATACTCGGAGCTCGAAGCGCGCGTGCTCGACCTCGCCCTCGTTCTCCACGCGGAGCACGGCGGCGGCAACAACTCGGCCTTCGCTGTCCACGTCGTTGCCTCCAGCGGCACGGATACGTATTCCGCGATCGCCTCGGCGCTCGGCAGCCTGAAAGGGCCTAAGCACGGCGGCGCGAACAATGTCGTCATGGCGATGATGGACGAGATCAAGGACGCCGTCGGCGACTGGGGCGACGAAGATGAACTCACCGCGTACCTGCTGAAAATCCTGCATAAGGAAGCTTTCGACCGCACAGGGCTTATCTACGGCGTCGGCCACGCAATCTACTCGTTGTCCGATCCCCGCGCGCTGTTGTTTGAGGAGTTTGTCCGGCAGCTTGCGAGCGATAAAGGGCGGGCGCAGGAGTATAAACTGTACAGCGATATAGCGCGGATCGCGCCGCAGGTGATAACCCGTGAGCGCCGCATGTATAAGGGAGTCTCGGCCAATATAGATTTCTACAGCGGATTTGTATACGAGATGCTCGGGCTGCCCCGCGAGATGTTCACTCCGATTTTCGCCATATCGCGTATCGCCGGCTGGACGGCGCACCTCATCGAGGAAACCGTATCCGGCAAGAGGATAATCAGGCCGGCGTACAGAAGCGTCTCCGAAAAAGCGGCGTACGTACCGCTTTCAGAGCGGTAACGGCCCCGTCCCATAACCACTGACGTGAAAAAGCGCCTCAACGGCGCTTTTTCTTGTTTTCCTGCTGCGCGTTATGTCAGGTCAGAGCTTCATGGCGACGTCCCAGGCATTCCAGATCACGGTCCTCAGGTTGCCGACCTTCGCCGCGTCGCCGACGGCTTTCGCTCGTTTACCCGAAGATGTCAGCGGCGCCGGAGTATAGCCGACCGAAAGGATCACGCTGTCCGCTTCGATTTTCACCGATTCCCCGTTTTTATTTGTGACGACGACGCCGTCTTCGACGATCTCTCCAAGCCGGGTTTCGAGGTGGACAGGCACATTGTTCGCCGCGAAGAAATCACGCAAATAACTCGAGTTCGCGAGGCAGACCCCCGTGACCGCAATAAGGTCGCTTTTCATCTCCACGATGACCGGCTTCTTGCCTTTCAGGTACAGATCGTACGCGATTTCGCAGCCTGTCAGTCCGCCGCCGATAATGACGACGTTCTCTCCGGTATCTTTCTCACCGAGCAGGTATTCGACCGCTTCTATAGCTTTCTCAACCCCCTTGACAGGCAGCCTGACCGCGGACGCCCCGGTGGCTACGACGACCTTGTCCGCGTCCGGAAGGTTCAGATCGCTGACCTCGGCGTTGAGTTTTACTTCGATGTCCGACGCCTTATCTATCTCGCGCTGATACCAGTCGAGCAGCGCCCGGTCCTTCTCCTTGAACGAAGGCGCGGCCGCGGCGTTGAACACGCCGCCGAGCTTGCCGCTTTTTTCATATATCGTGACTTTGTGTCCGCGCTTTGCCGCGACCAGCGCCGTCTCCATACCGCCGATACCGCCGCCTATTACAGCGATTTTCCTGCTGCTGTCCGCAGGGACGATCTTGTATTTGCCCGTCTGCATCGTCCTCGGATCAAGCGCGCAGCGCGCCATATGCGAAGCGTCGTGGATCGACTGATCGTTTGCGACGCCCTTGTAATGGGTAAAGTTGAAGCACGCGTTATGGCAGCAGATGCACGGGCGGATATCCTCCGTACGGTCTTCGATGAGCTTAGTGACCCACTCTCCGTCGGCAAGGAACTGCCTGGCTATCCCGACGCCGTCGATGCGCCCGTCGGCGACCGCCTTCGCTCCGGCTTCGGGTTCCATACGTCCGGCGCAGACGACAGGGATGTCCACGAATTTTCTTATATGCGAGACGTCCTCAAGGTTGCAGTTGAGCGGCATGTATGACGGAGGATGCGCCCAGTACCAGGAATCATAGGTGCCGTTGTCGGCGTCCAGCATATCATAACCCGCGTCTTGCAGATACTTTGCCGCCTTCTCGCTCTCTTCCATGTCCCGGCCGATCTCGGTGAACTCTTCTCCGGGAACAGCGCCAACGCAAAAGTCCTTCACCTTTGACAGGACCGAGTAGCGCACCGAAACAGGAAAGTCTTTCCCGCAGGACGCCTTGATCGCCTGGACGATCTCAACCGGGAAACGGTACCGGTTCTCAAATGAGCCGCCGTAGTTATCAGTGCGCTTGTTCGTGTACTTCAGCGCGAACTGGTCGAGCAGATACCCTTCGTGGACCGCGTGGACTTCGACGCCGTCCACTCCCGCGTCCATGCATAGTTTTGCTGTTTTCGCGAAACCGTCGATAATATCCTGTATCTCTTTGAGGGTTATCTCACGGCAGGTGACCTTATCGGACCACCGCGACGGCAGCACGCTCGGGCTCGCCGACTGATACGGCACGTCGATGATGAGTTTGCCGATCGCGCGCAGTACCGGGTTGTTATGAAGCGCGACCAGCGAATCTGTGATCGCCCATGACCGCCCCATGCCGGCCGTGATCTGCACAAACAGTTTCGCGCCTGTCTTATGGATTTCATCCATGTACGGTTTCAGTTCCCTGAACATTTTCTCGTTTTTCCAAAGCCAGCGGCCGCCCATTGTGTCTTTGATCGGCGCTATGCCCGGAATTATGAGCCCGACGTTATTCTTCGCGCGTTCAAGAAAGAATCCGGCCGCTTCTTTGTCAAAATGATTCGGCTCCATCCAGCCAAACAGCGAAGTGCCGCCCATCGGGCAAAGGACAATACGGTTTTTGATTTCCACGTTGCCGATTTTCCACGGCGTAAACAGTGGTTCATACTTAGGATCTATGACGCTCACTCCCTTCTATTACTACACTTAAAATATCAATTTTCCCCTGAAAAGTCAATGTTTTCCGGCGCCCCGTGAACTGTCACCGCAATCGTCTACCCGCGGAGAAGACGGCTTTCGTCCTAAGCTGCCTGTCCCAGATTACGACGTCGGCCCTCTTTCCCTTATCTATGCTGCCTACTGTATCTGAGATGCCCGCAGCCGCAGCCGGATTTAGCGTAGCGGCGCGCACCGCGTGTTCGACCGGAATACCGAAACCGACCGCCCGACGGCACATGTCCGCCAGGCATACGACGCTGCCTGCTATCACCTGATCATCCTCCGCAAGCGTCGCCTTCCCGTCAGCGACGCGGACAGCCTGCCCGCCTATCTCATACTCGCCGTCCGTCATACCCGCCGCGCGCATCGAGTCGCTTATCAGGCATATCCGCCGCTCCCCGAAAAGCCGGAACGCGGCGCGCACCGCCGCAGGATGCACATGGACTCCGTCGCATATTATCTCGGCGAAATCAGCTTTGTCAGCAGCGGCTCCGACGACGCCCGGCTCACGGTGCGAAAACGGCGCCATGCCGTTGAACAGGTGCGTCACGTGTGAAGCGCCCGCGTCAAACGCCGCTGAAGCCTCAAGGTATGTCGCCTCAGTATGAGCAAGCGACGCCGGGCACTTTTTGGCCGCTTGCCTTATGAACTCAGTCGCGCCCGGCAACTCCGGCGCAAGGTCAACAAAGCGGACGTATCCGCCCGCAATATCAAAAATACGCTCAAAAAAAGACAGGTCCGGATTCATCAAATGATCCGGATTCTGCGCGCCGCGTTTATTACGGCTGATAAACGGGCCCTCCATATTGACGCCGCGCAGGACCGCGCCGCAGCCATCTTTATCAAAGAAGGGCAGCGAAGCCCGGATGGCGCCGGCAATAGCCGGTTCCGGCAGCGACATCGTCGCGAAAACGACGCTCGTAACACCCATGCTGCCATACCACGCGAGCATCGTCTCAACTCCGGCGGGATCGGCGTCGCAATAATCTGCGCCCACAGCCCCATGAGTGTGTATGTCCACGAAGCCCGGCAAAACATAATCGCCGCCGGCGTCGTAAATCTCTTCTTGCGCGGCGCTTCCGCCCGGCGCGTCGGCGATCTTCCCGTCCTTAATATATACGTCCCGGACCGAAAACGCGCAGTCAGCCCCGAAAACAAGCCCGTTCTTTATAATCACGTAAGCCTCCGTCTCACCGCAATGCAGCGATACAACCGGGGGACGGAAATCCTGTTTCCGTGTTTCCCGCTAATCCCCGAAAAACCGTTTGATTACCGACGCCACGCCGTTATCCCGCGCGCTTCCGGTCACATGATCCGCGAGCGCCCGTATATGCTCCGGCGCGTCCGCCATCGCGACGCCAAGCCCGGCGGCTTCCAGCAGCCCCGCGTCGTTCTCGCTGTCCCCCACCGCCACAAGCCTGTCAAAACCGATACCGAGCCGCGAGAGTATCCATTCGACCCCGTGCCGCTTATCCGCGTCGAGCGGACTGACGTCAAACGAGTCCGGATAGGTCTCCATCAATTTTATATCAGGGCAAAGCCCTGCCAGTTCATTGCGGTATTCGGCCGGCATCCAGATATAAGCTCCGTAAGGCAAACTGCTAAGGTGGCGTTTCCTGTCGCTGCCGTCTCGCAGATACGGTACCGTCCCCGCGTTTGCGGTGTAGTGCTTAACGAAAGCCTCGTACTCGCTGTACACGTAGTAAGCGTCCTCAAATGTAAAGGTAAGCGGAAAAGCGCGAGGCGTCGTAAACGCGGTTATATCCTCTACGACGGCGGCCGAAAAGCGCTGCTCATGCACTATGGTCCCGGAAGCGTCCAGGATTTGCGCGCCGTTTACGCACACGCGCCAATCCGGTATGAAATCAGTCCCCAGGATCTCGCCTGTGCTGGCAAAGCACGAACGGCCCGTAGCAAGTATGACAACCACGCCGTCCGCCTGCAGCTTCTTTAGCGCCGCGGTCGTTTCCGCTTCTACTTTCTTTCTGGCGGGGCAAATGAGCGTGCCGTCCACGTCCAGCGCAAGCGCCCGGTAATCAGAATTAACCATTCTCTCCCTGTCTCGCCGCCCTTTTTATTCCGTCTCTAAAACTTCCGGATCGAGCAGCGCGCGCCCGGCCACTTCCAGCCAGGGGCTTCCCTTCAGTTCATGCGCCGCCCTCTTCAGCGCGTCGGCGGCTTTATCGTCGTCGCCGGCGAAATGGTACAGCTTGGCAAGCCGGTACAGCTCAAGCCCGAGCCGGGTCCCGCTCAATGAAGCGACGTCGCCTTCGATCTCGGCGATGAGCGAGGTATCTCTTTGAATATAGACTCCGTACAACCGTCCCGCGTCGGCGCGAACAGCCTTCAGCGACTCATCGGGTTCTTTCTCCAGCAGCCTGTCAATACGGGTCAGGTATATTTCCGCGTGCTGCTTGTCCCCGCGCGTCACGGCAAAAGACAATGCTTTCTGATACCAGTTCAGGCGCTCTTCCTGCTTCAGCCTGATTCCGTCCAGAATGCCGCAAGCTTCCCAAACCGCGTCGCCGGACCCTGAGAATAAAGCGCCGTCCAACCGCAGAAGAGCCACGGTGCTTCGGCGCATTACAAGAAATAAAAAACGGCTGTCCAGCATTTCCGCGTAACGCGCGGGGTCGTTTTCTTCATACAACGCGGCGGAAAGCTCCGCCAAAACTGATTTCTGCAGCGCGCGCAAGCCAAAAATCAGGCCGAGCGATACGGCGACAAGTATGAGTAAATAAACGACGTTTATACCGGACAGCACATTACCCTCCTGACTCCCGCTAGAGTTTTTCAGGGAAACGCGCCACAGTGCTGCGCGTCACTTCGATTCCCAGTTCCAGCAGTTCTTCGACCGGCAGGTCCAGATTATATACAAGTTCGGAGTAGGCCGCGATATTCAAGCCGGCGACAGCCATCCAGCCCGGTTTATCGATACACTTGACCGCGCACTGGCGGAACGGGCTGCCTCCGGATATATCGCAGGCAAACAGAATATCGCCGTCACACTGCGCCGCCGCGCCGTCAATTTTCCCGATGAGTATCTGCAGGTCGTCCTCTTTGTTGAAGTCCACGTATACGACGCCTTCTGTCTCGCCCAGCAGCATACCCAGCGTGTTTCTGACAGCGCTGCCAAAACCGCCGTGACCGATGATTATAAGATTCGTCATCTGTTTAGTTCCCGTTTCTTCTGACCAGATCCGTGTAAGCGTCGTAAACCTCATGCATATATCCCGGCGGCACCTCGGTCACATTCGGTGAAACAAAGATATGCATTTTGTGCCCCTTTTGCTCGAGCAGCAACGCCGTCTCGCTCGCAAGGCTCTGGGTCACTATCATAGCCGCTACGGTACTCGAAGCGCCGACTCTCTGATGATAACCCGGAATCTCAACAAGGGCGTCTTCCAGCGGGCAGCAGTTGTCAATATAGACGTCGGCTACGTCGCCAAGCATTTTTCCGCTGGAATGCGTGGCTTTCGCTTTCTTGAAATTATCGCCGCAGTTTACTACTATTACCTTCAGGCCGCGCTCCTTCGCGTATAGCGCCGCTTCGACCGGCGCAGCGTTCAACCCGCCATGGCTATAGACGACTATCGCTTCGCCCGCCTGCAGGTTATAGCTCTGAAGGAAATTCGCGATGTACCCTTCCTGGCGTTCGATCCACAGCACCTCGCGCGCCCCGCCTCCGCGGATCACATTATCCCACATCAGCCTCGGATCCATCAAAGGGTGCCAGCCTACGACGCCGCCATAACGCGGGAACATGTCCTGGATCATCAGCACGCTATGGCCGCTGCCGAACAGATGTACCAGTTTACCGCCCGCGATAACCTCCGCGCAGATCTCCGCCGCCGCTTTGATGTTGCCGGCTTGCGTTTCGTCAATACGTTCAACTATCTCCCCTATTTTTCCCGCATAGGCAAGATTACTCATATTAGTCATTCCCTTCCTGATGCTCTATCCCGATAGTCGCGGGGCGCCGGCCACCTAAGCGGTATGCGCCCCGCTTGTATGAAATTACTTACAGTTGATTACGAGGGCAAGATTCTTCCCGCCCTCTGCGTTAAAGGGCGTACTCAGTAAAGACACTTCTCCAGCGTCTGTGCTACGCTGTAGACTGCTTCTGTGCTAAGCATAGACGCCGAAGATATACCCTACGAAGGTGAGTACAATAGCCAGCGCAAACACAAGGCCCATTATTGCCAGAGGCGACCACTTTTTCCTCTGGTAAAGCTGCCAGATGACCAGCGTCAGGCCCAGCGGCAGCAAGCCGGGGAAAATGTTGTTGACGAGAGCGTTCAGATCCATAACGGCAGCTTCGCCGCCGGAAGGCGTGATGACGATCGGCAGCGTTACCGACACGAAAGAGGCTGTGAGGCCGCCCACAACCACGAGTCCCAGAACAGACATCGCCTTCGTGATGTGTTCCAGCCTGCCGGACGTCATGAACCGGTGCACGCCGTCAACGCCGGTCCTGTAGCCGAGTTTCCACAGGTTCCAGCTCAGTATCGCGGTACCGATCGGGTAGCAGATGATGTAGAGTACCGGGCCGAGCCAACTGAGATTTCCCGCGTTCGTGGTGATTGCCATGCAGATAGTAAGCAGGATCGGAATGATTGTCGCGACCCACAGTGAATCGCCGATTGCGGACGTAGGCCCGATAAGCGCGACTTTCACCGCTTGGATGACTTCAGGCGTCACATCCTTCTCCGCCGCGCGGGCTTCCTCCATACCGATGACTATGCCCGGGCAGATAGCGCCGACTTGCTGCTCGGTATTGAACAGCGTTATGCTGCGCTTATAAGCGGCGATACGCTCCTCCTTGTTATCGGCGTAAAGTTCGCTGATTGCCGGCGCAAGGGCCTGCCCCATTGCGTTTCCGAGCATATTCTCCGCCTGTTGTGAAGACCCGTGCCAGAAAAACCAGCGGATCCAGGACTTACGCAGTGTTTTTGCGCTAAGTTTCTTCTCAGCCATTGTTCACTATACCCCCTTCCGTTTGCTTTCCGGTCAGGACCGCATAGTATACGATCGCCGCGGCGATAGCGAACGCCGCCACCGCCATTGAACTGAGCCCCAGATACGTGACCAGCATAAAGCCGATAAGGAAGATGCAGAAATGTACAGCCTTTTTCATGAGGAAGCTGAGCAGGATGCCCATTCCGAGGGCGGCCATCATGCCGCCGAATATGGTGAGGCATGTGGTGACCCAGCCCGGTATGAGTTCCGCGATGTTGACGCCGCTCTGCGCGCCGACCACGGCCGTCGTGATGAGGATGACGAGCGCCGGGATGAAGCGGCAGAGGAATCCGATGATATTCCCGAGGCCGGCATTCGCGAACGCGATGAGCCTCGGGTTGTCGGACTCCGCTCCTCTCTGTGACAGGCGGTTGCACGCCAGGTCGATCGTGAATACGAGGTTCCACATGCCGACGCCGATGGCGCCGCCGACCACGGCGAAAGCCCACATCAGGGGAATTGCCGCCTCCAGGCTGCCGTTAGAGAAAGCGAGCGCCCCGGCAACACCGATATACGTGGAAAACGAGAGGTCCCACGCCACGGCAGCGCCCGGCGTCACGCTGCCGAGATATGCCAGCTGCAGCATTACGCCCAGAACCAGGGCCGTCTGCACATCGCCCATCACGATGCCCACCACGAGAGACGCTATGAGCGGGCGGCCGAGCGTGTACCAGCCGATGGTGTTGCCGACTACCGAGCCGATCGAGCCGAGATAGACGAAGACAGCGATGATAATTGCTTGTAAAATACTCAATTGCAATTCCTCCGTTTCTTTTTGTTGATTTCTGTTAACGCTGATATCAAAGACAAGCGCAGCGGCCATGTGCCCCCGTCTTCTTCAGTTCCGGCGGGGCGCCCGCCGGATTACTGCTCAAAGGGTAGCTATGAACTTCGCGGGTCAGAACGGCAGAATGCCGTTCCAACATCCTATTCCTTGCGCGGACGGCAGAATGCCGCCCCTACACACTATTTCCTGCGCGCTCTCTCTATCCCCCGAACCCTATATCCTTCTTCATCGAGGGCCACTCGATCTTCTTCTCCTGCGGCAACTGCTGGCTAATGACTGTGACGCCGTCCTCCTCCGCCAACACGCGCAGCAGGTCGGCGTCGGCTTGAGTGAGATAGATGTACCATCCCGCGCCGCGGGCAAACTGGTAGACAGTTTCGGGAAGCTTTGAGGAGTTGCCGAGATTGATATGCTCGGCCTTTCTGATCTGTTCCCGCAGGGGGCCGAGCATATGGCAGTAACGCACGATCACGAGGCGGTTCTTGTCGCTGTCCCGCTCCAGCAGGATCCGCGCGTCATCGACCGTTACGATCTGCGGATTGTAATGAGCCGATACGCCCATTGTCATGATGGACTGCAGCATGGGATTTTGCGCCAACTCGTCGTCCACCGCGATGATCTGCCTGATACTCAGGGTATGGCCCCATGACGTTATGATTTGCCCGTGGATAAGCCTGTCGTCAACACGCACATACAATTTTCCCATATAAACGCCCATTCCTTTCGCGCACAGCCGGACTCGTATCAGCCATATGTTAACATTTTGTGACGTCAAAAACAATCAATTCAAAAATATCGTAAAATTTTACCGGAATTGATAAAAAAACTGGACATAACTTGCAAAAGGAGGATAGGGGCGGGGAAATTTTGTGCAAAATGCCGTCATTTTTGATGGAAAAAATTGTCGAAATTCAAAAAAAACCTTTTGCATACGGCAAATGCGTGGTATCATTGATTTAATTATTTTTTTACCGGTAAAGGAGACCGCGTTATGCAGAGCTTTACGTATACGATCACGGACGAAATGGGACTTCACGCGCGTCCGGCCGGACAGATGGTGAAATACTTGAAGACCGTGCCCGCCAGGGTCACCATACGCAGCGGGGACCGCAGCGCGGACGGCCGCAAACTGTTCGCCATCATGGGCATGGCCGTAAATAAGGGCGAGGCCGTGACCGTGGAAGTGGAGGGCGAGGGCGAAGAGGCTTTACGCGACGAGCTTTTAGAGTTTTTCAAAGCGAATTTTTAGAGCCCGGCACAAAATCCGGATACTTCGGATAGCGTGAACGGGCCACCCCGAAAGGATGAACGCTTATGCTGATTTTGGAAGCCCTGGCCATCAGCCCCGGCCTCGCCGCGGGAAAGCTGCTCCTGCTGGGCGGCGGCCTGACGGCCCCGGAAAGGCGGCGCGTCGCGGACGCAGAGGCGGAGTGGGCGCGCGCCGCCGGCGCCATCGAGCGCGCGAAAGCGGAGCTGTCGGAGCTTTACGAACGCACGCTCCGGGACGTCGGCGAAGAGGCGGCGGCTATTTTCGAGATACACCTGATGATGCTGGAAGAGGAAGATTTCATCGACGGCATCCGGGACATGATCGGGACGGAATCCCTCAGCGCCGAGTATGCCGTATACAGCACCTGCGAGCAGTTCGCGGAGATGCTTAAGGCCACCGGTTCCGACGTGATGATCGGGCGCGCCGCCGATATGCTTGACCTCGCGCAGCGCGTCACAGGCATCCTGCGGGGCGTCACCCAGGACGCGCTGTCCGCCATAAGCGAACCCGTGGTGGTCG
>Ga0082212_10002728_pt1 | contig 25456 bp, 21 predicted proteins | sample TergutNt197P3_FD_71548 | JGI IMG/M metagenome (GOLD analysis project Ga0082212, IMG submission 71548) | Neocapritermes taracua P3 segment gut microbial communities from Petit-Saut dam, French Guiana - Nt197 P3 | ecosystem: Host-associated > Arthropoda: Insects > Digestive system > Gut ...
ATCCCGTTATCGAGGAGGCGCTTTTTCAATGCGTCGGAGATGCCCCCGGTTTTCCTGTGCCGCCCGACCACTTTCACCTCGCCATTCTCGTCAGTGGCGTTATCGGTGACGTCGAACTGGTACCACGACCTTCCATTATGACGATCTGGGCAGGGTAGCCGGCGTCACCAACAAGGACGATACAGAGCGTAGCTACAGCTACGACGCCAACGGGAACCTGCTCTCCTCCACCGACGAGGACGGCTTCACCGTCAGCTACCGCTACGATGCCAATAACCGCCTCACCGGGCTCACCAATGCCAGGGGCTATTCCACGGAATTTGCCTACGACCCGGTGGGTAATCTGTTGTCTGTCACAGACGCCTTGAACGGCGTGACCGCTTACGTCTATGACGCCAACAACCGGCTCGTCTCCGTCATGGATGCCCTCTTGGGCGTGACGGCCTACGGCTACGACAAGCTGGGCAGGGTCACCTCCGTCACTGACCCCGAGGGCGGCGTGACCTACGCCGAGTACGACGGCAACGGCAACGTGACCAAGATCACCGACGCTGAGGGCTACGCCACGAAGTACTTCTACAACGAAATGAACCAGTTAATCAAGATCATCGACGCCGAAGGGTATACTCATTTCTACAGCTATGACGGGAACGGCAATGTCATTGAGTCCATCGACTGGAACGGGAACCTGCGCCAATATTCCTATGACGCTTTGGACCGGCTCGTCGCCGTGACGAACCCCGAGGGTAACGTCGCCAGCACCGTCTACGACCCGGACGGCAGGCTCGTCTCCGCCACCAACGAGGAGGGCGCCACGACCACGTTCGAGTACGACGCGGACAGCCGGGTGACCGCCATCGTCGACGCTTTGCTCAACCGTACCGAGATCGCCTACGACGCCATGGACAGGGTAACGTCCATCACCGACGCTCGGGGCGGGATAACAAGCTACGAGTACAACGACCGGGGCCTGCTCATCATGGAGACCGACGCGGAAGGTTACAGCGTCTACTACGGCTACGACGAGAACGGCAACCGCACAAGCATGGTCACTTTCGATGGCACGACCACTTACGTCTACGATGAATTGGACAGGCTCATCAGTGTGATCGACCCCATGGGCGGGGCGGAGGCCTTCGAGTACGACAAGCTGGGCCGGATCGCCGCCGTCACGGACAAGAACGGCAACCGGACAAGGTACGTCTTCGACAAAAACGGCAATATCATTGAAACGATCGACGCCCTGAACCACAGCTCCTACTTCACCTACGACAAGCTGAACCAGCTCACCAAAGTCACGCTCTACCGGGACGACGCCCAGGACAACGTCGTCCATGAGGCACAGGTCACCCTCTACAGCTACGAGGGCAGGGGGCTTGTTTCCACCGTCGTCAACGCCGTGGGCGTCCTTGTCAGCTACGTCTACGACGGCAACGGCAACTTAGTCAAAAAGACGGACGAGGACGGCTACGTGACGGACTACGCCTACACGGGCTTAGACCTCATTCGGCAGATCAACTACACCGGCGGCAAGGAGGCGGTTTTTGCCTACAACAAGGACGGCGAGCTCGTCGCCATGACGGACTGGAACGGGACGGTCAACTTCTCCCTGGATATCCTCGACCGCATCGTTTCGGTCAACGACCACAACGGCATGGTCACAAGCTATACCTATGATTCGGTGCACAACCAGACCAGCATCACCTATCCGGACGATACCGTCGCCCTCTACGAGTACGACCTCATCCACCGGATGACGAAGCTTACCGATGCGGAGAACCAGGAGACGAATTATACCTATAACCCGGTGCGGCTCATTGAAATGGCTTACGGCAACAGCTGGACGGAGACCTACCAGCACGATGCCAACGGCAGGCTGACGAGGCAGTACGCCGAGCACCCGGACCACTTCACGAACCATTCCGTCGAGCACCTCTACACCTACGACCCGGAAGGCAACGTCCTCACCGAGTACCGCAGCGGCGCCGGCGGGCAGGACAGGTTCAACCTCGTCCATACCTATGACGCCCTGAACCGGCTGACGAAGACCACGGGGGACCAGGGCTACAAGGCGCACACCTATACTTATGACAGCCTGGGCAACCTGACCTATGAGATGATCCACAACAAGGGCACCGACTATAAGTACAACGTCCTTAACCAGCAGGTGCAGAAGATCGTCGACGGCAAGGACACTTATAAGTATACCTATGATCAGCGTGGGAATCAGATTAGCGGTACCTACGTAAAGAACCAGAACCACAGCTATGTCGTTGAAGAATACGTTTACGATTCAACGAATCGCATGGTAAAAGGCGTAAACGAGAAAGGTGAGCAAAGCCACTACATCTACAACGGCTTAGGTTACCTGGTCGCCAACGAGTGGATCATCGAGAAGAATAGCTACGGTTACCACGGGGTAGGGATATATCTCGACCCGAGCGAACAGGTGAACGGCGTAGTCGTCTGCGACAGGCACGAGCACAATTCCGGGCAGGGGCACATCAACCCCACCGGGAACGGCCACACCACGGGCGGGACAGTGGGCGGCGTTGTCCCCTCGATCGACCACACAAAAATGGCGGTCATCCATAAAGACTACGTTCTCGACTACACGAGCCCTCTAAAAGATGTTATACTGGAGACGGAATCCGGCGACAACGGCTTGGTGTACCGCTACACCTACGGGCTTGAGAAGGTGAACACCGTGATAAACGGTATACCTAATGGGGCCGGAAGCGTGATGCAGTACACCTATAACGACGAACTCGGCGACTTCGTGCTGACTTCTCAGGATCCTGGCCATCAGCTCATGGCGAACAATATCGTCAAACTATGGTATCACCAAGACCATCTTGGCAGCAGTGATTTCATTTCAGATAACGTCGTCGGTAAGGTAACGAGCTATGTGACCTATGACGATTGGGGCGCCTTGACGGCAAAAGCTGTACTCAAGGTTGGCGTCCGCGAACTCGACCTGGTGCAAAGTTATACCAGCTACAGTTACGACATGGTGCTGGAAGTCTTCTTCGCACAAGCGAGGATGTACGACGCAGCTGACCGTAGGTTCATGTCGGTAGATCCGGTCAAAGGTACTGTAGCAAATGCGCTGACGCTTGTTCAATACACCTATGTATTAGATAATCCGGTCGTGTATGTCGATAGAACCGGACTATTTCCAGAGTACTTTGCAAATATATTTTGTGAAGGCCAAAATCATTATAATAGAGCCGTAGCAAGCTATTTGGTTACCAGAAATACAGATCCATTATACTTCTATAAGGAATTTTTGAAACTTCTTAACCTTGCGCGTATTTCTATAGATATTCTACAGTTTAACCAATCCTTAATAAAGATGTCTGAAATTGACAAGATAAAGAAAGCTCAAGACATTTTATCAGGGATAGGATTTGATCTTGGCAAAAGTGATGGTATTTTTGGCATAAGAACATCATCTGCGGCAATTACTATGCAACACTACATGGGCGTCCCGGTAACAGGACTTCTTGATGACATATTTATTATGAATTTATATGCATATACAAAATATACCAATACGAAATATGAGGATGTGATGAAGTATTATAATGATTATTGGTCGCCAGCGAATCACTTAGTTGATAAAGATGATCCTAAAATGAATGGATGTATGAATACGGATGATATGGTGGAGTTGCCGACCTCTACTAAAGGAGTATATACATCTGTCGATAAGAACGTTGCGGTTGCGTGGGCTGTAATGATTCAAAATGCTATAGCATACAATACTACAGCAAGTGACAGTGAAAAGCTGTCAATCGAGCGATTTTTGCCTCAAGGTAATGATTCAGGCTATCGTTCCTATCATATGCAAGCCGAAGCATGGGTGGATTGGCAGTATACAGGAGGAAATGAAGCAGCGAATATATATAAGAATCTAAATGATCAAGCAGCAGCTGATAAATGGCTTGCGAGTAATGAATCGAATTTCACCAAGGGATGGAATAATATCCCAGATGATGTGACAGCATTAGGAGGTGCTATGGCTGGATACGGGCAAAGCAATCATGGTTGGGGACTTGCTATTGATTTTTCAACCGGCGGCAATAAAACAGGCACTGCACAAACAACCGAGGTATTATGGTTGGAAAAAAATGCAGCGATTTATGGTTTCTCCGGATATATTAATCCAAACGAGCCTTTTAGTAATGGGAACCCAAATTATGCCGAAACATGGCATTGGGATTATTTGTTTACCAGATAGGAAGGTGGGATGATCTTATGTACCATCGCCTTGGTGTTGTATTCATATCGCTAATGCTTATCCTAATTTTCATTTCATGTGGCACGGAAAAACTAATAAACGAGGTAAACAGTTTAGCAACTAATGGTATCGAACCAGAAGACAACAATTCTATTCCTATTAAGGAGGCTAATAAAGATGGGAGTAAAATAAATAAAAATGAATTTTATCAAGACATAGAAAATTTCAATAAGTTATTTTCGATGCCTTCTGCTGACGTAATCAATTGGCTGGGCGATGACTATCGAATTGTATTGGTTGGTATCGAGTATGATGAAGAAGGTTATCAATATGAGCAATATGGAATCACGATAAGATTTGGCAGCATAGGCAACTCAGATGCAATTAACGTTATCTACTGTTCGGACATTGTTGATATTTGTGGTGCAAGGATTGGTATGACATTTAGCCAAATACTTGATTATTTACCAGAAAGCGAAGTTTTCGAAATAAGACCAATAGAACCCGATGATCCCACGTTTGCCCTAATACACGAATATGAAAAAATCATAATCTGGTTTGGGGCAAGCGAAGAGAACGGAAAAACAACAAAACTAGAGATAAGACGAAATAACAGAATTAGATAAAAACTCTATGATGACTTCTCTGATAATCTCAAACACTATTAATTAGTTCCCTGACGATATATGGGATACTTCGGGATGGATAAACAATCCCAAAGTATCCCTTTTCTAGACGAGATATCACATTAACTATGCTGTCGTTTCGGGCCGGAACCGGCGATCAGCAGTCATATATTTACAATGTTTTTCGATAATCCCCATAAAATTGTAATATATATCCACCTGCTGTTTTCGCACACCATTTTCAAATTCTCGTTCATACACTTCAATTTTACTTATTGTTTCATTGAGGGTAAGAGCGTCCAAACTCACGATATTAAAATACTTCTGGATCATAGAGGTGAATTGCCGGGAATTCTCGTCTGTGTTTTTGAAGGAATCAATCGCTTTTTGTATTTTACGCAGATCCGCTTTTAGTTTAATGCCTTCGTCTTCATAGCCTTTTGACATTTCATAAAATCGCTCATCTGAAAGCATGCCAATAACATGATCTTCGTAGAGACGTTTTACTATTTGGCCGATTTCAGATAGGCGCTTTTCATGTCGTTTCTTTTCCTTCACATGCTGTGCCAACTGTTTTTTTGTGTTGTTGCTCCCCGCCCTGTTGAGTTCTTCGATGAATTCCTGTTCATGATTTTTCGCCAGATCCGCATACCGCCGAATATCGTTCAAGACGATCTGATATAAATCTTCATAGCGGATATAATGCATCGAACAGTATTCCTTGCCGTATCGGGTGTATGTATTGCAGGAATAACTCGCGGTGTAGGATCGCTCTGTTCGCTTTTGGTAATGCATCGCTCTCCCACAGTCAGGACAACGGAGAAGTCCTGCGAAAATGTGTGGTTCGCTTGTCCAAGTTTTGCGTTTTACTTCCGTGGCTTTTTGTGCCTGTTCAAACAAATACTCGTCAACCAATGGTTCATGAGTGTTCCTGGTGATGATCCATTCGCTCTTGTCGTTTGATATGATTTTTTTATTCTTAAATGATTTGGTCGTTTGCTTGTTGCATACCATATGACCCAAATAAACTTCATTTTTAATAATCACCATAATTGTCCCTTGTGTCCAGTCATATGGATATTTGACAAGGCTTTCTCTCTGGTATTTCCCGTTTGTGGTCTGCATCGTATACGCTCTGGGTTTCAGAATGTTATCGCGTTTAAGCATAGTGCCGATTTTAAATGCTGTCATTCCGCTTGCCGCTAATTGGAATATCTTCTTAACAGTATCGGCTGTATCAGGATTTGGCATTAACTTGTGTTTGTCATCTGGTGACTTCATGTAGCCGTAAGGCGCGTTAGGACCAGTGAATTCACCACACAATGCCTTTGCTCGATAGCCTGCCCTTACTTTTTTAGAAATATCTCTGGCATACCTACTCGTTTATTATGTTCTTGAATGGCATGAATTCGTTATCGCCTGCAAGAGTGTCAACGCCATCGTGTACAGCAATATAGCGGATGTCGTATTCAGGGAACAGAACTTCAACATAGTATCCAGTTTTAAGGTAATCACGCCCAAGTCTAGATAGATCTTTCGTGATTACAGTCGATATTTTCCCCGCTTCAATATCGTGTTCCAGCCGTTTGAAATCAGGGCGGTCATAGTTCGTACCAGAGTAGCCGTCATCAATATAAAACTCTGTTTCAGACATTCCGTGTTGTTTTGCGAACTGGCTGAGTATCTGCTTTTGCGACATAATACTTGAGCTATAACCTTCGTTCTCATCATCCCGAGAGAGCCGGCAATACAGCGCTACGATTTTACTTTGCTGCTTCAAAAGGATCCTCCTTTCGTAATGACAGCAAACAAAATCGCCTATATTATCAGCAGAATCGTTTGTATATTGGAGCTAATTGAGCGGGAGTCTGCTGCCATCCGGAAAACTAATCTACTAATTACTGAAAAAGTAGGCAGATGGAGGTCCTCGGGAGAAATGAAAATTATATTCCATGAAAATATGCTATACTAAAATCAAGCAATGAAGCAGTCATATAATGGAAAAGAAAAGCATAGCCAAGCCGCTGTTTTTTGTGGTAATATTATGTTGAGGTCAATTCATACGCCATCTCAGCGGAATGTACTCTTTGCAGAAAGAGGTCTCCAATGGATTTCAATTATAATGACTATTACCGCCCTAGTCACGACGTTGTGTTTTCTATCACCTTTGCGGACAAAGGATTATTCGTCCGGCTATGTTCAGCAGTTTACGACAAAGAGATCAACATCGTCGGTGAGCCGCATTCCCAAGCAGTTGTCCGTGAAAAAAACGTACTGCTAAATACTATCCGATTTGATGTGCTGGCCATTGCGGATACCGAACAGCTATTTACCCTCGATATCCAAAGGCGTTATACGAAAGGGCGTCAGGAACGTAGGGGCGCATACTATATGTGCCGGGCGATATCGAGTCAGCCTGTGGCTGAAATGAAATACGAAGATCTTCACCCAGTCCATATTGCATTTATTCTGACAGATTATAGAAACGCGTCAAGAGGCGTACGCAAAGTCGGTCTTTGCTACCAGGATACGGGTGAGCTTTATGACGATTTGATCGAACTGGTGTTGGTATATGTACCAGCGGCAATCAAAGAAGCTGATGCACATAAAGATAGCGACCTCTACGTATTTTCCCGATTCTTTGCTGTAAGCAGCAAAAATGAAGCGGTGGCATTCGCTGCCGAATTCGAGACTAACCGATTAGCGGAGGAGTTGATTCGAATGTATAACACGATAGTAGCAACCCCTGAAGAGCTACAGGCAATCGAGAATAGCCCATACTACACCCAGCGCCTCACCGAGGCACAACTGGCTGATGCTCGCGCTGAAGCAGAAGCAAAGGGCGAGGTCAGAGGGAAGATTGAAGGCGCCACTATGCTAGCTGAACTTGTTAAAAAGGGTTTCGACCTGGATGCGGCATTGAAAATGATTGAGGGCGGCAATTAATGAAATGATGGTCGAACAATGATATCAAGTAATGTATCAGGCTGATTCATCAGGTTAGAAAAACCCGCGTCGCAGGCGTGGGTTTTTGATAGACAGGTCGATTATTTACGGTTCTATGCGATTACACGACCCCGGTCGTGTATGTCGATAGAACCGGACTTTGGAAAGAGGATGTCCACAAGGACATGACCCTTGAATGGGCTAAAGCATGGGGTTTTTCAAATGATGTAGCTGCAAAAATAGCTGAGTACGACAAAGGAACCGATGACAATACTACCAAAGGTATTACTGGTCCATTACCTTCCCCTTTTGGAAATCAATCGTATCATTTTAATACAAATGATGAAGGTGATTCTCGTATTGATTTAGCCGATGAACACTTACAAAGAGCAATCGACTATATATACTGTGCAGATCTATGGCTTGACTTGAAACCAGCCGGGTATGTATCATCTGACATATTTATAGATTTAGCACTGAAAGAACTAGGGCTTGGGTTACATGCTTTGCAAGACATTGAAGCACATGGAAATATTGGAGCAGATTGGTTAGCTAAACAAACCTTCTCAAGTCATGTTGGAATTATTGGAGTTGATGATGTTGATTACATTTGGAAAGATGAAAGTCGAACGTCGGTTATACGGGCTCGTTCGTGGTGGCTTCCGATTCTGAGTAATCATCAAACAAGGCTCATCGACACAAAGTCAGCAACAATCAATTATTTCGACAGGTTTCTTTGTGGAATAAGAGAGATGGGGGTGAAAGACTCATTGATGAGAAATGAGATACTAATTGTACCATAAAAAAACAGACCGTTTTTCGACACACAAATTCCCCGCTTTACAATCGGCTCTTAGAAGGTGGTGGTTATGTGATTGAAAAAATAATCTTAAATAATATCGTCTCAATTGTTATACATACTGTGTTTTGCTTTATTACAATTCTTTTGTTCGCTATTGCAAAGCGTTTTAGTAGTAATATTGCAATCTATATTCCATTGGCGATAACTATTCCATTGTTATATATTATGTGTGGCAGATTGTTTTTATTTAACACGTACAACACAAAGAATAATGTTTTAAGTGTTGCTGTTTTGGCTGCAATTCTTATAACATCCGTAGCTATATCTTCGAGGTTTTTCAACTTACAGATAACAAATATTTCATTTGCTCCATTATCCTTATTCACAGTAAGATTTTTGCCAGACATTTTAGGTGCTTTAGTATATGCGATGTTTCCCTCTGTGTTTTTGTATATAGGGATAATATTAAAGCGCGCATCGTAAACACGACTACAAAACAAACCCGATAAACCAGCGTATCAAGATCACATACAATCCAACATGCCTGATGTATTGACATTAGGCATGTTGGATTGTATAGTAAGGATATCAAAATGAATTAGAGGTGTTGTACATGCCAAATACTAGCATGAATATCCGCATGGACAGTGAAATAAAAAAGCAAGCGCAAGAGCTGTTCGCTCAATTTGGCCTTGATATGACAACTGCTGTAAATATGTTTCTACGGCAATCTATCAGACAACAGGGTATCCCTTTTGTTTTGCAGTTGGACCCATTTTACAGTGAAGTAAATCAAGAGCGATTGCGACAAGCGGCAGAGCGGATGGATGCTACTGGCGGAACCGCCCATGAGTTAATTGAGGTAGATGATGATTAAGTCGTGGGATGATGAGGCATGGGATGATTATTTGTATTGGCAAACCCAAGATAAGAAGACATTGAGGCGGATAAATATTCTATTAAAAGACATTGATCGACAGCCGTTTAACGGGATAGGAAAGCCGGAACCGTTGACTGGAAATCTAACAGGTTATTGGAGTAGGCGTATTGATGATAATAACCGCATTGTATATCGGATTAGGGATGGAAGGATTGAAATAATCCAATGCGGTACTCACTACCGCGATAAGTAGGACGGTTTTTTTGTTCATAGTGATAGTATAGTTTATTTACGGTTCTATGCAATCATACGACCCCGGTCGTGTATGTCGATCCTTTAGGATATCTTGCATGGAAAGGTGAACTTCATACAGCGGTACAGAACCATATCGTGTATGGAAATCAATACGATCCGAATGGTGATATTAATACCATGGGAATCCTCTTCGGGTTAGAACCATCACCTTGTGGGCGATACTTTAGCACAGAAGTGAAAATGAATTATAGCGAAGCGGCGAAAGAGTATATGGGGACAAAGAGCGGGCGTGTTGACCTAGTCGATAAAGAAACGGGAGAACTCTGGGAGATAAAACCAAATAATGATAAAACAGGAGTAACTCAAGCGCTTCATGACGTAATAGGTTATACGATGAAAGGTAATACCTATAATCCAAGAGATCTGCGCGACTTAACTCCGACAATTGGTGTAAAAGGTGTAGTACCATTGACTCCGTTTGCATATCAAGCCGCATTCTTTGAGTACTATGCCATTGTTTATTGTAGTCCTGAAGAAGGTGTCATTGTTTATACATACAATAGTTATGTTAATTACGACGAAGCACTATTAGCCCTTGTCTTGATTGCTTTAGGACTTTATGGAATACATCTACCGACTATACTAACTCAGGTTCCGAGTCTATCATTTGCATAAGTTAAGAGTAAATACAGGCCTGAATTCATTCAGGCCTGTATCAAGCAGGAGGTCATGATGAATTCTTTTTCTACGGTTTACCGAAAGGCATTTAAGCAAATGCTAATACCAATGGGGTATAGTATGAAAAAATCTCTATTTTACAAGGAAGTTGATGGTAGTATTTGCTTCTTTATACATGCGAGAAGAGTCATTCATTCTCGCATCTCAACAACGATGGAGGTGTACGTTGATGCTGTCCCATATTGTGCTGATTTAGAAGCAGCTGATTACGATCCACTTGAAAGCGCGATAAGATTAATAGATATCCTAAAAATGTTAGATTCAGAGACGATATCAGTCAATAATGCTCATAGCTTTTACACAACTCGATTAATGATGGATACTGAAGAAACTATGATTAGTAGTATTAATAATATCTGCTGTGATATGGAAAGAAAGGTGTTGCCGTACATCCATAAATTTGTTGATTTAGACTATTATTATAACGAAATAAAAAATGCTTCAATAAATGGGAAAAGTTACACTAACTCAAATAGTGATTTCTTCTTGTATGGATTATCATTAAAACTCCACAAATATGACGACGTTCTTCCTTACATAGAAAAGCAGTTAGCTTGGCACAATAATATTATACAACATTACAAATCTGAGCTTGAGGAGCATAACAAAGGTAATGTGAATCAATTTCTACAGAAAAAAATGAAGAAAGACAAAACTTTTCTAGAAAGATTTATTAATGCTGAAAGAAAAATGATTGTAGATTCGGAAAGCGAAGTCACTAAATTTACAGCACTCATTTTAGCAATACAAACAGACGACCATGATTGTATTAATGAAATAGTAAAGAAAACTGAAAAAAGAAGCCGAGAATATATTAACCAAATGCTAACCTGACCTCACCCCGATCTTGACATATAGCCTTTATGCTTATAAACCCCCTGTCTTATATCGCCGGATCTGTCCGGCAATGCTCACGTCGTTAGTTTGTTGGTTAGTGCCAGTGTCATTGCTTGCCCCTTCGGGCAAGCCGCACTGGCACTTTTTTATCCCACCGCTCTATTCACCCTAGCCCGCGCAAGCAGCTCTTGCAGTTCCCGACGGTCGGTGGTGATCAAGTCCTTCTCCAATTGGCTGCATTTGAAATCCACGGTGATGTTGTTGTTGTTCGTGCTGATGAGGCCGCTGCCCCGCTCGAAGCGTGTAATCTCCATCACCTCGGCTTCGGACAGGTTGAGCACAGACTGCACCCTCTGCGCTTCGTCATCCTCCAGGTTGAGGATGATTTTCGTCTTGGCATTGTTGATGATACCCTTGCCGTACTTCCCGTCGTCCAGGGCGAAAAAGTCGTTGAGGTCCTGCGTGGAGAAAACCGCTGAGCCGCCATAGCCCCGGATAATTTTCGCGATCTCCAGGCAGAATTCCGCAGCCTGCCGGTTGGACGAGCCGCCGATCAGCTTCCAGCATTCGTCGATGAAGATCGACTTTTCCTGCGTCCGGTCTTCTTTCGCTTTGTCCCAGACGAAATCCAGCGCGACAAACATACCCACGGTCAGCAGGTCGCCGGTCAGCTCGGATATGTCCAGTACGGTATACAGGTTGTCCAGGTTTACGTTGGTCTGCTGCGAAAACGTACTTGCCGAGCCATGCACCAGGCGGTTGATGATATTCGCCAACCGCCTGGTTTCCGGATTTTCAATCAGCACGGCGTAAAGATCTCCCAGCACCGGCATCTCGCGGTAGCTGCCCGGGTCGGCATAGTTATTGGGATCTTCCAGGGAGTCGTTGTTGTGGGTGATCCCTTTTGCCGCGTACGTCCGGATCAGGGCGTCGTCCAGGAGCTGCCTTTCCTCATAGGTCATATCCGGAATCAACAGGGAAAAGAAGATATGCAGTTTCTGAATCTTCGCCGCCAGTTCCGATTTCTCCATGCCGGGTCCGTCCAGCAACTCGTCCACCGTTTTATCCGCCCGGCGGATCGCCATCACGTTGATGCAGTTTCGTGAGGCTGGCGAGATCTGGATAAACTCGCCGCCGATGTTGGAGCAGGCCCGGTGGAATTCGTGCCCTTTAAGCGGGGCAATGATAAACACCTGAATGCCCTTACGACGCATCCGGAGAGCCATCAACTGCATGGTGAAGGTCTTGCCGGCGCCGCTGGTGCCGAGTATCGCCATATTTGCGTTGCGGTATATGCGGGAGTTGAAAATGTCCACGATGATCAGGCTGTTGTTGTATTTATTGACGCCGAGCAATATACCGTTGTCGTCGCACATCTCGTAAGAGGTGAAGGGATAGCAGCTTGCCGCGCCTGACGTAAGGACATTCCGCTTCGACCGCTCAAAGAGTTTTTTCTCCAAAGAGGCAAGGGGCAGGGCTGACAAAAAAGCCTGCTCCTGCCGGAAGGAACAAGCCGCTACGCTCATATCCTGTGACAGCAGCAGTTTTTTCAACTCGTTGACCCGCCATTCCAGCGTCTCGATGGAATCAGCGGTGACGGTGACCAGCAGGTTCAGATAGTAAAAATCCTCGTTGTTTCCGAGGCCTTCTTTCAGGAAATAGCCGCTTCGGATCGCGCCTTCGAGATCGTCCCAGTCCGTATTCGTATCGGAAGTATCCTTGATTTTGCTGCGGTTGATCCGGATCTGCTGCCCGAGTTTAAGTACGATACGCTCCTTCGGCTGCCTGGACAGAAATATATCCAGGTCTATCCCTTCGCCGGCATTGACGAGAAGACTGAGCCAGCCGGCCGGCACCTGAGTCCGGTAGCCGCTTGAAGGGACGAGCAGATAGGCCAGATAGACGCCGTCCATACGGATATAATGCCCGTGAGAAAAGTCGATGCTGTCCGGGGCAATACACTGGGCAACCGGTTCCACGCCGGCGCTGTCCCGCCACCCTTTCGCTATGCTTATCGCCCTCGCCTCCTGCATGCGTTCAGGAAAGGACAGGCTGTTGCCCGACTTTCGGTTCAGCAGGTTGTAGAGCACGTCTATGGCAAATTCGTCTTCGTCATCGGGCATAAGCACCTCGTTTCCGCAATGCCGGAGATAGTTGCTTGCCGTCCGCACGGAAGTCTGCAGGGCGGCGATGGCTTCGCTTTCCTCGTTTCCCCGCCGGCTGTTCCACGGCTCATATTCAAAAACAATGAAGAAGCGCCGCGTAATCGCTTCCCTGGAGCCGATTTGCCGGATCAGCCCGGCATAATCCTCCTGCAATAGCCTGCAGCGTTCGTCCGTTTCCTGCTCCATCTCCCGCCTGACCGCCGCCAGGTGCCGGTTAATGTCCGCCCTCTTGGTCATCACCTTGAACTGCAGCTTCACCGGGCTGATTTTCAGATAACTGACGAACGAGTAGATAATGCTGCGCTGCTCCCGGGCGCTTCTCAGAAGGAAGTTGACCGGCTCTACCTCAATGATTTTGACGTATCGGCGGTCTGTGGTGTAGATGATCCCGTTCTCGATTTTTTCAATAGGCAGATACTCCGCGACGGGATGCTGCGGGGCAATCTTCGTTTTGTCGGCTTTCGCCGCTTTTCGGCCTATGCCAGACGGGCGCCCCCGACGCGCTTTGGCCGGACGCTCCCGGATATCGTCGAACTCGGCGGGGAAGTCGTCTTTTTCCCGGCGTTTCGGTTGCGGCGCCCGGCCTGTTTCCCTGGGCCGCCGTTTTTTTTTTACGCCCTCCCCGGCGCCGCCCCCGCCGCTGATCGCGCCGTTTCCGGCGTCACCCACTATCCTCCGGTTCTTCAGATATTGAAAGAAATTGAAGACGAACGAGGACAGGCTTTCCCCCGATATGCCGATGAGCGCGAATAGCGCGAGGGGCAGCGACGTTAAACAGATTAGGATAATGCGAAAGGTCAGCGGCAAGCCGAGGCGAAAGGCCGGCAATCCCGTAAGCAGCGCCAAGGCGCCGGCTTCGATCGCGTTCCTCGCTTTCAGCATCCCGCCGAAAAATGTTCCCGCCTCGATAAAATTAGGAGGGATGACGTATCTCTCCTGGGTTTCGTTTTTTTCTGCCATGAGGCCCTCCTGCATACCATTTGATTACCGGCTATCCCGGCAGATATCCCCTGGGGTTTTGCGGTATCCCATCGGCGATGACCTCGAAATGCAGATGGGGGCCTGTCGAGCGCCCCGTGCTGCCGACGTGGGCGATAACTGCGCCTTTAGAAACGACGTCGCCTTCACTCACGAATATCCTGCTGCAGTGGGCGTAAAGCGTAATCAAGCCGTTGCCGTGATGGATTGCCAGGTGATAGCCATACCCCGTGGTCGGGTAACGGACGTAGATGACCTTGCCTGACATGGCCGCCGTGATTTCCGTCCCCAGGGGGAGCCCGATATCCATGCCGGAGTGCCCGGAGTTGATTTTCCCTGTGATGGGGTCGGTCCTTAACCCGAACTCCGACGTCACCTTGCCCTGCCAGTCTGCGGCGATTGGCGAGCCGAAGCTCTCGTCGCCGCCGTGGTACGGGTTGTCCTGGGCTAGCTGGGCCAAAAGGCTGTGCGTGGTATTTGCCGTCACCAAAAAGCTGTCGTTTAGGAAGAGGTGGAGGTTGCCGCTGTAGTCCGCTGCCAGGGCCTTCTGCTCCGGCGTCAGGAAAAATACAGCGTCCGCGAAGTGCGTATCGCCGTTGTAGACGACGGTGTAGTAGACGACTGTTTCGGAATACTCGGTTTCCTCCCCGGCCTCTTCGTCGTAACCATATGAAATCTCTATCTCCACGCGTTTCTCAAAGGAAAACAGCGCGCTTTTGTTCCTCCGTATCGTGCGCTCTAACTCTGCCAGGGTTATCTTGTCGAATTCTTTCCCGTTGGCGGCGCAGTACTGGGAGATAATCAGGTTCGCGTCGATGACGTTGCTGCCTTCGTATGGGTTGTAGACTTCCTTGCGGTCGCCGCCGGATCCGAAGAAGTCATGGTCAATCCTCGTGTAAAGGTCGTCCAGGCTTTCCAGCATGATTGTGTTCAGGGCCGAGCCGACCGTTTCGATGTTTTCGATGATCGCGGCGTTGTCGTTCATGATGTTGACCGGCACGCCGGACGGGCCGCCGCCGAATATCCCGCTGAAGAATCCCCCTACTGTACTGAATACCATCGCCGGCAGCATCGCCACGTAAAAGACGGGGAGGATAAATAACACTATAGTCGCGGCGGCAATGATACCGAGATGCTTCCGTTTCGCCCAAAGCGCCCCGGCTGCAGCGCCGTATGGGCCGGCGGCAGCAGCGCCCTTAGACGCGGCGGCTACCGATTTTCCTGTTTTGACGGCGCCCTGCAGCGCCCGGGCGGCGTTTGCACCCTGCCCTGCTACCTCTGACAAACCGTTTTGCTTATCTTCAGCCATCAGACGCGGTCCACCCTGCGGGGCATATCCGGCAGCTTCTGGACGATGGACTCGTTATAGGCGATCGTACCGTCCGGCGCCATGTACGGCGTCCTTTCCACAGCGTCCTGCGCGTACTGTCTGTACCAATTGGCGCCGTCTGCCGTTTCCACCGTATCATGCCGCCCTTCCGGAGCCAGGTATTGATCCGCATGGTACATGCCGAACTGTACGCCATCCGGGTTGTCCGCCGACGTCTCCGTACCCATGATCCGCCCGCCGCCTATTTCCACGTTGGAAAACACCGGGGCGTCGTCATATGCGGATCCAGGCGTACCGATCTGCCCGGCCTGCCCTGCGCCGCCGCCGTTTCCATTCATGCCCATATAGGAATGGAGGGCCGCCACCGCCCCGTCGCCCCGCATGACGCCGGTTGACCCGATATTGCCCCGGGCGATGGTGCTGATCACATTGTTAGCAAATCCGCCGCCGCTTTCGACAGAGGATTCATACATCATGCCCCCGATCCCGCCGCCGCTTTCGCCCGTCGCGTTATTCACCCCGCCCCGGTCAAGGGAGCGCCCTACAGCGCCCGCAAGCCCGCCGCTCAGGAAACTTGCATCGTTTCCGTCGGCAGCCGCCGGGCCAGGCGCCCCGCGCGAACCGCGCCTGCCGGCGCCGAGCCCGCTGAACCCGCCTTCAAGGAAACTCCTCCCTGTGGCGACGCCTCTTGTCGCCAGTAGCAGCTCCGTCATCATGGAGCCGCCTGTATTGCCTACGTTGACGCCCAGGCTTGCCATGAAGCTGTCGATTTTTTGCGAAATCTTCAGGAACGCAATGGCGCACAGGAACCAGATCAACAGGTTGCCCGCTACGGCCTCGCGCCCTTTGGCGGCTACCTGGGCCTCGACCTCGCTTTCTGTGACAGCAAGAGCGGTGCCGGTAAACGAAACAGCGATTAGTACTATGGCTATCATAACCGCCGCAATTTTTGTATGTGTTCTCATTATCTTAACCCCTCCTGTTATAGCGAAAGCGGGTTGGCAATAAACGTACCGACCATAGAGGTGAACAGACGCAAGCACCATGCGTTCATCACCAACAAAAACATCTGCCCCCCAAGCATCCTGCACCAGCTCTTAAACACATTCGACGTGGACTGGGACGCCCCCATAGCAAAAGCGACGGGGGCAGTGAAGACTAGCACGCCAAGCAGGACGTACCTTTCGGCGGCTTCAAACAGGAGCTTCAGATAATTCCACGCGAGGATCAGCGTCAGGATGAGGACGATGATGGCGACTGCCCCGTTTGCGCAGACGCCGACGATGACGGCCAGGACTGAGCTGAAGCTGGCGAAGCTGATTGGCGGCAGCTCCGACGTCATGATCCAGTAATATGGTGTGCCGCCGATTTTCAGCAGGATGGCGACGATTTGATCCGCGTAGTAGGCAAGGAAGATGAAGAGGACCGACCTTATGCTCAGCCTCACCGGGTCTTCCGCCTCAATGCCGGCGACAAGGCCGAAATTCCGAAAGAGCTGCCATACCCAATTCAGCAGGATGATCCCGATGGCAAGGGCCACAAAAACGCTGTACATGGTCTCCGCTGCCGGGAAGTAGCGGAGGAATACCGCCATATCGCAGCCAAGGGCGCCCAGCACCGATGTGGTGATTAAGTCCAGGCCATGCATGATCTGCTCGGCTACCCAGGCTACAATCCCGTCTAAAATGCCCATCCGTTATCCCTCCAAGCTGTGCCGGGGCTTCCGCTTCTTCGCTTGCTTATTTCTATGCTTCTTTGTGTGTGCGTTATCGGCGCCGGCATGGCAAGCCTGCCATTATTCGACCCGCCCTTGCTCAGCTTTGCTTTGCCCGGCTCGCTAATGCTCAGTTTGTCCATGCTCAGCCTGTCCATTGGCCGCCGGTGAAGAACGGGGTGACGTAAGCCATGATAAAGCCAAGCCCGTTTAGGATAGCCCATGTGATGATGATCCGGTGGAGCCATGCCCGGGATTCGTCGACTGTTTTCCCGCTTTTGGAAAAATTCATCATGAGCAGCGCCACCGCCGCCGTGACGATTGCCGCAATCGTCGATATAAGCAGGATCTGCTTGTAGACGTCCTTCATGATTTCATTGGCTTTGTCCCAAATCGTCGTGGCATAAGCCGGCGGGCACAGCAGGGCGGCAAGTACCAGAACCAGGAGCAGCGCATACAACATCCTGACCCATCGGGCGTGTTGCGCCTTTATGCCAAGCTGCCGGGCTGGGAGACCTTTTTGTTTCACGTTCATTCCTCCTCGATTTTTATACCTGTCGGTTGCCGATTGCCCAAAACATCAAAATGCGCTCGGCACTTGAAGCGGCGTCAGCGGCTGGAACAGCCAATTACGCAACAAAAAAACGCCTTTGGGGAAAGACGCTTTCTATCTGCGTTCGGTTTTAGGCACAGTTTTGAGCATGACAAGCGTAACACATCCGGATTATCGCCGCAAGCTCAAAACCCTATCAATTTTCTATCAATTCCCTCTCGATTTCCTCTCAAAACTCTCTCGTTTTTCTCTCAATATGCTGATGAAATGCAGGCGCAGCAAGGATTATGCTCGATTAATGATTGGCCGAGAAAAGAAAAACCGCCGGTCGGCGGTTAGTGGCTCAACGCTGGCTAGCTGGCTTCTTGGTACAATCTCTGGCCTAGTAGCGATTGCAGGTCAATGTGCTCGCCGAGTAGCTGCAGTTCAATTTTACTGTCATCAATCACTAAGTCCTTCCCAATGGGGATAGAAAAGGCATATTCCCTGCCTGTCTCGTCTTTGATTGTTCCGGGCTTAAGGCTATCAATCCCATCGCAATCGCCATAAACGGTATATACATTGTGAATTTTGAAAACATCGTCCACTGTCATTTGGAACATCTTATAGCCCCCGATCGCTATATTTATCTTCATGCAATCAGCAAGCTTTCTATTTGTTCGCGGGTCAGGCCAGTGATTTCGATAATTTCATCGACTGGCATATTACGTATCAATAGTTTTTTTGCAATAGACATTGCTTTAGTTTCTTCCCCTTCCTCACGACCAGTTTGCCGAGAGGTATTCATATCGGACTCGTAATCAGTCTGCCACATCCGGCGGCTGCGGTTAATTGCTCGTTCTTTTTCATCCTGACTGACGTGTATCAACGTTTCCATCGCCATCTTGATCTCCTCCTTTGTTTCGGCGATTTTATCGACGACTCCCCTGTGTTCGTCCTTGTCCACAAATTGAAGGAAGACGGACCATTGCTCCAATGCACTCATCTGCTCTACAGGTTTTTGCACAACCCTCTCTAGTTTCGTCAGTTCCACAAAAACTTCCGTTATCGAATCATTGAGCAGATCCCCCTCGTCATTGCGTAACATGAATTCATTAACAAAAGTTTCCCGCCCTTGGAACACTGTGTAGGTACAGAATGTCACTTGATATGTCTTGGCAAGCTCACGGTAATTTTTGCCTTTTATGCTCTGCGTCGAGTATAGGTCGCACAGATAATATACGGATTTGTTCTTTAAATTGTCATGGTTCCCGCCCGTGCCCTCTGCCATTCGGGAGGATTGCATCTCTAAATTCACTTGTTGCCCGTCCGCCGTGACGCAGTTAATATCAAGCCGTTCCTGCTTATCGCCTGTATCATCAGTTGGCAACTCATTATTTCTGACAACGACGTCGTTTACTGGCTGCTTGATAATCGCAGATACGATATCCATCAAGCACGGCTTCAGTTCCGGCTTCGACATAAGCAGCTTGAATAGGCGGTCATCCGTAGGCGAGAGTATGCTTTTTTGCAGATCGTTTTCCATGGCTATCGCTCCTCGTATTGTCGTTTTCAGTATACCATGCCCTCATGTGTTTTTCCACTAAAATATGGCAAGCCTTTTAATCCGCCGTAATCACCCCCCGCCCCTAAGACGGTAGCTGACCTCAGCCTGGTAGTAGTGATTGATCGTTGTCGGCGCATTGTATAAGGCGGCGGTTAGATACGCCTTGATGTTCCGTACCTTAGTGGCGTTCTCCTTGACGCAATAGATAACATACTCGATATGATCCTGCCTTAGCTCCAGGAAGCGCTTTTTAACTGCCTCGGCAGACAGGTCCTCGCCGCCGACCCGTATCGTCTTTCGCCTGGAAATTACCGCCTCTACAATCATCTCCAGTATCTCTGACAAATACTCGGCGCCATAATTAACACACAGCGCATCATACGCTATATTGTCTTTGATCATATCCCGGTATTCGTCTGTTGTGGTTGTTCGATCAATCCCATCCATCGAGTCATGAAGTGGCGCTAAGTCATATCTGGCCGGATAGATTGATTGATGATCAGTATTACTTAAATCAGTATCGTTTAAATAAGTATTACTACCTTCGGTTTTTCCGAAGTCTAGATTTCGGTTTTCCAGAAGTGCAGACTTCGGTTTTTCCGAAGTCAAGACTTCGGCTACATCATAAAACTTGCGGACATAGATAATTGCAGGCTTTCCCTGTCCCTGCCGGATACGCTCGATCAGGCCGACGCCCTTGTCCATGCCCAGCTCTGCGAATAGTTTGACCGCTTTGTCATGCTTGCAATTCATGTATTCCTGGGCGTCCTCAAGGGTAAATACAATGTAAACCCGATCCTCGTCGTCCAGCCAGCCGTTTTTGACCGACAGGCTCATGCGGTCGAGCATTAGCCCATATAGGATCTTTGCCCCGTCGGAGATGTCTTTATATCGGGCGTTGGTAAATAAAGCTTTCGGCAGGCGGTAAAACGTGTACTGGTCCGCCTCGTTCCCGTAGTAATAATCGTAAGGCTGTGCCCTGGTCATGCTGACAGCTCCTCTCATGCCGAGGGGATTCTTTACTCCTTCATTCCGTATGCGTATTAATTCCGTAAATCGTAAGTATTGCGCCGACTCTCTTGCGCTAATGCGTATTAAATCCGTAAATAATACGTATTAGGCTATCGCTTTCATTGGCTCGGCACTAACTGGTCTAAAATGTCCAGGCAATCCCTTGAGGTATATCCCCACAAGATGGAGCTGAGGACAGAGATCGCCTCCTGCCGCTTTCGGTAGTATGTCGGTATACTGATGTCCCGCACATGGGGCCTCAGCTTTTCGATGATTTCCTCTGTGTTCTGAAGCTTCTGCGGCGTCATGAAGGTAAAATAGAGCACCCAATAAAGGGATTCTCCGCTCTTATGCTTCGTCCGGAGCAGCTCGATGGCTGTCTCGATCAGCCGCAACATTTTATAGCTGCGCTCTATGTTCCTTGCGTGGCGCCAAAGGTCATGATCTGTCGAGTATACGCCGGTTTGGTATACGGTGTGCAGAAAATCCTCTATCCTGACGTACTCGACGCGATCATTGCCCTGCGCTTGCCTGACGGACATCTCCAGGCTCCAGGTGATGTCCCGGTATTTTTTCAGCAGCCGCCAGGTATCGTGGTATATTGAGCTTTCGGTATGACTATCATGTGATAAATCTGTTCTATTTCTCATCGTCTCCCCCTCCTGGAATGAATAATGGGTATAACGCAAAAAGCCGGGACCGTCGCTCATGGTTAATGCCATAACGCGAAAGCCCCGGCTTAAATAAATTTGACACAACACTTGTCCAAGTATTATGATTAGAGAAACTTTTTGTCAACGAAAAGCCAATCGCCCAATATGTTGCTTTAAAAAAATCTTGTCAACGGTTTGTCAACATGAACTACAAAACTCTACTCACATTAGACTGTTTCTTCTGCGATAGGCGCAAAAGAAGGAGCAGAAAACCTTGCAGTACCGGTGGCTGATTGCACTTTACGCCTTGGCTCGCAAAGCGGCCTCTTGGCTACGGACCAAAAGGCTGGGGGTTCAAGTCCTCTCCGGCGTACTGCGAAAAGACCCCTTGAGCAATCAGGGGGTTATTTCTGATACGAAAGAGCGGCAGAAAATGATGAAGTCGATAACGAATTGGAAAACTACTTGCGGATACTCCGAAAATGCTATTATAAAGAGGAGGTATCATAATGTTTTTATGTGCTGAAAACCTGTCCAAGAGCTATCAGACGGGTGACGTCAAGACGATTGCGCTAAAAAACGCGGGTTTGACACTCGATAAAGGCGAAATTGGCGTTATTCTTGGGCCGTCAGGCAGCGGAAAATCAACGATGATGAATATACTCGGCGGTATCGACCGGGCCGACAGCGGAACCGTCGTTGTGGGCGGTGTGGATATTTCAAAAATGAATGACGACCAGCTTACCGAATACAGGCGGGATAAAATCGGATTTATTTTTCAATCGTACAACCTGATTCCCCACCTGACTGTGCTTGAAAACGTCGAGGTAATCGAAAACATAAGCGGAGCGCCGCTTAACAAAAACGAAGTGCTTGAAGCCGTTGGCCTTTCCCACAAAAAAGACAGTTTCCCCCGCGAGTTGTCCGGCGGTGAGCAGCAGCGCGTCGCAATAGCGAGGGCTATCGTAAAAAATCCCGAATTGCTGTTGTGTGATGAATTGACGGGTGCGCTTGATTTTGAGAGCGCCGTCGAGGCGCTGACTCTTGTGCAAGACATAAACAAAAATTTCGGAACAACTATACTCATTATCACCCATAACAACGCAATCAGCGCAATGGCAAACAAGGTCTACAGATTTCGCAGCGGAGAGGTGGTTGAATCAGTCAGGAACGAACAACCCGCTGACGCAAGGGGGATCGAATGGTGATGAAGCTGAATAAAAGCGTTTTTCGGGTTATGCGTGAAAATAAAGGGCAGTACGTCGGTATGCTTGCTATGGTTCTATTGTCAAGCTATCTTTTTGTGATGTTTGCGCTTCTTGCTACAAACCTCAGCGTAAATAAAAATGCCTTTGTTGAGGAATATGTACAGGGGGATTTAGAGTTTTTTGCCGCGAGCAAGGTTGAAAATATTAGTGTTTTGGAGCGGGATTTCGGATTGACAATGCAAGAAACCATTGTTGCGGAAAAAACTAATAACGGTAAAACCGTCCGTTTATTTACAACAAACGAAAAAGTCAACATCCCGGCAGTTTTGGACGGAAGGCTTCCCAATACCGGAGAGATCGCGCTCGACCCGCAGTTTGTGAACGCTAATGGCCTTGTTATCGGCGGCGGCCTTGAGTTAGACGGAAAGCGATATGTCATTTCTGGGATAATATGCCTGCCAAACTATGCTTATATACTGCAAAAAGAGGGTGATTTGGTCAACAACCCCAATGAATTTGGTATTGGCGTGTTGAATAGAAAGGATTTGACAGTTGGCAATTACTTATACTCAGTAAAATTCGATGTGACCCAAAGCAATATTTATAAGCAGGCAAAGCCGTTAAAGGCGGCAATCAACGACCAGAACGCCGGGATACTAACATGGAATTACGCTAAATATGACATGAAAACCGCTATACTCGACGTGGAGGTATTGGCTATAACGGTCTACTCATTTGTCCTGCCGCCTGTGCTTATGTTTATATCGGCCGTGCTTGTCGCGGTCGTACTTGGCAGAATGGTCAAAAACCATGAGGGCGTTATCGGTACGCTTTACGCGCTTGGGTACAGGAAAAAGGAAATCATGCGCCATTATATGACGTATCCCCTGATGCTTGGATTTGCGGGAGGCGCTCTTGGCGGCGTCTTTGGAATATACGGGTTTGTATCAGTGCTGGATTTGATGCTGAGCTTTTTTCCTATGCCGATAAAGCAAATATCATACAATCCGCTTTTCATCATTCTAAGTGTAGCTTTGTCGGTTTTGATTCTCTGTGCCGGAACATATATCGCCCTCAATAAAGTGCTGAAAAATCCCCCTGTATCGCTTATGAGGAAAGAGGGTAAAGAGAGAAAGCTGAATGTCATAGAGAGAAAATTGAAACTCGGAAGCATGGGGTTTAGCCGGAAGTTCTCGATACGGGAGCAAATGCGCTCACTTCCGCGCTTGGTCTTTCTTATCATAGGCGTACTTGCGGCGACTATGTTATTGATGTTCGGACTTGTCCTGAAAAGCTCTTTGGATTTTCTAATCAATCAGGGAACAAACAACGCGATAGATTATAATTACGAGTATGTAATGAATTGGCCGCAGACAGTTCCCCCGATTGGCGGAGAACCGGTTGCCGGCATGAAGTTCGTACCGGACTTTGATCTGAATAATCGGTTTGAGATTGTGGGCATAAGCCCGAAAACGCAAATGGTATCGCTTGCAGACACGAAAGGCAATCCCATCACGATTGATGATGATAGGGTGATCGTATCAAAAACAATGGCTCGGAAATACGGGTTGAGTATCGGAGATACCATAGCTTTTACCGACATCATTTACGACAAGGAAAACAGCATTACGATAACGCACATAGCCGATACGAGCGTTGGCGATGTTATCTTTACGTCTATAGACAACTTTTGCAAAATCATCGGGTGGGAAAAAGGAAGTTACAACGCGGTCATTTCGTATGTCCCGCTTGATTTCGATGATGGGATGATATATATGACCAAAACGCCGGAAAAACTTTCAGAAGGACTCGCGGAGTACATGACCCTGATGAATACAGTTTTATATGGCATAGCGATTATAGCCGCTTTAATCGGCTTAATCATCATGTACATCCTCGCGTCAATAAGCATTGACGAAAACAAGGGCAACATATCGCTAATGAAAGCATTTGGGTATAAAAAGAAGGAGGTAGGTTCCCTCTTGGTCAACGGGTCGAGAGTGTTTGTCGCTTGCGCATTTGTTGCGGGAGTTCCATTAGCTTTTATAACAATAGGGCAGTTCTTGGCGTTCGTATTCGACTTGATAGGGCTAACAATAGAAACTCGCCTTGATTGGTATTTTGTCCTGCTTGGCTTTGCTCTCATTTATTTGGCATTTGAATTTTCAAAGGCCGCTTGCATGAAAAAAGTCGGCAGGGTGTCGATGAGCGAAGCGTTGAAAGCACAGAGGGAGTAACATTTTATAGCTGCGCTCTATATTCCTTGCGCGGCGCCAAAGGTCATGGTCTGTCGAGTATACGCCGGCGTTTTTCATTGAAGTAAACAAATAAATATGATACTATCTTCTACAAGGTAAATAATTTGAATAATGACGAGATTCCAATGGGCAGGGTTTCGGCAAGAACTGAGGAAACATGAGTTTGCATATAAAGAATGGCACGTTGCACATCCCCGGCGGAGCCGAGCTTGGAGATATACTGACTAATGGCGGCATAATAGAGGCTATAGGCCCTGTAATGATGGGGCGGGCCATGGGCGGCGACAATCAGATAACGCTTTTCGCCATTGAGTTCGGCCGCGACGCCGCGTTTTATGAAAACATGGCGGGAACTGGCGCGATATTTAACTGGACGCAGCATTCCATCCCCGGCGTGGACGATCTCTTCGCCCAAGCGAAAGACACTACGGACCCTGCCAAACGAGTAGAACTCTACACCCGGATTATGAACCTGATCAACGACGACAGCGCTTTCGTCGCCCTTTATTTCCCGCAGACCGTCATTGCAGCGACCAAAGGGCTGCAGGTGGAGCGCTATTGGAATTGCGTACAGCCTAAAGGAAAAGACTTGTTCTGGAAATGATTCCTCAAATCCATTCTTTCTTAAGCTCGTCGAGCAATCGCGCGGCGAGCTTAAAATTATACTTTTCTATCTGAAGGGCAAGCTCGTCCGCTCCCGGTATCAAACGGAT
>Ga0082212_10002729_pt1 | contig 25447 bp, 24 predicted proteins | sample TergutNt197P3_FD_71548 | JGI IMG/M metagenome (GOLD analysis project Ga0082212, IMG submission 71548) | Neocapritermes taracua P3 segment gut microbial communities from Petit-Saut dam, French Guiana - Nt197 P3 | ecosystem: Host-associated > Arthropoda: Insects > Digestive system > Gut ...
TGATATACCGGAAGGCTGCGCCCCCGTTTACACATCGCGGCAGAAACCCAAGCGTAAGCGTGGGCGTCCGCCTAAGTCGAAGGTTGAAAAGGGTTTATAGTACAGAATCGTGAAAAACTCAGATGGTTAAAGACCAGGCTTGAACGTTTTGGCGATTGATTGAATGTGTCAGTGCCGTTAGACACCCCGGGGTGGATGGGTTGGCGCGGAATATCCATAACGACAGGAATTGACGGCTAAAGACTATTTGTGTAAAATATTGTATAGATAACCAGTCGCGAGACAAGGTACTTACACAAAAGACACAAAAGACACAAAAGACACAAAAGACACAAAAGACACAAAGGGAATCATTAGACAAACTCGATGATGAGACAGAGGAGGCGCCCCCCGATGAAACTAATCAGCAAAATACTTAAGCGCACAGACTGGTATGTCACCTGCAACTTCGGCTACCACAGAGTCGGAAGCCGCCTCGAATATCACTGCGGCACAGATTACGGCACAAACAATCAAAAATGGCATCTCTATGGTATAGATCAAGGCGTCGTACTCAGCTGCGGCACAGAACGCGACGGCTCAAAATATATTTGGCTTAACTATCCCCGTATCGGCAAAAAACTGCTGCACTGTCATTTGGACCGAATCGACGTCAAAGCGGGACAACAAATCCAAGAAGGCACATTGCTCGGCACTGTCGGCAACACAGGTTGTACTTGCGGAATCCATCTGCACCTGGGAATGCAGCCAAGGGGATCAAACTGTTATGAAGATCCCCATATTTATGAATACAGTCCCCCCGCCGACATCATGAACACGGACGCTACGGTTTACGGAGGCCCAAGCGCAACCCTGTACGCGCCCATCGGATCCGTCGTCAAAAACGGCACAATCAATATTCTCAACATAGAAAACGAATACTATTATATAAGCTATTGGACGAACAGCGGTCTTCTTAAACGAGGCTATGTTGCTGTTTCCCAAATCAATCGCAACACGTCGAAAACTGTTGCGGATGTTACAGAGTCGTTTCGGGGAAATAACAACATTGTTCACCCGCAAACAACCGTCTACTCCGGCCCCGACACAACAACCGCGGTTATTGGAACCGTATTTGAGCAAGAAGGTGTCACACAATTTACACTGGAAGAAAACGGACATCACTTTATCGAATACAGCACACCCGAAGGTGCCAAAAGAGGATACGTTCTTAGCAGTAACTTAATCCAGAAAGAAGGCGGCTTAGCCATAGCGTCAACGGCTGCCGACGTCTATTACACCTACAGCTTAGAAAGCAAAGCCGGCGCAATCTACGCCAACGAATATGTAACCATTCTCCAAAAGAACGACCAAAGATCCTATATAGAATACAACACCACAAGGGGCCGAAAAAGAGGCTATGTGTCCAACAGCTCTTTACAATTCCTGGGTGTCGGCAATGTTCCTGCGCTACCGAATTACTCGGAAGAGGCGCTGATGCCTACAGAAACAATGAATGTGTATTTTGGGCCAAGTGATCAATATGCTGTTGTGGGATCTATTAACAAGGGAGAACGGGTTACGCGGTTGAGTTCGCCGACGTTCAATACCGGCAACTATTCGTTTATTCAATATTCAACAGCGGAGGATCCCCAAAGAGGGTATGTGGCCGCGTCAGGGTTGATTCCTTATGTTCCTGGAGTTGTTCCGGATCCGGGCCCCAGTCCAGACCCAGATCCAAACCCAAACCCAAACCAAGATCCAGATGTTCTGGAACAATGGCCTGTTGGGAAGGTTGCCGGGAGTTTTTTGCAGGACTGGGGGGCCAATGCTTTTACGGAGAAAATGTGGGACGATGAACTGTGTGCCATGAAATATATGGGGATGAAATATTTGATTATCCAACAACCTCTCATGATCGAGGATCCTGAAACAAAAGAGAAAAGTTTCAACGAACCCGCTTATAAGGATTGTCTGCGAGCCGCTAAAAAACATGGAATCAAACTCATGCTCGGCTTATCATCCGACAAATACTGTAGTCCGGAACATGAATTTTTTACGAACATAGATAAGGCTAAGAACGCTGTTAAAATCGATGTTGAGGAAGCCAAAGAAACCTTAAAGAGCATCGCTAAGCAAGTTCAGGAACTTTCTGATGCTGAGGATATTGATTACAGTGAGCTCATATGCGGCTGGTATTTTATCCAGGAGTTTTATAACTCCAACAAATTCATCCCCTCACGCCTTTCCTCAATTCTTCCTTTCATCCAAGACAGTTCAGATCAATATCGGGAGGTGATGTCGTCACATCTCAACCAATACATTGAGGCTATTCAGGCAGCTTCATATGTTGACAAGAACGGAACACCAATATCCCTTGATCGGTCGCTTGTTTTAAGCCCGTATTATAAAATCAACCATGAAGCTCCCCATCTCTGCAATCCCGCCCAATACGCACAATTTTTGACAAGCATGTTTGCGGCGACGAAATTCCGCGGACAGGATATCCTTATGCCCCAAGATGGTTTTGGAACCAACAATATAGACCAAACTCCTGAATATAAACCGGAGGATGTGAAACCTTGGCTGGCCGTTTATCAAAAGGCTGCTGAAGAGAGGGGGATCTTCTTGTGGATTAATAATGAGAATTTTGGAGTGGAGGAAGACGAAGGAATCTACTTTCCTATCCCTGTAGAAAAATTCATCCGAAATTATGAGTTAACGGGCGAGTATGTCAAGGAACAAGAAGAGCATATTGTCTTTACATGGAACCATTATTATAACCCCATGCATGTACGCGAGGGTTACACGACGGAAATGATCAAAGAATATCACAAACAGTTCCGGAATTTCGTTGTGGATACTTACCTGCCTCTGGAGATATTAGTAAAGATGGTGGGCGCAAGAATTGTTGCTGACGACCGGAATACAAGGACTGTGAAGGTCGAGATGACGGTTGAGAATGAAAATGGAGATATACTAACCGAAATGATATATGCAGATCAAGTTGGAACTCCTTTCATAGATGAAACCGACCATAAGTGGTATGTGTGGTATCCAGAGTTTTTATCTGACTTCGATTTGTAACCTAATGGAACATTGAGAAAATGGAATATTGTGGAGGAAATTCATATGAAGAAAAGATACCTCATCCTGGCTTGCGGTTTCACCCTATTGTGCGGCTTGGTTCTTGGTGCCTGTAAAAATCATAATGAAAGTATTGATGAAAATCTTCTTGGGCAATGGGGGGGTGAATATGGCCCAAGATATGTGTTTTATGAGAACGGGACATATGAGGGGTACTCAGGCATAAAAATTGTTGGTAACTACACAACCAAGGACAATAAATTGACTTTGCAGCCTCCATTAAAGTACAGAACCAAGTATGACGACAAATTTTCATATACCTATTCAATTACAGACGACACGTTAACAATTACAACCGAAAGCGGTAAAATCTCTAGCTACACAAAGTTAGAATAGCAAACATCTATCATTTAGATTATCCTCTTCCAGAGCTTGACTTTCCTACAGTAATAGCACGAATCCGGACGGTTTTTTTGCCCCTTGGTCACTTCCTATACCCCAAGCCACTTGAGACAGAAAGCGGCGGCAGCAATATCAAGCAAGGTTGTCATCAGAATTATGGCGGCGGATTAACGAGTATCGGTTATGAGTCGTTTAGTCATTGCGATTCGCTCACATCAGTCACACTTCCCAGTAGTGTCACGAGTATCGGCTGGTGTGCGTTTCTTAATTGCGGTTCACTTTCATCAATCGAGATTCCTGATAGTGTAACTCATATTGCCAATGGGGCCTTTGGGGGATGCCCCTTGCTTTCCGATCAAACGAAACAAAGGATATTACAAATTAATCCTAAGGGGCTTTAAAAGTGTTTCGGTTTACCAAAGAGACCCCAAAGAGACATTGACCAGGCCTGGTCGTTTTGGCAATTGACTGCCGCGAAGCGGTTCTGTACAATGGGAACAACGAGGATCAGAAGCATTCTTTCATAGGGATGCTGTTTCTCTGTGCGTGCTTGGTGATTTGGGGCTGACACTGACGGATATTGTTGCGGAGTATAGTATGGTTATGATTAGGGAAGAGGCCAGTTGGAACGGATCTGTGCTTGCGGCTGAACAGGATATTCCCCTGCGCCTGGGACCGCGCCTGGCGGCTTTGGCGGAGCTTGTCACACAGGAAATGGCCGCTGTGCAGGGCGAGGGCGGGAATCCATGGCGGACTTTGGCCGATATCGGCAGCGACCACGCTTATCTACCGGCTTACCTGCTGCGGCAGGGTGTTGTGGATAAGGGTATTGCCACGGATGTGAATGAGGGACCTTTTCGGAATATCCTGCGCACTGTTGAGATATGTGGGTTGCGTGAATGTCTGGAGGCTCGGCGGGGGGATGGGTTGACTGTCTTGCGGCCCGGCGAAGCCGGGTGTATTGTGATGGCAGGCATGGGCGGCGCGACCATGGCAAAGATATTGTGCGACGGTGCGGCGGTGACCGATCAGGCTCTCAGTCTGGTGTTGCAGCCGCAAAATGCCTTTGAAAGGATCTGCCGTGTGCTTTTGGATGCCGGCTGGCAGCTGGCGGAGGAAACTCTGGCGGAGGAAAACCGGGAAACCTACCGGCTGATGGCATGGCGGTGCGGGACTTGGTTCTGTGAACACGCGCCGGGTGGCGTGGCCGGTGGGGAGGACAGGAAAAGCGGGGAAGACAGGGATGCGCTTGCCCGGCCATGGAATATGGCTGATATTGATGAATATATAACGCGATGGCGGGAGCAGGCTTGTCCGGCGTCTGACGCCGGGATTTTTGCCCGGTGTATCTGGCATTTGGGTCCCAGAAACATCGCGCGCCGAGATGAAAGCCTGAGGGAGCCGGCGGGCCTGGAATTAGAACGGTTGGTGCGTGCCGCAACGGGGTTAGGCAGGAGTGAGCGCAATGAAAATGAGGGCAGGCGCCGGGAGGTTGCCGCCGCAATAACGGTATGGGAGGGGTTGCTGAAATGGCTGTTTCCGTAGGATCGATTGCCCAGGCTGTGGAAGAAAAAGCACCGCGTTCCTGGGCGGAAGAATGGGACAACGCCGGGCTTTTGGTGGGGAGTTATGCTCAGCAGGTGGACAAGGTTCTGATGGTGCTGGACGGAACCCAAGAAGTGGTGGAGGAGGCTGTGGAGGTGGGCGCCCAGCTAATTATGGCCCACCACCCGCTTATGCTGAAACCGCTGCAGAATTTGCGCAAGGATAACCGGCAGGCGCGGTTGCCGCTGGCGCTGCTGCAAAACCATATCGCTTATTACGCCGCCCATACCAACCTGGATCAGTCCGAGTTTTCATCGAGTCTGAATCTGGCGAACCTTGCCGGGGTGATTCAGCCTGAATTGCTGAGTGAGACAGCGGAGCAAGTGTATAAAATTGCCACCTTTGTGCCTGTGGCGGACGCGGAGACCCTGCGCTTATCATTGGCGCGGGCGGGTGTCGGCAAAGGGTTTGCCAGCGGCGCGCACGGAGAGTGTTATGAGGAGTGTTTCTTCCAGGTGCAGGGACAAGGAATGTTCCGGGCGGCGGAGGGAGCGGATCCGGCAGTCGGCCAGGTGGGGGAATTGACCCGTGTGGAAGAGACCCGTTTGGAGAGCATCGTCACTGAGCGCAATTTGAAACGGGCGGTGCGGGTTTTGTTGCAGGAGCATCCATATGAAGAACCGGCTTATGATGTGATCCGGCAGGAGACGCCGGGTCAGTCTCATGGGTACGGCGCGGTTGGGGAGCTGCTTGAGCCGATGCCGCTGGGGGTTTTTTGGGAGGAATTTTTGCGCAAGCTGCCGGGGCTGTTTGCCCAGGATTACGATTTGTCGGCGGTTCGGGTGACGGGGGATATGCGTCAGCGGATCAGAAAGATCGCTGTTGCCAACGGATCCGCCGGGTCGATGCTGCCTAAGGCGCTGGCCCGGGGAGCGGATTTATTCATCACCGGGGATTTGAGTTATCATCAGGTTCTTGACGCTTTAGAAGAGGGTATGGCGGTGATTGAGCTGGGGCATTTTCTTAGTGAGATTCCGATGATACAGAGCCTGCGGGACTATCTAGCCGCCCGCAAGGAGATGTCTCAGGTAGAGTGGGTAATCAGTCAGAAGAATAAGGGGTTGTGGGCGCGGATATGAATGATGTGATCGGAGTTTTGATCTTGCATGGGTTTGCCGGATCCCGCCAAGACATCATGCCGCTGCACGAATACTTTGACCAACGTGGCTATAGGGTATCATCGCCGGTCTTATCGGGACATGAACGGGCACGCAAGGATCTGGCCCAATCCCGATATACTGATTGGATCCGAGAGGCAACTGACGCGGCCCGAGACCTAAAAAACCGTTGCGACAGGCTCATTGTAGCAGGATTCTCCATGGGAGGGCTGATCGCTGTGCATATAGGCCTGGAGGAACCTGTTGAGAAGCTGGTACTGATCAATACGCCCGTATATTACTGGAATATAAGACGGATTGCGTGGAATTTAGCAAAGGATTTCAAGGCATATTCCAAAGAATATTTCATAGCCGGTACAGACAAGCCATTGCCGGCGCTTCTGGAGTTCCAGAAAATACTTGGCAAAACAAAGCCCTTGTTTGCCCGGGTTCCGTGTCCGGTTCTGATTATGCAAACCCTTGATGACGATACGGTGCAGCCGAAAAGCGCCGACTATATTTATAGCCGTATTCAGAGTGAGAAGTCGCTGGTGAAGTTGGAGCGGGGCGGGCATTATGTTCTGAGGACGGATGTCGCGCCGGATGTTTGCTTAGGGATTCAGACGGCGATTGACAAGTAGAAAAGCAGCTTCCAGATATCCAAGGAAAAGCGGAGTATTTGGCGGCCAGGGGAGGGAGGCGGCGGGAGAGGCAGGGGGAGGCGGCCACGGAGGCCATACCCCGCGAGCCTTTGCGAGAGGGGAGACAGCTGCTCTTAGGCTTTGAAGCGAAGCAAACGCAAGGCTGCCTTATTTTGCGTTTGCCGCGTAGAAGCCATAGAGCAGCGTCGCCCCGAAGCAAGGCTCGCGGGGTATGGCCTCCGTGGCCGCCTCCCCCTGCCTCTCCCGCCGCCTCCCTCCCCTGGCCGTGCCAAAAAAGTCCGATTGACTTTTCCCACCAGATCCTGTACGCTTTTCATATCGAAGTCAGTCAGATGGTCGCGGGAATAAGCAATCAAAGAGCAATCTTGTTGTTGTTCCTGAGGAAAGTCCGAGCTCCACAGGGCAGGGTGCCGGGTAACGCCCGGTAGGGGTGACCCTAAGGAAAGTGCAACAGAGATATACCGCCGCGGTGATCGCCGCGGTAAGGGTGGAAAGGCGAGGTAAGAGCTCACCGGCGGTCAGGTAACTGGCCGGCCCTGCAAACCCCACCTGGTGCAAGACCAAATAGGGGAACATGGGAGTGGCCCGCTCCGTTCCCGGGTTAGGTCGCATGAGGCCGGCGGTAACGTCGGTCCCAGAGAGATGATCATCGCTTCGCGCCGAACTTCGGCGACGAGGAACAGAACTCGGCTTATAGACTGGCTTCGATTTAATTCAATGTACGATTATATTGTGCATTGAATTTTATTTTGCCAACGGGCAAAGCTATTCAAGGGTGAACTCGGCCTCACATAACTGACGAGAAGGGTATGGTGGGAAAAATTAACATAAGCTTGTCCAGAAAAACCGAAGGACCCGGTTATCGTATTGTTGCGTTGATACTGTTTGTGCTGTTCTTTCAGCTTGGTTTTGCGGGAGTTCCTGAGGCCGCCGCGGTGGCCGCGGCCGGCGCGGAGAACGACGCGGAGAGTGTTCTGGCTGATCCGGCGGTTGTGGAAGAGGTGCGTGATATCATCATTGCGGACTATCCTATGGAGATTTCACAGGCAGTGATGGAAGCCGCTACCGTTCCTGAAATGCTGGATGCTTTGGGTGATCCTTACGCCCATTATCTGCAAACCCGTGATTTCACCAACTTGATGAATGTTATCAATATGTCCTTTGTGGGGATAGGTGTGGTTTTGGATGATCACAGCGAGGGCATTGTGGTTTCACAGGTGATCCTGGGTGGCCCGGCGGCGGAAGCAGGGATTCGTGCCGGCGATATTCTTGTCAGCGTTGACGGTGTGGATCTAAAGGGGAAAAGCTGTCAGGAATCGGTGTCGCTGCTTAAGGGAGAAGCGGGAAGCATGGTGGAGCTTTGTTATTGCCGAGGTGAAGAAACGCTGACGGTGCACTTAGAACGCCGGGCCGTGCAGATCCCTCAGGTTGTTGGTGATGTTTTCGACTCGGTGGGCGTTGTCACCGTATCGTCCTTTGGGATGGGCATGGAATGGGAGTTCGCCGGGACAGTACAAGCGTTGCGGGAGCAGGGCGCTCGATCTTGGGTCATTGATCTGCGCGGCAACGGCGGCGGTTTGGTCGATACGGCTTTGGAGATGCTCGGGTTCTTTATTGGCGGCCAGGATGCGGTTGTTTGGCAGACGTCCAAAGAAAAATCGTCGGAAAAAGCCGTTCCCCAGGTTTTTACAATTGATGAGCCGGTGATTGTCCTGGCGGACGGCATGACAGCCAGCGCGTCGGAGATTGTCATCGGGGCGTTGCGGGATTACGAGAAGGCGGTTATTTTGGGCGAAAGAACATATGGATCGGGGCGGTTCAAACAGGTGTTTCCGCTTTCCAACGGGGATTTTTTTATGATGACGATTAGCCGATTTTATACGCCAAAAGAAAACCCGGTGGATTTTATCGGTTTGCTCCCTGACTTGCAGCTCTCTGAAGATGAGGTGTTGACAGCGGCCAAAATGCTTTTGAGAAGCCAACCCGTTGACAGAGATGAGGTTACAGGCGATGGCGAGGCGACCAATACAGACGGGAATATCGATGCGGGCGTCCTGGGTATGGCTGTAAGCCGGGATGAAACGGGATATCTCAGATGGCAGGTGGGCACCCAATCCTTTCGCGTTTCCCTAAGTGACTGGCATATGGAAGAGAATTGGTCTGCCGGCCAGGAATTGATTGATCAATGCTTGGGCATTACGTCGGTGAGCGTAGGAACCGAACAAGGTTGGCAGGAGGTCAGTGAAGAGGATTTGCTGCGGAGGTGGCCTGTTTATTTTCCGGGTTATCAGCCCTTAGATATTCTGGATGTGGCCTGTCCGCAGGATATGATTTCGCGGGAGATAGTGAGCTCACAAGATATGGCGCCATGGGAAACGGTGTTTGTCCAGGCGGTTTTACCAGATAATTTGCTGCCCTATATGAGTCAAGCCGAACTCATCGACGCGGCGAACGGACAGAGAATAGAGGCGTCTTGCTGTCTCCGCGATCAAGGCATGGAGCTTGCTGCCTCAAGTTCCTTGTTGCCGGATCATCAATATTGGCTGGTGATCGCTGACGGCGACGGAGGAGGAACGGTTGGGCAATTGACCATTGACAGCCCTATAGTTGAGTAACCACGACAACGATAAACATGAGATAAAACAGTCCGCACACGATAAGCTGTCCGGGCATCAATTTTCGGGAGCGACGCAAACAGAAATAAAGCCATATGGCTGCCGACAAGGCCAGGGCGGCGCTCAAAAGTCCCAGGGCTTCCAGTTTCCATGGTGTCATGAGCAGGCCAATGGCGGGAATCAGCGAACTCTGGAACACCATGGCGCCTGTGATGTTGCCTAGGGCCAGTGTGTCTTGTCCGCGCAGCACCCATAGTATGCTGTTGAATTTTTCCGGCAGCTCAGTGGCAATGGGCGTGACAATCAGAGACAGCCACAAGGCCGGCATACCCAACGCCGCCGCCACAACCGTAACATTGCCGATAAAAATGTGTGCCCCTAAGACGATAACGCCAAGGGCTGCCAGGATCTGCAGAGTGATAGCCCCCATAGGGGGGTTAGGGCTGTTACGCAGCAAATAGAGAGATTTAAGCTGGTGGGTTTGGTCATGCTGCCCCACACTGCTTCTTACCGTCCGATAAACATAGAACACATAAGCGCCAACAAGAAATACCGCCACGACGATCTTGCCGGGTCTGGTCAAAAAAGACGCCAGGATGGCCACTGTGTACACGATGATAAAGAATCCAATATCTCTGCTCATGACAACAGTATCCAGGTTGAGAGTCTTCACTTGTCGTTTTCGGAGGCGGACGATGAGGGCCGTCAGGCCTGTCAGAAACATGGCCAGAGTCACCAGCATAAATGGTGCGCCTAAGATAGCGCCGATTCCCACATGGAGGCTGTCTTCGCCCCCTCTGAAAATGGCGATAAGCGGAATGAGGGTTTCGGGCAAAGCCGTTCCCACCGCTGCCAGGACACTGCCGATCGCCCCTTCTCCAAGATTGAGTTTTTTGCCCAGCCATTCGACGCCATTGGTAAAAAGCTCTGCGCCGGCTAAAATAATGGCCAGACTCAATACGAGCCAGAGAATATCAACAAACAAGTTTTACACATCCCGATCAAACATCGTTTTTGAGTTGTTCCGCCATATATTTGCCCATTTCCAGATACCCTTCCGTGTTAGGATATTTGCCGGTGGGCGAATACTGTTTCTTGATGCCGTTTTCCCCGTCACACAGCATTTCCTGGAAATCGATCAGTTTTATGTCGTTGGTTTCAGCGTACCCGCGAAGCCAGTCTCGGTATTCGGTAATAAACGGTAGTATATCGGCTTCTGAAATAAAAAACGGCATAATCAAAACGGGCTTAATGTCGTGGTCTTGGGCCTTCTCAACAAGACCGACGACATTTTTCTCAAAGGTGTATGCTGAAGCCGGTGTTTCACCCAGAGCGTCCCCCATACCCGCAAAAATGATGACCATAGCGGGTTTGGCTTTGTTTTTGCCAACAACATCGCTGTCAAAACGTTCCAGCAAATCAGCCGATGTCTGCCGCAGTTTTCCCTCATTCGCGACCTTGACGCCTAGAATTTCCTCCATGTGGTGAGGCCACGATGAATCTGCTTCAGGGGTTCTGTCAGGATAGCCGTAGGTGTAAGAATCGCCCAGACAGACAATGTGGGGTGAAGGATCTTCTTCTTTCTCTTCCGTCTTGGATGCGGGAGAACCATTGTCAGCGGACTTGGTCTCATGACCATACGCTTCGAATAAGAATACGGCGGCGACGATGACTAGAATAGATAGAGCGGATGAAATTTGTATGAGCCTCATTTCGGTTCGAAAAACGCGCATAGCTATAATCCTCCTAGACTAGCCATCTTCTACATCTATGTAAATATTCCTCTTTTTATTCAAATTGAATCAAGCGCATATTCCCAACGGCAAACCGCGCGCATAAAATATACGGAATACCCACATATGGAGGTTGTCAGATGGACTATTTAGAAAAAGCGCGCGATCTAGGCGCGTGTCTTGCTTCATCAGAGGAATTTCTTCGGCTTAAAACCGCTGAAGAAGAGATTAAAAAGGATGAGGCTGCCTGGGGGGCTTTTCAGGAGTTTCAGCTAAAAGAGCAGGCTTTCACCGCCGGCAAGATGTTCGGCAAAATAACTTCTGAGAAGGAAAGTATTGCCCATATTGACCATAAGGTCCGGCTCATGAACCGATATCCTATTATACGCAGCTATTTCAATCATTTACAGGTTTTCGAGAAAATCATCGCTACAGCCAACCTTGCTATTACGACATCTCTTTACGGTTTGCCCAACGCCGGCGATTTGCCCCTTCCCGACAGTCTCAAAGGTCTTGCGCAACAAGTTTTGGATCAAATCAGCGACGGGGCGGAGCTGGATATCATGGAGATACCGAAAAACCTTGAACTGCCCTTTGACTTGAAGAACTTAACCAAGTAAAGCGTTTCTGCGATTCAGATTTGTTCGCAGAAGATGATATGTGCTCTCTTCATGATCGTCACGTCTACCCTGATCCTCGGTTAAACGTATAATCGAGGATCAGGATGAGCCAATTGTCTTAAAGGGGGAGATTAGCATAGCTATTCAGAGAAATCCGTTTGGACAATCTTCATTAACATCTTCTATGGCTTTTCAGCCAACGCAGCCGCCCATGGGTTCGGTTATGGGTTCTCAAATGGGTTCTGTGGGAGGGCAAATGCCGATGGGCATGGGTATGGGTATGGGTATGGGTATGGGCATGGGAGGTACGGGAGTCAGACAATACGTTTTGGAGGCAGCCCAGGGTTTTCCCGGCAGCGGCGTCGCCACCATATCCGGTGAACTCCAATTGGTTATCGTCGCCTGTCTGCCTCCGCCAACTGCCGTGATCAACACATCCACAGCTGTTTATGTGATTTACCTTGTCGATAAAAAAGGGCAGCAAGGGTTTGCCGCCGGCAAAATGACACCGAATAAAGACGGAGGCTGCCAATTCTTGTTCCAAAGCCCGGTACCGCTTAGTTTTTACACACGGGTTATTGTTTCGGTTGAGGATTCCCGCAACATTCTGGCTTACCCGCGGGGTCCGATCGTTCTCAAAGTTAGAGATGATTTCCGGTCCCGGATCACCCAGGGGGATTTTGCTAAAGGTGCTTTTGACAAAGCCGGAAACGCGGCAAAAAGGTTCGGGGGTTTTGTCCAGGAAAAGGCCGGAGGATTATTTCGCGGCCGTGGAGGCAAAAAACCTCTGCCGGTGGAAGGGGTGGCGGCAGGGATGACGGCGGCGGGGCTGGCGGGAGGCATGGCAGCTGGAGGCGCGCCCGCGGGAGGTATGCCCCCGGCGGCGGCGGACCCAGGTCTTTTTCCAGGCGCCGGCGCGGCTCCGCCACCGCAGATGCCGCCACATGATCCACAGAATCCTTATGCTCAAACCGCCTGTCCAGAGAGTCCGACTGTGCAGACAAATCCGTCGAATCTTGCGGGAACGTCATATCAACAGGGGATGCCACCGATTCAGGGAACCCGATACCAAGACATTCCGCCGAATCTTGTGGGGTATCAGTATCAGCGGGGCGCGCCGGGAGACTATGCCACGCCGGCGCCTAGACAATAGATTCCTTGAGTTTTAGGAGGTAGATTACGGGGAAGGATATGTTTGGAAGCTTGTTCAAAAGGGCACAATAGGGACGTTGAGTGTTTATCCTGATCCTCGATTAAAATCGTGTAAAGATTTCTGGTCTGTTTTGCATCGGGCTGATATCCTTCAGCCAATCAAGAGCAGACGACCCAGGCGGGCTGGTTGCCCGTCAAGGAGGATAACGCAGCCAGATGTGAAACAGACCGGAAAGATTGCACGATTTTGATCGAGGATTAGGATTAGGATCGGAGGAACGATATGAAAAAACTGACGTCCTTTTTCTTTGAGATTCTTTTGCTGAACCGCCTTAGGATCATTGGCGCGGTTCTCATAGGGATTGTTTTGGCGGCGGGAGGCTGTACCGGTTTTGGCGTGTTTTCCGTGCCGTTGAAATCAGAAGCGCCAGCAACCTCCTCGGGGGCTGCTTTCGTGGAGGAGGTCGCGGATTCCGGCGGAGGGCCGTCGGCGTTTTGTGATATGGAAAACATGGGGCCGGAGAATTTGATCCGGTTTCATATTTTGGCCAATTCGGACAGTGTTCAGGATCAGGAGCTCAAATATGCTGTACGGGATGCCGTGGTGGCGCTTGTGGGGCCCCGGCTGGTCAGGTTGAGCAATCTTGACGAGGCGCGCCGGGAACTTCAGGCCGCGGAAGAGATGATGAGAGTCTGCGCTCAAGAGGTGATTCGGCAGCGCGGTTTTTCGTATCCGGTTGTATTGGTTTGGGAAGTAAGGGAATTTCCGACCCGTGCTTATGGCAACGTGACTTTGCCGGCGGGAGAATATGAGGCGGTGCGTATTCTGATTGGTGAGGCTGAGGGTGCGAATTGGTGGTGCGTACTGTTTCCGCCGCTGTGTTTTGTTCAGGAAGCTGATCCGTCGCCAGGATCTGGTACAGCTGGGATCGACGCGGCCGAAGGGGTTTCCACGGTCGGCGGCGAGGCGGCAGCGAATGCGGAAACCAGCGTGGGTGTGGGCCGGAATGCTCAGGCGGATGGGTACCAACCGGAACAGTGTCAAAAGAAGTTCTTCTTTATAGAGTTTGTTAAAGGCCTTTTTGAAAGGTAGAACGTGTTTGGAATAACTTGTACTAAATAACTTGTCCTTGCATACCTTCTAAGGGATGGCTAGACGATGCAAGGAAGAGCCTAATTGTCCGTTGGTCCACAGGCTGAAGGATGTCAGCCCTGTCCACTGAAAAATGAGGGGGTATGGATATGAGTGTGCATTTAAGCAAGGGTTTGCTTGTGTTGGCGGTTTTGGTGGTGATGGTGTCGATGGCGGGGTGCGGCATTCTGGAAGAATTGGTGGGACAAGACCCGGTGGCGGCGGGGTTGTCTCAGTTGCTGGATTTTTTTACGCAGAGTGAAGCTGTGTCATCTCAAGGCGTTCTTGAGCAGCCGGACGGGCGGACTCAAAGCGTCAAGCTTTATTATGCCAACGCCGAGGGGTCGAAGCTTGTTCAGGAGACTCGCGAGATTCCTCATACATTGAGCTTGGGTCGCGAGACTCTGCGGCAATGGTTGTTGGGACCAGCGGAAAAGAGTTCTTTGCAGAGGACGGTGGGTGCGGCGACGGCTCTCAAAGATATTGATATTAAGGACGGTGTGGCTAAGATCGATCTTAGCAAGGGGTTTTTGGAACTGAATGGCCCAATGAATGCCCAGATGGCTCTTTATAGCTTGGTAAATACAATGTGCCAGTTTTCGACAGTGAATCAGGTGGTTCTGCTTATTGATGGCGTACCTATCAGTTCGTACCATGGCATTTCTACGGCGAATCTGCAGTGGAGGAGTGAGCTGATTGATTTGACTGCCGAGAGTGCGGTGGTTTCAAACGACGGGTTTCGGGTTGATACTGATTTGGAGGGGAGTTCGGATTCGGGTTCTGATTCTGCCGGGGATTTGTCGCCCAGCAGTATTAATATTTTTTATTAATGTGAAGGGTTTTTGCTGTTCTGAGCCGACGGGCGTATAATGGAGGCAGTTGATAGTTGACAGACCTCTGGGAAGGGTTTGGGAAGAGTTTGGATCCCTGCCTTGACAATTTATACGACTAAGGAGAACGGAATGCGGCCTAAGATTGGCATGTTTGATTCGGGTGTTGGGGGGCTGACTGTGGCGCGGGCCGTTAGGGAGCGTTTGCCGCAGTCTCCTCTTATTTATTTTGGAGATACGGCCCGGGCTCCTTATGGCGGTCGCAACAAAGAGGAGTTAAGAGTTTTTGGCCAGGAGATTGTTGGGTTTTTGATGAGCCGAAAGGTGGATGTGGTTGTTGTGGCCTGCAATACCAGTTCCGCCCATGTGCTTGATGAATTGCGCCAAATGTGTTCTGTGCCGGTGATTGGTATGATTGACGCCGCGATTGCTTTGGCCGGTCGGCGCGCGCCGGGCAAAAGAGTCGGGTTGCTGGCGACGGAAGCGACGGTGGCCAGCGGCGCTTTTGAACGGCGGGCCATGCTGTGGAATGAGGGACGGCCGGAGACGGAAAAGTTGGTTTGGACAGTTGCGCAACCTTGTCCGCGTTTTGTACCGCTGGTGGAAGCGGGATTGTCTGATTCGGCGGAAGCGATGGCGGCGGCTCAGGTGTATGGGGAAGCGATTTTGCGGACGGGGACGGAGGCTGTGATCTTGGGGTGCACCCATTATCCTTTTTTGCGGGGAGTGCTGCGGGCGTGTTTGGGGCCGGATGTGCTTTTGCTGGATCCGGCGGATGAGGTGGCGAAATTCGTGGTTCGAGAGACAGGAGAAGCAGCGATAGGCGAGGTTCGAGATCCGAAGTTCGAGGTTCGAGAGGCAGGAGAAGAGGCTGGCGGGGCGGACGCACCACTTTCTGATGAGGTGATGGCGGCTTGTGCGCGGGGAGAGTGCCCGAGTGCGCAGTACTATGTCAGCGGAAGCGCGGAGTTGTTCTGGCAGGCGGGGCGCGTGTTGATGGGGGAGGGTTTTGAGCGGCAGATGGTTAGGCAGTGGCCGTTGGACAGTGTTGTCGACAAAACTGACTGACAGATGAACAATGAGGTGTTGAGGGAGCAGAGCGATACAAACAATCAAGGGATTTGCGATGTTAGGGCCTGACAAATCAATTCAAGATTCTTGTCCGTAAGCGCCCCAATATTACGGGGTTCGCTTAAATGCTCTGATATAGAGATAACCATATTCCCCAGGCGGATGCAGGTATAGAGGCTTCTTTGGGAGTCGTAGCTGTAAAAAGTGTCGACGTTTCGATACATGACGGCATGGCATAACATGACATCGATGGTTTCGGATACAGTCACAACTCGTTTTTGTTTTTCCGGGTGGGAGCGGTTGAAGCTGTTCATAGCGTTTGTCGGATTATCAAAAATCCAAAAATAAACGCCGATACTGGCGGGAATGTCCCGGTCAGACATGTCATAATGGTAAACCCACACACGACCCACGTCACCGGCCCATTGATGGCCGTATAATCTTTTGACGTCTTCAATGTTTTGGAGGCCCTCTATTCTGTCTTTCAAATCTTCTAAGCTGTAAGCTGGGTATTCTGCCATTTGTTCCAAAGGCGCAAGGCTAACCTGGGAGGGGCTGCTGAAATCATACATCAGAGCGCGCGTGGAGGTTATGCAGACGAGCAAGAACCAGGCCAGGCAGGATAGGCATAAAGCGGTTTTTAAGGCGGCTCTTTTTGGGCCGCGGCTGCGCCGGCTTATGATGGCGGCGACAGCAAAAGCTGCAAGGAAAAACGCGTTTGCTGAAATTAAAATGACGCCGAGGGGGCCAAATAATAATGTCGTCATTTGATCGCTCCTTGTTGGTGCTGCGGAACTTTATGACATTTCCGCGTGTACTTGTCAAGTCAAATAATGTATTTATAATAGTAACATGGGGGTGTGTCAAAAATCAATGGCGGCTCAAGGCAAGGGAATGTCGACAGGGGAGTGGAAGGGCGTGAAAAACAATTCTATGGATAAACAAGTGTTCAGCATCAGCGGCATGACCTGCGCGGTCTGCGCTCAGAGGATAGAAAGCAGCCTGAAAGAATTAGCCGGCGTGGAAAGCGCCGCCGTTAATTTCGCCACGGAAAAAGCCAGTGTTGTTTTTGATCCCAATCACATCTCCTCATCGGCCATACGCAATACCGTCGCGAAAATCGGTTATAAAGTTATTGAACCTCCGAACGCCAAGGTGCTAAACCCAGGTGCCCTAAACACAGAGGCTGAGATAAGAATCCTTTGGCAAAAATTTGCGGTCGCGGCTGTGTTCGCTATCCCGCTGCTCTATATCGCTATGGTTCCAATGGTCAGTATGGTACGGCTGCCGTTTTCATCGGAGCTTCATCACATGATGAGCGATGCTCCGCTTATTTACGCTTTGCTGCAGCTGTTTCTCATCCTGCCCATCATCGGTGTGGGTTACAAGTTCTATACTGTGGGTTTCAGAGCCCTTTGGCAAAAACATCCTAACATGGATTCACTCATCGCGGTAGGGACGACCGCCGCGGTGTTATACAGTGTTTATGGCATATGGCAGATAGCGGCAGGGCAACCCTCCGGGGTGGAAGCCCTCTATTTTGAATCGGCGGGCGTCATTATTGCGTTAATTTTGTTGGGGAAATCTTTGGAGGCGGTTTCAAAAGGTAAAACAAGCGCGGCGATTAAGAAGCTGATGGGGCTTGCTCCTCAATTTGCTTACGTTAGGCAAGACGGGATAGAAAAGCAAATTCCGATTGAAGATGTGCGGGCAGGGGATGTCGTTGTCGTCAAACCTGGGGGGAGCATTCCGGTTGACGGGCTTGTTCTGGCGGGGAGCACTTCGATTGACGAGTCGATGCTGACCGGGGAGAGTATGCCTGTAAGCAAAAAGGCTGGTGATCCCGTTTACGGAGCCACGCTGAATACCACAGGCGCCATTCAATTCAGAGCCGAGAAAGTCGGTGGTGATACCGTGCTGGCGCAAATGATTAAGCTGGTGGAAGAGGCGCAGAACAGCAAGGCGCCTATAGCAAAAATGGCGGATATTGTTTCAGGGCATTTTGTTCCAGTGGTTTGCGCGATCGCATTGTTGGCCGGAATGGCGTGGTTTTTTGGCAGCGGCGGCGATGTTAAGTTCGCTTTGACGGTGTTCATTTCGGTTCTTGTGATGGCGTGCCCATGTGCTCTAGGGCTGGCAACGCCCACAGCCATTATGGTTGGCACAGGCAAAGGCGCGGAAAACGGTATTTTGATTAAAAGCGGTGAAGCTTTGGAAACCGCGCGCAAAATTGACCTGATACTGTTGGATAAGACGGGGACGATTACAGAGGGGAAGCCGGAGGTTGTCGCAGTTGAGGGGGAGGTTCTTCAACTTGCTGCTTCCCTGGAGCGGTATTCCGAGCATCCTCTTGGCAAAGCGATTGCGGAATACTATGAAGGCGATTGTTTGCCTGTTCAGGATTTTCGCGCCGTCGTCGGAGAAGGTGTGGAAGGGGTCATCGAGGGTAAGAAAGTCAGAATTGGTCGTGGTGTTGAAATATGTGTTGACGAAAACTATGTGGGGAGAATCTTGATTTCCGATAGGCCCAAGGCTTCCAGCCGGGAAGCCGTGACCCGTTTGCGCAAGATGGGCATTGAGGTTGTTATGATAACCGGGGACAACCGTGAAACGGCGGAAGCCGTCGCGGCGCAGACGGGTATTGATCGCGTGCTCGCGGAAGTGTTGCCCCAGGATAAAGCCGGAGCAGTCAAGGCGCTGCAAGCTGAGGGCTGCCGGGTGGCCATGGTTGGTGACGGCATTAACGATGCGCCGGCGCTGGCCCAGGCGGATGTTGGTATTGCGATTGGTTCGGGAACGGATGTGGCCATGGAATCGGCGGATATTGTGCTGATGCGTTCTGATTTGTTGGATGTGGCGACTGCCATCGATTTAAGCAAAAAAACCGTTCGCAATATTAAGCAAAATTTGTTTTGGGCTTTTGGTTACAACATTATTGGCATACCTATCGCGGCCGGGTTGCTGTATCTTTTCGGGGGGCCACTGATGAATCCTATGTTTGCGGCTTTGGCCATGTCTTTGAGTTCTGTGTCCGTGTTAAGCAATGCTTTGCGTTTGAAACGGTTCAAAGGTGAGGGCTTGATTCCTTGAGAAAGCTTTTTGTTCATGGTATTATAGCGATTGTGGACCGGCCTGTGGGCCGAATGTGGATAGGATTACGGGTCGGATCTCGTCGGGGAAGGTGAGAAGGAAGCTGTGGCTGCAAAGGGGTATCGGAAATGGGTGTTGAGAGCGGCAGGGGCGTTAATGGCTCTGGCGGCTTTTGTTGTGGTTGTCCTGGGGACGATTCTTGTGGTGTCTCAGGACAGGAGTTTTTTCGCGCGGGAATATGAGAAGCTGGGTGTTCATGAGTATGTTGGTATGAATGAGGCGGATCTGGCGCGGGTGACGGAGGCTTTGTTGGTGTATTTGAGCGAGCCGAACCCGGTTAAGGTGGAGGGTGTCCTTGAGGTTGAGGCCAGTGTTTTTGGGGAGTGGCGGCCTTTTTTGAACGAACGGGAAATAGCTCATATGGTTGACGTCAGGTGGATTTTCCAGCTGGGGTTATGGCTGTGTGCCGGTGCTGCCGGGGTTATGTGTGGGCTTTTGCTTTTTTTGGCGGTTTGTTTGTGGCGGCGGCGCGGCGACGGGGTTTGGGCGGGGATTTTGAGGTCGGTTTTGGCGGGGTTCTGGGTGGGCAGCGGGGCGGCGTTGGGGTTTTTGGTATTTCTGACCCTTTGGGCTTGCTGGGATTTCAATGGGTTTTGGACGATGGTGCATCTTGTGTTGTTCAGCAATGATTTGTGGCTGTTGGATCCCAGGGAGGATCTGTTGATACGGATTATGCAGGGTGAGTTGTATTTCAATATGTCCATCCGTATCGTGGTTTGGGCTGGGTTGATTTGGCTGGGGATTTCCGGCGGTATGGGTTTGGGGCATTTCTTTTTGCGCAGAAAATCCTTGCGGAGCCAGGTTGGAGCCGGGAGGCGGCCAGAGCCGTAGTGTGCTGAAGGCTATAGGTTGAAGCGGTTTGGGTGCGGACATACATATTGGTGAGTGTGGATTTTGGAAAGGATGGCCGGGCATGGTTGGCGAGAAGGATTTTCAGGAGCGGACGCGGCTTCTGGTTGGAGAAGCCGGTGTTGCGTGTTTGCAGAAGGCCCGTGTGGCGATGTTGGGTTTGGGGGGTGTGGGGTCGTATGCTTTGGAGGCCTTGGCCCGGGCCGGTATTGGGGCGTTTTGGTTGATTGACGGGGATGTGATTGAGCTGAGCAATCTGAACCGTCAGTTGTTGGCGCTGCGGTCAACGCTGGGGGCTGCCAAAACGGAGGCGGCGCGGGCGCGTGTGGCGGACATCAACCCCCGGGCCCTTGTCCGGTGTGAGCAGATGCGTTATACCGCGGAAAGTGGCCTTGATTTTACCGGGTGGGATTATGTGGTGGATGCTATTGATGAGATGAACCCGAAAGTGGCGTTGGCGTTGGCGTGCCGGCAGGCGGGAACGCCTTTGATAGCGGCTATGGGTGCCGGGAGGCGTCTGCAGACCGCGGGATTCTCCGTGTGTGATGTGGGCGTGTCCCGGGGTGATCCCTTGGCGCGCCGGTATCGGCGGCTTTTACGGGAGCGGGGTGTTGCGGAAGGCGTCAAGGTGGTTGTGTCGGCGGAACCGCCGCTGCCGCAGACGCCGGGGGAGGCTGTGGGGAGTGTTTCCTTTGTGCCCGCGGTTGTGGGGTTGCTGATGGCGGGAGAGGTTGTGAGGGAGTTATTAGGCAAAGGGAAGTTAGGAGGATGATCAGATGATTCGGTTGGATGGACGCGCGGCCAATGAGCTGCGACCGGTTCGGATGGTGCGGGGTTTTACGGAGCCGCCGGAGGGGTCGGTGTTGATGCAAATGGGAAAGACGATGGTGCTTTGTACGGCTACCGTGGAGGAGAAGGTGCCGCCTTTTGTCAAAGGTTCAGGGAAGGGTTGGGTGACGGCGGAGTACGCTATGCTGCCGCGGGCGACGGATGTACGAACCCAGCGGGAAGCCAATAAAGGGAAGTTGACGGGTCGCACAATGGAGATTCAGAGGTTGATTGGGCGGTCTTTGCGGGCTGTGATGGATTTGGAGAAGTTGGGGGAGAGGACGGTTTGGCTGGATTGCGATGTTTTGCAGGCGGATGGAGGTACGCGGACGGCTTCCATTACCGGGGCGTATATAGCGTTGGAGGAGGCGCTGAAGGTTGTGCTGGCTAAGGGGTTGATTAAGACTATGCCGTTGCGGGAGCGCGTGGCCGCGGTGTCTGTGGGGCGCGTGGAGGGAGAGATCCTGTTGGATTTGGCTTATGCTGAGGATTCCCGGGCTGAGGTGGATATGAATGTGGTTATGACGGAGTCAGGGCGTTTTGTGGAAATTCAGGGAACGGCGGAGGCGGAGCCTTTTGATCGTGAGGAGCTGGGGATTTTTTTGGAGTTGGCTGAGCAAGGGATCCGGAGTTTGTTTGCGCACCAGTTGGAAATGTGAGATGGGAATGTGGGAGTTGGGATGTGGTCTGTGGTCTGTGGGTTGTGGGATGTGGGATGTAGGATGTAGGTTGTTGGGAGTGAGAAGGGCTTATGTTAGAGTTGGTTTTGGCTACGGCCAACTGCGGCAAGGTGGAGGAGCTGCGGGAGCTTCTGCGGGTAGCGGGACTCATGAATGTGGTTGTTCGATCGTTGGCCGATTTTCCTGATTTGCACGTTGTGGAGGAAACGGGAGTGACTTTTGCTGAGAATGCATTAATGAAGGCGCGGACGGCTTGGCAGGGGACAGGGTTGCCCGCGCTGGCAGATGATTCCGGGCTGGAGATTGATGTCCTGCAGGGCGCGCCGGGTGTCTGGTCGGCACGATTTGCCGGGAAGCGTGATGATGAAGCCAACATAGATAAGGTTCTGTTATTGATGGAGGGGGTGCCGGCGGCTCGGCGCGGTGCTCGGTTTCAGTGTGCTTTGGCGTTGGCAGGCGGAGTCGGGGCTCGGGATTTGGGGCTCGGGGTTCGGGGTTCGGGGTCTGAGGTACGGGGGGCTGATCAACAAGCTGAGAACAGGGATAACAGGGATAACAGGGATAACAGGGATAACAGGGATAACAGGGATAACAGGGAGACCAGAGAGAACAGGGGGCAACGTTCAACGGATTGCGAACCCCGGCTTGAAGTCGGGGAATTTTTGGTTGTGGGGAGTGTTGAGGGACAGATTGCGACAGAAAGGAAAGGCGATAGGGGGTTCGGATATGACCCGGTTTTTTATTTGCCTGAGCGTGATTTGACGATGGCGCAGCTTTCCCCCCAGGAAAAAAATGCGATCAGCCATCGCGCGCGGGCTTTTGAGCGGATGCTGCCGATATTGCGCAGCTATTCTGAACGAGTTTCCATTGAGCATTCATAGCTGGCATGAGCGCTTTTTTCGTCGAAGAGAACCCGGTCATCTTCCATGAACCGGAAACGGGTGGGGCAGGAAAGACTCTCGTGAATAACACGTTTCATGGCGCCGACGTGGGGGGCAGCTAATGTGTGGCCTGGGTTCTTGTCAATTGTGATGATCAGCCGGTGCCGGCCGCGTTTGATGTCGATACATTCCGGCTCGCAGCGCAGTATTTTTACGCCGTTGTAGGTAGCGAGGCGATATTCGCGCCCGTTTAGCCATACGATGCAGATACAACCCCAGAATTCCAGGCCGTAAAAGGGGATTCTTGCTACTGAGGCCATAATTGACAGATCGGATGCTGTTTGAGAGTGTTCAAAATGGTTGCACTGGACCCATATGTAACGGCTTGGGAAGGACCGGCCGCTGTCTGATTCAATGTAACCGACGCCGTCGGTAAAATCATACACTTCGCCGTTGAGCGTCACGACGCCGCGGAGCCGGTGCTTCATGCTGGCGACGCCGTGTCGGCATTCCATGGGGAAGAAGCGGAACGGTCCCATGATGTCGCTTTGAATGGGCGTTAGACCTGAATATTTTATCTCGCCTGACAGCGTCAGATCCGGGTGTTCGATCGCCAGCCTGAGTCCGGAAGAGGCAAATGTGTTACCGCCAACCTGAAGGAGGCTGCCGTGATGAAAGTCAGATAACGAATAAGGGATGTTGTATGAGCGATTGTTGGTTATAACCTGAACAAAGGCGCCGGTTTCCGCCCGGCCGGGGATGACCGCCAGCGACTTGTCCTCAGATTGGTGTTTGAAATACCAGCCCTCAAAGCGTCCTTTTGGCATGTGAATCGCGACCTTTCATGATTTGGATGCGAGTTCGCTAATCAAGCTTATTTTGGCTGTAAAAGCTCTGTTTATCCAAATGAGAAAAATTGACGTGAATTGATGGCTAAGATATTCTGTCAATGGTCATGGGAAACGGCGAGTTTCATTTTTACCTGCTCCTTATTCTGTGGATTTTTCACATCGTGATTACAACGTTCCCTTTCTTCCGTCCGGTCTCGACATAAGCATAGGCATCCGCAATCTTTTCAAGGGGATATATTCGGTCAATAACAGGTGTGAATTGGCCGTTTTGCATCAGTTCACCCAGTAGCCGCAAATCCTCAACGCGTACACTTGCGGGGTTTCCGTTTACGGTTATGCATGTCCCGTTTTTCGCAAGAGTATTTTTGCATGAAGTCTTTGTGATCTTACCCACCGCGTCAAAGATAACATCATACTTTTCGCCTGTTTTTCTGAAATCCTCGGTGGTATAGTCGATCACACGAACGGCACCAAGAGACTTCACAAGCTCCATATTTGCTCCGCTGCACACGCCGGTCACTTTGGCCCCAAAGTGTTTAGCGATCTGGACAGCGCTTGTGCCTACCGCGCCGGACGCGCCATAAATGAGAATCTTCTGGTCTTGCCGCAGATTGGTTTTGCGGAAAAAATGCAGCGCCGTCGTCCCGCCAAACGCGATGGCAGCGGCTTGTTCGTAACTGATATTATCCGGTTTTAACACAATTTTATCTTTTTCAGCCAGTGTGACATACTCGGCATGGGCCCCCATCTTAAGTCCAGTCATGGCAAACACCAGATCACCGACCTTAAATGCCGTGACATTTTGTCCAACGGCTTCAATTTGGCCGGACAATTCGGTTCCGAAGATTGGCTGTCTCGGTCTGCCAAAGCCGTATATCAACGGAAAAACAGGTTTATACAGTGAGGGAACATTCGCGATGCGAACTCGGCAGTCCCCGGAAGCGACCGTTGTGGCATGAACGCGAATCAAAACCTCGTTGTTTTTTGGCGTTGGCTTTCGCCGTTCTTCGATCCTCACCACTTCGGGCGGACCGTATTTTGTACAGATAGCGGCTTTCATTTTGACTCCTCCTCCTTTTTATATTCAAATACTTCACAGATCGATACGCCGAAAGCATCCGCGATCCGAAACGCCAGTTCCAAAGACGGCGTATATTTACCCGCTTCCAACGCCATTATGGTTTGCCGTGAAGCCCCCGCCTTTTCAGCCAGTTCGAGTTGCGTCATTTCATTGGCAAAGAAGCGAAGCGTCCGTATCTTATTCGTAATCAGCAGTTTCTTACCCATTGGGAACGCCCCTTTCATGATGGTAAACGCTCACACATCCCTCGATAATCGAGCCAACGGCGAATGCTCCCGCCATGATATGCAAAACGACAACAGCAGAACTCCCCACCGCTAATGCAATGAGACCGGTCACAAAGCCAAAACCGGAAAAGGCATGCCCGATATGAGAGGATTTTAAGCTGATCAGTTTTTCCCTCTCGTCCTCCAGCATTGACGATTTGATGATTCGCTCGACTTTTTTGTCGTCACCGGGTTTTTCTTTCACAGCGATACCGATTGCAAGGGCGATATGAAATAGTATTTGGATCACGATGCCCGCAGCGATGCATGCGCCTATATAGACGAGCAATGCCAGCGCCCACAATTTCAAATCATCCGGAGCGGGCGAGGCGTCTCCAAGCGCATAAATAACATAGACGACCAAAAGCAAGATACCCACACCTATGCTGATCAAGGTTCTTTTACTGGGATATGTCATGTTTTTCCCTCCTTTTGTAGTTTCGTGTATTTGACTTATAGTATCACGTACAGAACATAATGACAATAATATTATACATGATGAAAAAGAAATTTTTCATCATGTATACCGTCGACTGGAGTACTCTATTCGACGGTACGTGGAAATCTTCCGGAGCGGGATCGATCTGTAGCGGATTTGCCGCACTGGGAGTATATGTACTGGGGGTGCATATTTAAAAGTGCATGAACTGACGATAAGGATAAGCAGAGCTTTCTGCCGCGATGTTTTCCCGCAACTCAATGGTGAGTTGGAGGCAGATACCGCGCTGGCCAGTAACAGTGCCACGTCAGGGGTTGGGGAGCGCCAGTCTTGGGGGCCTGTTGCTGACGACTCAAATCACTTCTTGAATATCCTTTCCTGATGTGCCAGTCTGTAGCTGTCGCCGTCCATGTCAAACACCTCGCACTTGTGCATCA
>Ga0082212_10002730_pt1 | contig 25447 bp, 22 predicted proteins | sample TergutNt197P3_FD_71548 | JGI IMG/M metagenome (GOLD analysis project Ga0082212, IMG submission 71548) | Neocapritermes taracua P3 segment gut microbial communities from Petit-Saut dam, French Guiana - Nt197 P3 | ecosystem: Host-associated > Arthropoda: Insects > Digestive system > Gut ...
TGCTATTTTGTCTTTCCAGTAAAAGTCTATGTAGTTTGTGCGTCCGTCAGGTGTCGTTACTGGCTTTTCAAATTCGCCTACGTTGCTGGTATGGCCAAAGACACGGAGAAAGGCCTGAATAAAGTTGTGTCCTTCTGATTTTTCACTTTTGGCGTTTTCCCAGTCTTTGGCGAAACTTATCGCCCATTCGCCTATTGAGGCCCAATTTGGTTTGTTTGGGTTAGCCATGCTTTATTCTACCTACTTCCAAACTCAATCATAGCTGAAATGGCGGAATTTGTGGGATTTATACTGATGTTGAATCTGGAGGTCGTGTGCTGTAAACTGCTTCCAAAAAGGGGGAATTTCCCATCAAGCACTTCCAGCATCTGACTGCCAGTGGGAGATTTTTTCCATCCAAGATGGTATATCTATTTTTTGTGGGCAACGATCTAGGCACTGTCCACAAGAGTTGCATAGCACTGCCTGACCTTCTGGTTTTAAGAGTCGATACTCCATTTTGAATAAAAAGTCTGCCATTGAATTTTTTTCTGCCAGGTATCGTTCATAGTTGTTGTAGACATCCATGTTTTTTGGAATTTCTACTCCTGACGGACAATCCATGCAGTAGCGACAGTTTGTACATGGGATAGTTGAGGCCTTGCGAAAGGCAGATGTTGCGGCTTCGATCACTCCTTTTTCTGATTCTGTAAGGGGTATAAATGGGCTGTAAGTTTTGATGTTGTCTATGAGTTGCTCCATTGTTGACATGCCACTAAGGACAACCTGAACTCCAGGGAGGGAGGCAACATATCGCATTGCCCAAGATGCAGGCGATGTTAAGGGGTTTGCCACTTTGAAAATATCAATGGCCTCTGTGCTCAGCTTGGCCAGCGCGCCGCCCCTTACAGGCTCCATTACATGGATGGGGATTTTTTTGGAGTGGAGAATCTCATGTAGTTCACCAGCCCGTTGTAGTTCCCAATCGAAGTAGTTGACCTGAATTTGGCCAAAGTCATAATCGTGTTCATCTACAATTTTTTGCAGTAACTCTGGCGTGTCATGGAATGAAAACCCTAAGTGCTTTATCTGTCCTGTCTCTTTTTTCTTGAGGAGTTGCTCATATACCCTGGATTCTGCAAGTGTTTTGAGATACGATTGTTGAACGCTATGTAGCAGGTAATAATCAAAATAATCAGTCTTACATCTTGCAAGTTGCTCGTTAAAAAGTGTTTCCACGTCTGAGGCTGATTGAACATTTACCAATGGCATCTTGCTGGCAAGGCAAAAAGACTCACGGGCGTATCCCGACAGAGCCTCGCCCACAAACCTTTCAGACTCTCCCCCATGATACATATAGGCGGTGTCAAAGTAATTGATGCCTGCAGAGATGGCATTGGCTACCATTTTTTTTGCCGCTACTTTGTCAATGTCTGTGGGGCCGCTCTTTGTCGGAAGACGCATGAGACCAAATCCCAAGAGTGAAATATCTCTGCCGTGAAAATTTCTTGTATCCATTTTGCAACCTCCGCTATTTTCCTGTGTCCTTTAACTCTGTCATTTTTTTTATTAAGTCGTCAATCACTTCAATTCTCTCTTCCAAGGCGTGTTTACGTGCTTTTTCAAGTGCTTTTATAGCATCAGAAAATTTTTGCTGAACCTCATACACCACACAAAGGGTCATGTAAAAGTCTGGGTCGATGGGATGTATTTTGATAGCATTTAATAAATATTTTTGTGCCTTCTTTAGATCACCAACTTCTATTGCCTCAGAAGCAAGGAAAGCATAGTAGTATGGATCACTATTCCGTAAACGCTTTTCAAGAGTTCTAATCCTAGCCAGTTCAAAGTATCTTCCCTCATCTTTGTAAATAACAGCCAGGTTGCTGAGGGCGGCAACGTCTTTTGGATTGTTGTGGATGGCTATTCGATACGCCATTAATGCCTCTGGAATATTATTTTCTGATTTTTCTAATACGCCTAAAATATTCCATGCCTGTGATGATGTTGGATCGGTATCTATGGCTGTTTGTACCATTTCCCTAGCACCTGTAACATCGCCTAGAAGAAATGATTCTACAGCGCAATTTGAATAAAATAGCGATTTAGCGCGGGTTTCTGACATCGGTTCAAGAAAATAATTACCAAACCTAACCCGCGTGCTTGGAAGGAAGTCGGCCACCAAGTCGCCCTGGGAGTCTCTTTGCACGAGAGCTACAACATGTTTATGGCGGAGAATAAGATTGCCTACCCTCGACCAATTCATCACTCCCAGGGATTCTGCACAAACAGCATGAATCCTCAACTGCTTTGCCAACATGATGTAGGCCATAGTAAGGGATATACAGTTTGCCTTTCTGTCAAGCCATACATCACTTATTGTGCGCGTTCTGTCGTTAGAATAAGTAATTCCCATGCCCCCAAGATCGGCAGGTAGCATAAGAGCCCTGAGCAGGGCTTCTGATATGTGACGCTCGTTGGTGCCAGCGATCAAAGTATTTTTTCGGGCAAAGGCCAGCATTTCTTCTGGAACCCAGAAAGGATCCTCTTTTGCCTCTTGGTGTGGCACTTGTGGCGGTAAATTGGGGCGAGCCGGAATGTCTCCAGCAAAAAAAAGTAGCGAACTAATTGCAACTGCTAACATGTTGTCCCAAAAAATAATGCTACAATTTCGCTATTCTACCACCATTGCTTACCCAAAAATAGCACATCTAGCACTCCTTTACTCCTATAGCTCTGAGCCATTCTGCAAAAACATCAGGGGCATCGCTTTTTTCTGTGCCTTTTTTGAGTGATATTAGCCTCAAGGGAGCGTCAGAAAAGCCAAAAATAACCCCATCATCAGAGCGTTTGAAATGACCGGCCACGCATTCGCCACTGCAGGGGAGCGCCCAAGCAATTTTGATCATGCCGAGGCTACTTTCAATAAAGGCGTTTGGCCAAGGGTCGGCCACCGCCCGAATCTGATTAAAGGCATGATGTGCCGTCATTTGGCTGGTCAAGCGACTATCCCCAGGTTTTCGTCCCCCAAAATAAGAAGAAAGCCCCAGAGATTTTTGGGGAATGCCGATTAATTCTGATTTTGAGAGGAGAGGCACCTTTTCCCTCAATAACTCATATCCTGCCTCGGCAGTTTTTTTTGTCAAACTCAGGGCAGTATCATCCCAAGCTATTGGTATTTCGGTTTGCCCAAAAATATCGCCATCGTCTGGTTTGGCGGTCATAGAATGAAGACTAATGCCGGTGTTTGTCTCCCCACGCACAAGCACCCAGTTGATTGGTGCGCGCCCCCTATACTTGGGCAACATCGAGCCATGCAGGTTAAAGGCCCCAATTTTTGGGACTGACAATAATTCGGGGCGAATCATCTCACGGAAATAGAAACTGAACAAAAAGTCAGGTTCAAGTTTTTTAATGTGGTCTAAAACGTGCGGAGCGTTGATGTTTGGCTCAAAAAATATTGGAATACCATGCCCTATAGCGAAGTCGGCGGGGGACTCAAACCATCTGTCTTCTTCAGGTTGTTTGTAAGTATAGAGAGCTACTACTTTTATCCCACAATCAAGTAGTGCCTCAAGAGCCTTTCGCCCAACCAGTGAATATGCACATACAACGGCAGTAGCCAAACTTGCCTCCGCGAATAGTGGCTCATCCCAGTATAGCAGTATTATTTTTTGTTGCTCCAAGGTTAGTGTGGTAGTTTCTAGTTACTAGCGCAACGCAACATTTCCATGTTACATTGCACTAGCCACTGGCTACTCCAATATTGCCACACTAGCAAAAAAGCTATAGTATTAAGTATGAGATCAAACCTAGAACAAATCATGGCTGTGTCCACAATGGTAATTTTATGAAGGCCGAAAGCAGTCATGGCGGAGTGGCCTTGGCCAGCAGTGGCATAAGTCAAGCCCTGCTCCCCTACGACCATCATTCAGAGCTAGCCCAAGGAGAGCCAATGGCAAAGACAAAGAGCATAGGAAAACAATATCTATACATCATGCAGGCCACACAAGAAACAGCCAGTTGCAAGATAGGAATCACCAATGACCTGGAAAGGCGACTAGCAGAATATAACTCCACAACAGGCAAATCAAAAAACAACCAATGCGCTTATCTTTACACCTGCGAAACAAAAAACATGAAAGCAATAGAAAAAGACCTAGCCGAAACATTTGGTCATCTCAGAGAAGAAAGCAAGCGAGAGATGTATTTTTATAATACAAAGCTGTTTGGGCAATATGTTGATTTTATCGAAACCCACACCTCCTTCAAATGCCGAGTTTCGCTCAAGAAAGAAGCACCGCAGAAAGTAATAAAAATTGTAAAAAAAACCACCCCAACCCTAGGCGAAAGAGGGATGACATTTCAAAGCGTGATGAATCGCGCACAGCGAGTAGACAACGATGAGTTTTATACAAGGTATGAGGATGTAGAAAAAGAGTTGTCGATGTATGACAAGAGGGTTTGGGAAAACAAAACCGTATTTTGCAACTGTGACGATGCAGTGGGCAAAGATGAAAACAGTACGTCTGCATTCGCCATGTATTTTATAAAACACTTCAAAACCCTAAAATTAAAGAAACTGATCTGCACTCATTACAGCGGACAAGTTGACTTGTTTGGCCAAGGGGCGGCGGGCTATATTTTTACAAAAACAGGATTTAAGGCAATAGGCAAGTACGAGCGGCCCAAAGACTACAACGGTAGCTTTGACCATCCTCTATCTATCGAGATATTGGAAAATGAGGCCGACATTGTTTGCACCAACCCGCCTTTTTCCAGAGGTGTAGACTACTGGAATCTGGTTGTAAACAGTGGCAAAAAGTTTTTGATTATTTCAAATATCAGTAATATCGTCACAAAATCGTACATAGGCTTTTTCAAAAATGGCAAGGCTTGGCCTGGACACAACAGGGTAGACAGCTACAGCAACTCAAAACGCCAGCTTGTCGAAGCAGGGGGTCACTGGTACACAAATCTAAAGATCAAGAGCAGGGACAGGCACAGACTGCTGAAGATAGTCCCTCTAAAGCAAATACCCGATAAATACATTAAGTATGACGATTCAGGAACGCTACTGGTCGATCAGGGCTACATACCAAGCAACTATAAAAAACCGTTTGGTGTGTCGGCTCGTCCCATCCTTAATGGAGTACTTGAACTAGGTTATGAACTGGTCGAAGCAGGAGAGTACTATCCCTATATCGAAGGTCAAAAAAAGTTCGCAAGGGTATTAATACGGAAGCAAAAAGGCTGATAACAACTTCGGAAAAGGAGCTATGTGGTTTATGGGATGTGACGATGGAACAGTTGCTATGTTACTTCCTTACCAAGGTCATCCGGAGATAACGGATGAAACCCCCCTTGCAAAACCAATAGCCAAAGAGCCAAAGACCACTCCGGCATTACGCGAAAGAGGAATAACATTCAAAAAAGTTATGGACAGGGCGAAAAGGATTGACAACGATGAGTTTTATACAAGGTATGAGGATGTAGAAAAAGAGTTGTCGATGTATGACAAGAGAGTATGGGAAAACAAAACCGTGTTTTGCAACTGTGACGATGCAGTGGGCAAAGATGAAAACAGTACGTCTGCATTCGCCATGTATTTTATAAAACACTTCAAAACCCTAAAATTAAAGAAACTGATCTGCACTCATTACAGCGGGCAAGTTGACTTATTTGGGCAAGGGGCGGCGGGCTATATCTTTACAAAAACAGGATTTAAGGCGATAGGCAAGTACGAGAGACCCAAAGACTACAACGGTAGCTTTGACCACCCTCTATCTATCGAGATATTAAAAAATGAGGCCGACATTGTTTGCACCAATCCACCTTTTTCCAGAGCTATTGACTATTGGAAACTATTGATAGGCAGTGGCAAAAAGTTTTTGATAATTTCAAATATTACAAACACAAGGAACACTGCATTCATACATTATTTCAAAGATAAAAAAGTGTGGGCGGGTTTTAATGAAGTTGATGTTTTTCTTAACCCCAAGAGGGAACCAGTAAGGGCACCTGCTTTTTGGTATACAAATCTTAAGATCGTGAACAGACCCAAATACAGACTATTGAAAATTGTTCCCCTGAAGCAGATACCCGATCAATACAAGAATGTTGATGATGCTGGTACGCTCATTGTAGACCGGGGCTATATACCAAGCAATTATAATAAACCGTTTGCTGTTTCGCCACGTTCAATACTCAACGGTGTGCTCGAAAAAGGTTATGAGATAGTTGACACCACTCGTTATACACCGTACATTGATGGTCAAGAGAAGTTTTCCAGGGTTTTAGTCAGAAAGCAAAAGGGATAATAGTTTCGGAAAGGGGGCTATGTGGTTTATGGGATGTGACGATGGAACTGTTGCTATGTTACTTCCTTACCAAGGTCATCCAGAGATAACGGATGAAACCCCCCTTGCAAAATCAATAGTCAAAGAGCCAAAGACTACTCCGGCATTACGCGAAAGAGGGATGACATTCAAAAAAGTTATGGACAGGGCAAAAAGGATTGACAACGATGAGTTTTATACAAGGTATGAGGATGTAGAAAAAGAGTTGTCGATGTATGACAAGAGAGTATGGGAAAACAAAACCGTGTTTTGCAACTGTGACGATGCAGTGGGCAAAGATGAAAACAGTACGTCTGCATTCGCCATGTATTTTATAAAACACTTCAAAACCCTAAAATTAAAGAAACTGATCTGCACTCATTACAGCGGGCAAGTTGACTTATTTGGGCAAGGGGCGGCGGGCTATATCTTTACAAAAACAGGATTTAAGGCGATAGGCAAGTACGAGAGACCCAAAGACTACAACGGTAGTTTTGACCATCCTCTATCTATCGAGATATTGGAAAATGAGGCCGACATTGTTTGCACCAATCCGCCTTTTTCCAGAGCTATTGACTATTGGAAGTTGATAATAGACAGTGGCAAGAAATTCTTGATTATCTCCAACATAACCAATGCAATAAACACCAGCTATATCCATTATTTCAAGAAAAAGAAAGTATGGCCTGGATATAACAGGGTAGACAACTACATCAACTCTAAGCGGGAGTTAGTCAGAGCCGCTGGCTCTTGGTATACAAACCTAAAGATCAAGAACAGGGACAGGCACAGACTGCTGAAGATAGTCCCTCTGAAGCAAATACCTGACAAATACATCAAGTATGACGATTCAGGAACGTTACTGGTCGATCAGGGCTACATACCAAGCAACTACAGTAAGCCATTCGCCGTATCTGCTAGGGCAATCTTAAATGGCGTACTCGAAAAAGGGTTCGAGATAGTGCAAGAAAATCGCTATACCCCTTACATCGACGGCGAAGAAAAGTTTGCCAGGGTACTGATCAGAAAGCAGAAGGGATAATAGTTTCGGAAAGGGGGCTATGTGGTTTATGGGATGTGACGATGGAACGGTTGCTATGTTACTTCCATACCAAGGTCATCCAGAGATAACGGATGAAACTCCCCGTGCAAAATCAATAGTCAAAGAGCCAAAGACCACTCCGGCATTACGCGAAAGAGGAATGACGTTTCAAAGCGTGATGAATCGCGCACAGCGAGTAGAATACGATGAGTTTTATACAAGGTATGAGGATGTAGAAAAAGAGTTGTCGATGTATGACAAGAGAGTTTGGGAAAACAAAACCGTGTTTTGTAACTGTGACGATGCAGTGGGCAAAGATGAAAACACCACATCAGCCTTTGCCCTTTACTTCATAAAAAACTTTCAGGCATTGAAGCTAAAAAAGTTAATCTGCACTCATTACAGCGGACAAATTGACTTGTTTGGGCAAGGGGCGGCAGGCTACATCTATACAAAAACAGGATTTAAGGCAATAGGCAAGTACGAGAGACTCAAGGACTACAACGGTAGCTTTGACCATCCTCTATCAGTGGAGATACTGGAAAATGAGGCCGACATTGTTTGTACCAACCCGTCTTTTTCCAGAGCTGTTGACTATTGGAAACTACTGATAGGCAGTGGCAAAAAATTTTTGATTATTTCAAATATCAGTAATATCGTCACAAAATCTTACATAGGCTTTTTCAAAAATGGCAAGGTTTGGCCTGGATATAACAGGGTAGACAACTACATCAACCCCAAGCGGGAGTTAGTCAGAGCCGCTGGCTCTTGGTATACAAACTTAAAGATCGAGAATAGGGACAGGTGCGGACTGCTGAAGATAGTCCCTCTAAAGCAAATACCTGACAAATACATCAAGTATGACGATTCTGGAATGCTACTGGTCGATCAAGGTTTTATACCAAGCGACTATAAAAATCCGTTTGGTGTGTCGGCCCGTCCCATCCTTAATGGAGTGCTTGAACTAGGTTATGAACTGATCGAAGCGGGAGAGTACTATCCCTATATCGAAGGTCAAAAAAAGTTCGCAAGGGTATTAATTAGGAAACGAGCAGGGTAGTTACTAGAGGAGGGTGTGGTAAGTGGCTAGTGGCTTTTCAGTGGCTAATTCTGGTTATAATACCATTTCACCTTTCCTCTGCAAGTAATACCTGCTGTAAAGATGTGCCGGGTCAGGCTTTCCATCTGAAAACTGAAAACTGTGAACTGGTATAAACTTGCTGGCGTTTGGACTGAACTACAACAAGTTCAACCGCTATACTTGTAGCCCTAGTCAAACATGTTACAATATTCTATTAGTTTTTTCGAGGTCTGACATGGCACTGCTTGCATGGGGCAAAGCCCAATTTCTTGACATTATCGAATGGTTGGATGATTCCAACGACACGATGGCCTGGCGTTTTCCAATGCGGGGGCAGGAAATCCAAAACAAAGGCAAGCTGATAGTGAGGGAAAGTCAGGAAGCCGTGTTTGTAAATGAAGGCCAATTTGCAGATTGCTTTAAGCCCGGCACCCATACTCTGGAAACAAAAAATTTACCCGTGCTCGCCACACTAAAAGGCTGGAAGTATGGCTTTGAAAGCCCATTCAAGTCAGACGTATATTTTCTCAACACCAAGTTATTTAATGACCTTGGCTGGGGGACTCCAAACCCAATAATGACACGCGATGCCGACTTTGGGATGTTGCGAATCCGAGCTTTTGGTATTTACTCTATACGTATCATAGATGCAAAAAACTTTTTGAAGACGGTTGTCGGCACAAATGGACTTTATACAGTCACCGACATTCAGGATCAATTGAGGAAGAGCATCACCACCAAATTTGCTGATGCCCTTGGTGAGGCCAAAATCCCTGCTCTAGACCTAGCGGCAAACTACAACGACCTAAGCGACTTGTTGCGCCAGCACATGAACCCAGAGTTTCAGACGATGGGTCTGGAATGTGCCAAGCTGTTTATAGAAAATATTAGCCTCCCAGCAGAAGTCGAGGCTATGATGGACAAGCGCACTAGCGTGGGTATTATGGCTCCTGTCATGGGTTCCTTTACACAACTGCAGGTGGCCGATTCGATTCCAAAAGCCGCCGAAAATCCCGGCGGAGTTGCTGGCTTGGGCATGGGGGCTGGCTTGGGGTTAGGCATGGGTAGTATGATGGGCAACCAGATGGGGCAGGCTACAGCTAATATGGGAGGGCAAGCGCAACCAGCTTCTGCCGATGTGCCCGTTGCTCCAGTAAAAGGGATCAAGGAAGAACTTACAGACCTAAAGGAATTATTAGACTCGCAGTTAATAACCCAGGCCGAATTTGATGCCCAAAGGCTAGTTGTAATGAAAAAACATGGGATGAGTGTTTGAAACTAGTTTTCAGTTTTCAGTTATCAGTGTTCAGATGAGCCTTTCAATACTCGCCAGGGTTTTGAAAAGGGCTTATTTAATCACAAAAGTTTTCTGTGGCAATATACCTCCGCGGGTGCTGGAAACAGTTGCAGAGCCTTGGATTTCGTGGTCGCCGTGCACCCTGACGGTGATGGTTACACTATTGGTACTTTCTCCCTGTGCATAGCCGGCATTTCTGGTAGTAATGTTTCGGGCGGCTGGCGTTCCCCGTCCCCGTTGCTGTCGCCCCGGCTGTGCTGTAGCGTTGGGGTCGGGCAATATTTCTGCCTGAGGATTAGGGCCCTCTACCGCTGATTGGGGCAACGAAAATCTTATCTGGTCGGGGCGCACAATTTTTACTAAGTCGGCCTGACGCAGGGCAGTGGGGAGCTTGCCCACGTTGCGGTAAGCAATCTTTATCTGATAGTCGGTATAGGTTTGGTTTTTGGCAGGTTTTAGCTTTTTAACTTCGATGTCTCCCCATTGCAATTCAGGCAGGTATTTAACCATCGCCAAGTTGAATAGGGCCTGATTTTTTGCCCATCTTTCGATTTGATCGGCTGGAGGGTTTTGTGAGAAAAATTTAGGATTCCATCCACCAATTTCCACCTCTCCAAGAGTGGGGTGGTTAAAGGGTTTCCAGTTGGTGAAGAGGGTTCCGCCGTATTCTTCATCGTTCATAATCAATCTATCCAGGTCGTCGATCACGCCGTCATTGTTGTAATCCTTTGTTGCTCTGCCTGAGTTCCATATCTCGTCTCCGTACCAAATTGCCCCATAGTACCAATAGCCAAAGTCGGGGCCATGACCAAAGAGGGGGCTACCGCCTGCATAGTCCTGATATACATCGCCAGCGCGGTCATATCCTGTGATGCTCTTTCCCAGATTGTCAAAAATCTTATACCAGTTTGCATCTTCAGGAAACATGGCAGAAGTAGGCGCGGTACTGGGGGCGCGCAGGTGCATCGGCACGGTGGTATCCATCGAATTGACCACATAGATGTTGGGATTTTTTAGTAGGAACAGCACTACCGATCTGGTTTCTGGCTCACTCAGCGGATATTCGCCTGCGCCACTCTGCGTCCAACCCCGTCCTGTATTTTCTGTCATTGGCCTCCAGTTGGCCGGATAGTTGCGGTGCAGGTCTAGCCCACCAATCCCATCTTCGTTGAAACGCCCGTCTCCATCGGTGTCGATGCCTTCGGGAACAACACTATAGACACCCTTCCCAGGCTCTACGCGCACCATTAGCCGTCCTGATGGGTCGCGTGGGTCTAGGTTGTAGCTACCGTTGATTGGGTCTTTGTAGCGCATTTGCAAAATATAGCCATCCCTGTCTAAATCCTCTGGCGAGTTTTCGTCCAGCAGTCCATCGCCGTCGTCGTCATATGGGCGAACCGTGCTCCTATTGCTCTGGGCGGTATACAAATAGAGATTGTGGCCGTCAGGATTATTTACTGGCCTAAGATATATGGCATTCTTATCAAGGATTTCAGTTATTTCTGAATCGTTACCATTCTTTGTAATCAGGTGGTGCATTAGCCACATAACCGACTCTACCGCGCTTACTTCGCCACTATGCCTTCCGCCCTCAAAGTAGGCGGCGGGCTTATCGGTGGCCTTTCCCTTAGTTTTATTAGTGATGGTGACTTGGTAAATGGGGCGACCCTCGTAGCTCTGGCCTACTTCGTAGACATCTACCAGATTGGGATATTGCTCCGCCCATTTTTTCATCCAGTGGTTACATACGCTATAGGTATGGTATTTATCGAAGGTAAGGGTGGCCGAAGGAACATATTCCACTTGCGGATATTGCACCTTTGGAAAAAAACTTTTTCCGTGACGAAAGCCCGTAAGGGTATAAACCTTTAGGTTTGGGTTGTCTTCAGGCCATTTGGTAGTCTGGGCGTGGAGTCCGGAACATACAATGCCGAGCATACAACAGAGTACAAGTAGTTTTTTCATGGTAATACCCCCTAGGTGGGATTATATCAATTTTAGTGGTTAGTGACTAGCTACTACTAACTATATCTCCGGGAATCCCCCGATTATTTCGGTGGTCATAACTGATGCGGCGATAACGGAAAGCATTAGATTGAGGATGTAGTCTGGCCTGGTGCGCTCGATAGCAAATGCGTTGGGGTCATCTATGATGCCTGATTCTTTGTCTGTTTTGATTTGGTATTGCTCCATCATCCACTCAATGGCCGATTTCCCATTAATGACGTAGCTATATGCGATCTCGGGTACATTCATTATGGTGAAATACTTATTAAATATAATCGTATCCCTGCGACCCTTCTTGAGGAATTTTATCTTTTCGACGCGATACATATTGGGCAGGTCTGACTCTGGGAAGTTGTCGCGATAGTCGAGGACGGTGACTACATAGTGGGCTGTGCGGTGCGCTAGTCTCTCATCTGCCAGCATGTCAAAACTAACATTGTCGCCCACTGGCAGGTCATGTGCCGCCCCATCGCGCTCCATGACATCCATAGCACCTTTAGGAACACGCCTAAACACAATTTTGAGATAATCTGTTTGCTCCTCATAGTGGATATGTAGCTCGGCCAACTGGTGTCCGCCATGAGAAAAATATCTAAATTTGTTGAAATCATGCACAAACAACATTGGTGGTATAGATTTTTCTATATCATCTGCAATTAATTGTCGATATTTGGGATAGTGCAACATGCCGTAGACATAAAAGAAAATGTCTTCTTTGGTTATGTAATCCTTGCCATACTTTTTCCGGACGAAGTCTAGTATGAAGTCACTAATGCCGTCATGGGGGGTTCCGTTGACGTCATAGTAGTGGTGGGGAAAACATAGCGAATTGCCCACGCAGTGCGAATCAACGATGAGGTTGGTTATTAGGCAGGAAGGCCCCTTAGCACTTAGTGCGTTTACTGCTATTACCAAGTTATCGGTAGAGGAAGTGGGGAAAAATCGCCCTAGTTGGCCGGGCTTTTCGATCAATCTCTCACCGTGGTACATATACTGCTTTTGATAGGGGCGGTAAAGAGCCAGGGATATTCTATCTTTTTCAAAATGTATTTCTGTGTTTCTCGCCCAGTCACGCTGGAGTGTGGGCGACCATGAAATTTTATCGGGGGCGCGACTGGGCTCTTCTCTGCCGATCTGGGCATTATAGAAATCTATCATCGACTTGATTCGGCCAAAGATGGACTGCTGGGAATAGTTATATACCCAAGCATCCCTTCCAGAGCTTGCCCCTAGGGAATAAGTTACAAACACATTCTTGGAGTGTCCATCAATCTTTTTTTCAGGTGCCATGGGAATATAATCCCCGTATGCCTTGTCGTATGTTTTTGATTTGCTCATAACAACACCACCCCATTTTAAGTATAGCAGGTTTGTCAATTTGGCAATGGGGTAATGTGGTTTTCAGTGGTCAGTTTTCAGTTTACGCCTTGCGGTGGCGTTGCCGCTCCTTCTTTTGTGGCCAAAGCTGGCTACAAACATGCTGGAATTTACGCTGAATTATCATAAGTTAAATTGCTGTATTGTCAGCGACAAAGAAGAGCGGTTTCAGTTCACTTGGGCCGCCAAGGCACCAATCAGGGCTACACTGCGGCCATGCAGGGAAGAGAGCGTTGACTTTGACAACACTGTGCTACACTCAATTTATGTTTACCGCTACTACCACACTGAGGAGCCAAACAATGACAGCCATTACATTGTCAACTGAGGAACTTCCAAAATTCATAAAAGAAAATCTCAACACCAAATCGGTCAACGTCTTTCAAACTCCCCAAAGCATAACAATAGTCCCAGTAACCACCTCCCAAATTGAGTACAATTGCCCCTGGTTTGGAATGCTCAGCGAGGAAAAAGGCATGTCTGACGAACAAATAAACAACAGACGATCAGACATAAGAGGCTAGAATGCGGTTTATTACTCTCGATGCAAACGCAGTATTGGCAATGATTGCTCGAGAACCAGGTAGCGATATGGTAGCCGAAATATATAGAGACGCAACTCAAGGCCATATAATATAAAACTTGTAATGCACACGGTAAACCTGATGGAAGTATATTCCGTGATACATAACAGAAGAGGGCGAATTCAGGCTGATGCCGCACTTAATGCAATACAGTTTAACTCTCCAATCAATTTCTTCAACACAACAGACACGCCATTTTTTCAAACCTTCGCAGAACTAAAACAAACATATAAAACCCACTTTACAGACACTTTTGTGTTAGCGACTAATGCAACCCATACCGTCAATGGAAAAATACTAACTTCTGATCGCGGCTTTAGCACATTTGCAGACAAAAACCCAGAAAACATCGTTTTCTTTCGTTAAGCAAGGCCACTGGCAAGTGATCAGTGGACGCGTGTCTGGCTCATCGCAAATACCGATCGTGCTTCTGCTCGGTGTGGGCCCCAGATGGCCACTCCATTTTTCCATACTATGTAAATGCTACCGGTTTTGCGATCATAGCCCTCGCCGGTCATATAGGTATTGCCATCAGACACAAACAAAGATGTAGCCTCAGCGTTGTTAGTGCCAAAAGGGAGGCGGTAGAGTACTTGACCATTTTTCCAAAGTGTGGGTATCCGCATATTTCCGCTGTAAGCCTCTGAGCCTGCAATGTAGACGTCTGTGCCAGAAATAAATATTGACTTGGCTTTGGCTTGGTTATAACCGTTTGTGTATCGTTGTATTGGCTCACCGTTTTTATACAGAATTATGGCTGAATGTATTGCTCCAGCATGTTCGCGCCCGGCTACATATACATCACCATTTACTACATAGATGGGATAAGATTCCGATGGATCTCCAGGATGGCTGTAGAATACCTCGCCATTTTTCCATACTGTTGGAATGGTATGGATTTCTGGGTCTTTTCCATGTTTAGCGACAGTTCCAGTGCAATAGCCAGCGACATATACATCGCTACCTGACACATAAACTGATACAGCTCTACTACCACGGCCATTCTCATCGGTAAGGGTAGTGGGTTCCCCATTTTTCCACAGCGTAGCTACCGTAAATCCAGATTGATTAAATTCGCCTCCGGCCACATAAATATCTTTGCCGTGCACAAAAACTGATTCAGCACGGGCATTTGTATTCCCGTCGGTAAGCGAAAAGGGCACACCATTTTTCCATACAGTGGCTTTTTTTATTCTATGCGATGGACGGTCGATGTCTGTCTCTTCATAGCCTGCCACATATACATCTTTGGCGTTTGCAAAAACTGCATTTGCCTCCGAATTGTTTATTATTTCCCTAAGTGCCAATGTCTCATCATTTTTCAACACCGTCGCCGTGTATTTGGTATGGTTAGTATAGGTTTTATGTGTTCCTAAAAAATTTATAGCCATATAGGTTCCGCGTCCACCCTGTGGTTTTTGAGATGCCTCCTCGTTCCAGTTGTCCCAATTTAATTTTCTCTGTTTCGCCTTTTCCTTTGATTCCTGCTCAATTCTTTCGGCCATCGCTGTGGCTTCAATGCGTTTTTGAGCCTCTGTAGCTTTATTTGCGGCCTTACGCACCTGCTTTTTTTCGGAGAAATAGGAAATACCAACAGGGATGATGAGAAAGCAAAATATACTGAACAAGGCTGTATTCAGGATTTTATGGCCGAGTTTCAACTTCGATATTATGTTGTCTGTCAACATGTTTTTATCGTCCTCCAACGATATTAATATCTATATTTTGTACTACAAAAACCGAAGAGGCTGATGATTCAAATTTTGTATCGCTTAGATATATGTGTCCGTCATTTTTCCAAACGGTAGCAACTTTTTTGTTTGCGTGATTAAGATTACCCACTACCCAAAAGTTATCTCCTGTAACATATATAGACATAGCCTGTCCACTAACTATATCCTCTCCAGTACGGGGTAGGGGATTGCCTCTGTTGTCTGAGGGTAGTGGTCTGCCGCCGCTGAGTGGCAAAACATCACCATTTTTCCAGACAGTGGCATTTTCGCGGGATATTCCTGTCCATTTTGGGTCTGAAAAATAATCAACTTTAACAATTTCCCATCCAGTCGCATATATATCGTTGCCCTGCACAAAAACAGAAGTTGCAAGAGCACTAGATTTGTCGGGGGCAATACTATATCGAGGCATTCCATTTTTCCAAACAGTGGCAAATTGTCTGCGATTAGCATCCATTTCCCATCCAGCCACATATACATCGTTGTTAGACACAAAGATGGAACCTGCTTCACCTGGCATATTATCAATGGAGAGGTCATGGAGGATTTTGCCATTTTTCCAGACCGTAACTGATCTATTATTATGATTATTATTATTGCCTGTATATCTTTGTCCTGCTACATATACATCCTTGCCCACCACAAAAATCGAACTGGCAGTATGTCCATCTTTGAGGCGGTGAAGAACTTTGCCATTTTTCCATACAGTAGCAAAAAACCTACGGTTCATCACTGAAGGAGCCTTATTTGGATCAATGGGTAATAGCTCTGCCCCGGCTACATAGACATCGCCGTCTGATACAAAAACCGATCTAAACCGCGGAGTGCCCTTTCCCGCCTCGCTCAAGTGCTGGGCTACACCATTTTTCCAAACCCTTGCTAGCTGAAGCCCTCCCCCTATATCACTTAGTCTCTTGGTATCCTCGTAACCTGCGACGTATACATCCTCGCCGGCCACAAACACTGAGAAGGCCTCCGAATCGGTTTCATTATCGCCTAAACGGTAGAGGACATTGCCGTTTTCCCATACGACTGCAGACCTCCTGAAATTGGCTAATTGTTCATATCCGGCAACATATACTTTTGTGCCCTTGGGAAAAAATGCTTTTTTTGCTTCATCTATTTCGGCAGTCCTAGCTTTTTTAGCCTTTTCATCGCGCTTTGCCTTTTCTAGTCTGGCTCTTTCTACCTCAGAGAGCCCCCAAACAGTTTTTTGTTTGTGCTGAAGCCAAATGGCACCCCCGATACAAAATAAGGGAATTAGCACCCATCGTAGAAGTTTGAAAAGATTATTCATTTAACAAACACTGAATTGACAACACCACTTGAGAGGCGTTGAAAAACTGTTCCATTTTTCCATACCATGGCAGTGTTGCTGTCATTTCCGCCTACATATACATCCTTGCCTGACACAAAAACAGAGTTGGCAGACCCGCTAGCACCTCCATCAGAAAGGCGTATTGGCTCTCCATTTTTCCAAAGCATTGCATAATTTACATCTTTTCCGGCTACATATAAATCATCGCCAGCTACAAAAACTGACCCAGCGATCCCAATTTTTTTCCCATCGGTGAGCACATATAAAAGTTTGCCATTTTTCCAAACCATGGCTTCAGAACCAGCACTACGCCCACTATCACTTTCCATACCATTGCCGACATAATAAACATTTCTGCGCCCAAATATGTTTTTTTCTGAGACAAATAGCGAATTTACCCCTGATGTTTGATTTACTCTCGTGCGACTGTAAAGAATCTGGTCATTTTTCCATACTGTTGCAATACTACCGCCAAAATATTGTGGCACAGAGCCTGCCGAATAAATATCTTTGCCGTCTACAAAAACAGACATAGCTTTTGAAGGCGCGTTGGCAGAATTTGTGAGGCGATAGAGGACGTTGCCATTTTTCCAGATAGTTGCAATAGGTTCGAAATAAGGTTGACCAGGGCGACTTAACGTGGTGTCGATGGAAATTTCCTCATAACCAGCCACATATACATCATCGCCCCATATAAAGACAGAGTTGGCTTCACTAGCATGTTTTCCATCGCCAAGGCTTTGTTTTACGCCATTTTTCCAAATAATTGCATTTTTCCAAAAAATAGAGAAGCTTGCAGGTATTTTGTATTCGATGCTCTTTTCATAGCCCGCCACGTATACATCATCGTTTGATACGAAAACAGAATTTGCCGCTGAATCAAATCTCCCGTCAGACAGTCGGTGTTGTTCACCATTTTTCCACAGGACTGCGACACCGTTTTGGCTACCAGAAAGGCCCTCAGTCCTCCCTGAGTGGCCTACTGCATACACATCCCCAGCCTCAGGTTCAAATAGCGCGTGGGCTATCCCTGCCTGCATTTTAGCTACTTCCCTGGCGGGCTTTTGCCAAAGCCATACAGCGCAAATCGCCCCCATCAAAACAACAGTTATTATTGTGTCTCTCATGCTGTACATATTACCAGTTTTCAGTTTTCAGTTTTCAGTTGGTTGGTTTCAGGTTGGTAGCTGGTAGTTGGTAGTTTTCAGTTATCAGCTATTAGTTTTCAGTTATCAGTTATCAGTTATCAGTTTTCAGTTATCAGTTATCAGTTTTCAGTTATCAGTTTTCAGTTATCAGTTTTCAGTTATCAGTTATCAGTTATCAGTGGTTAGTGGCAAGTGGGGGGGATTCCCATCGCATTGACCTTTTGAGTTAATGTTAAAATAAATGTGATACCTTTCTCAAAATCAGGTTATGGGGAAGAAAATGGAAGTATTCGACAACATCAACAGGATAGCAAAGAGCGATTTGGTAGCAACGATAAAAAAAGGTAGCAGAATAGATATAGCCGCCACCTGTTTTTCTATTTACGCATATCAGGAATTGAAAGCTCAGCTCGATGACATAGACGAGTTGCGCTTTATATTTACATCGCCGTCCTTTGTTACCGAAAAAGCCCCAAAAGAAAAGCGGGAGTTTTACATCCCTCGCCTCGCCCGTGAGCGGAGCCTCTACGGTACAGAGTTTGAAATAAAACTCCGCAACGAATTGTCCCAAAAAGCCATTGCCAGAGAGTGTGCAGACTGGATACGCAAAAAAGTGCGTTTCATGTCTAGCACATCCAACGAAGACATGAATAACTTTTTGAATATCATTACACCATCAGAGCAAATAACATATTCTCCGCTTAAAGGATTCACCACTGCCGACATAGGCAGTACCCGCGGGAATAGTATGGCAAATCTGATAACTCGGTTGGAAGCACCCCATAGCAATACATTTGTACAAACCTTTGATGCAATATGGCGAGACAAAAGCAAGTTGCAAGATGTGACAGATGTTGTTATCGAAAGCACTACAGCCGCCTACAGGGAAAACTCCCCAGATTTTTTGTATTTCTTCACGCTCTACAATATCTTTAGCGAATTTTTGGATGATATTTCTGAAGACATACTGCCCAATGAGGCCATAGGATTTAGGGAAAGCAAGGTATGGAGTCTGCTATACGACTTCCAACAAGATGCAGTATTGGCCATAATCAGTAAACTAGAGCAATACAACGGGTGTATTTTAGCTGATAGCGTTGGGTTGGGTAAAACATTTACTGCCCTTGCAGTCATCAAATACTTTGAAAACCGCAACCGCAACGTTTTGGTGTTATGCCCTAAGAAGTTGAGTGACAACTGGTCAACATATCGTGAGAACTACAAAAACAATCCAATCTCTACAGACAGATTGCGCTATGACGTGTTGTTTCATACAGACCTCTTGCGTCGGAGCGGTAAGTCGGGCGGGATTGACCTGGCAAAGTTGAACTGGGAAAACTACGACTTGGTAGTCATAGACGAGAGCCACAACTTCCGCAATGGTGGTGAATCCCATGGAGACGAGGACAGGGACAATCGCTATGATATATTGCTCAATAGGGTCATTCGGGCAGGTATCAAAACCAAAGTGCTGATGTTATCTGCAACACCTGTCAACAATAGGTTTGCAGATTTGCGAAACCAGCTTGCCCTTGCATACGAAGGCGAGCCTGCCCAAATAAATGAAAAGCTAAACACATCAAAACCCATTGATGAAATATTCCGCAATGCCCAAAGGGCCTTCAATGAATGGAGTCAGTTTGCGCCAGAAGACCGCTCAACGCAGGGGCTACTAAATAGCCTTGACTTTGACTTTTTCAAGGTGCTGGACAGCGTAACCATTGCACGTTCACGCAAGCACATTGAAAAATACTACGATATAGAAAAGATAGGCAAATTTCCTGAGCGACTAAAGCCAATAACCCTGCGGCCAAACCTGACAGACTTAGGCAATGCAATCAACTACAAAGACATATATGAAGAACTGGGCAAGCTGAATCTCTCTGTCTATACGCCAATGAATTTTGTCTTCGAAAGCAAGAAGGACAAGTATGTAGATGACAGCAAAAACAAAGGTGATGCCCTAAGGGTGATAGGGCGTGAGCGTGGCCTTCTCCGGCTAATGCGGATTAACCTACTAAAGAGGCTAGAAAGCTCTGTATTTTCATTTAGATTGACTATTGAACGCATCATTAAGGTGATTGAAGATACTATAGCAAACATCGAAGGCTACAAAAATGGAAAAATCGAAAAGATTGACGTAACAGAGTTGCGTGAAAACGACTTCGACACGGATGACCAAAACACAGATTCTTTTGCCTATGGCAAAAAGCGGCGAATAGACATAGGAGACCTAGACCATGTCTCATGGCAAAAAGAGCTAATAGCAGATGCCGAGATATTGGAACTGCTACTGCTGATGGTCAAAGACATAACGCCAGAGCATGACACCAAGCTACAAGAACTTTTAAAGCACATAGCCAACAAAATCGAGAATCCAATCAACCCAGGCAACAAGAAAATCCTCATTTTTTCTGCATTTGCCGACACAGTGAAGTACCTGTACGACCACATCAGCAAACATGTAAAGAAAAATTTTGGGCTAGACACAGCAATGGTATCTGGCTCTGTTGATGGCAAGACCACCATACCCAAACTAAAATCAGACCTAAACACTGTGTTGACCTGCTTCTCGCCCCTATCAAAAGACAAAGCACTGTTATTGCCAAATGACCCGGCAACAATCGACGTACTCATTGGCACAGACTGTATTTCCGAAGGTCAAAACCTCCAAGACTGCGACTACTGCATTAACTACGACATACACTGGAACCCCGTCAGGATCATCCAACGCTTTGGCCGAATAGACCGCATAGGCAGTAAAAACGCCGTCATACAGCTAGTAAACTTTTGGCCAAACGTGAGTCTGGACGAATATATCAACCTAAAGCCACGCGTAGAAACGCGAATGAAGGCTGTCATAGCAACATCAACAGGAGATGACGACCTAATCAATCCAGAAGAAAAGGGCGACCTCGAATACCGCAAAGCCCAGCTTGAACGCCTGCAAAACGAAGTTGTCGATATTGAAGAAATGCAGAGCGGCATTTCTATCATGGATTTAGGGCTTAATGAATTTAGGCTCGACCTGCTTGATTACGTCAAGGCAAACGGCCACATGGACAATATCCCATTTGGTCTGCATGCACTGTTGAAAGCAGACAGCCAGATGCCGGGCGAATGCCCCCCAGGTGTAGTGTACGTGCTAAAAAACAAAACCTCCGGCATTAACATCAACAGCCGAAACCGTCTGCATCCCTTCTACATGGTCTATGTTACAGATGACGGCCAAATCTATCGCGACCACCTATCGCCCAAAGAGTTACTCGACACGTTGCGTCTGCTCTGCAAAGGAAAGGATGAGCCGGATAAGGGGCTGTGCAAATCCTTTAATGCAGAAACCGAAGACGGCAAGAAAATGGGCAAATATTCCAGACTTCTCGATAATGCCATCGCAGGCATCATTGATGTAAAGGGTCAATCTGACATGGACAGTTTTTTGTCTGGCGAAGTCATGAGTTTTTTGAGCAACAGCGTTAATGGCTTGGATGATTTTGAACTAATTTGCTTTTTTGTTATCACCGCGCAACAAATGAGTGGTCAGTGATCAGCGGCCAGTGATCAGTGGTCAGTGGTCAGTGGCCAGGAAAAAACTAGGAACCTATGCGGTCATTTTGCACAAACTGTAGTACACTGTCTTGACAAGCGGAGAACTGCTATGGCTCTGGTTCAGGTGAGAATAGACCCCAAAATCAAAAAAGCCGCCGATTCCCTTTTCGCGGCCCTCGGGACTAACACATCCGCCGCGGTAAGGTTGTTTATTAATGAATCATTGATAATCAAAAATATCCCATTCAAACCTACGGGGGAAACAGACCTTGATTCAATCCCAGGGATACAAAAACCTAAAGACCCGCAACCTGCCGGAATTGCATTAAAAAATTTTGCAGAAGCACTGACAAAAGAAGATGCTAAATCCTTGGCAGCATTTATAAAAGAATATCGGAACAACTAGCATGGCAAGCTATTTTCTTATAGACACCAATGTTATAAGCCTAATTATTGATGCAGAAAACAACTTGGTTGCAGACCCTCAAAAATTAATAGAAGCTCAATGGTATTTAGAAAAAATAAGTAACTCCCATTTAATACTAAGTTTTGCAACAATTGCCGAACTAAAACGATGGTCAGTATCAAGACGAAATCTGCAAAACAGAAAAAGAATTGAAAAAGAGGTTAATGCTATTATTAACAAAAGCTATGTTGTCTATCCCACAGAAGATACGCTAAATTCATGGGCAGAAATAGCGCATGAAGCTGTATTGCGAAACCAATTCAAAATAAAAAATTCTGGCAGTTCACAGATAAATGACCTATGGATTGCGGCAATAGCCAAGACGCACCGTTTAATTTTGCTAACAAACGATCATGGCTTTGATTGGATGGCAGAGTTAGGAATCCAAACCCTAAGATATGGAGTTGAGAGCTAGCCACTAGCCACTGTTTTTATGCTCAACCTGCCCAAAAAGACAGAACTGAACCAGCCGTTGGCAAAGAAGGCCATCTTTGCTAAATTCAAGCCAGATGCCAGCGAGAGGAAACGGTTCGACCGAGACATTAGCCGAATGGTCATTGTCAACGAAGTGTCTCCGGAGTCAGTCAATATTGCTAAAGGCAAGTCAATAGCGTCCTTTCATGTTGTGCATATCGCACTGCGCCAAACCAAATGCGACTCAAAAAACTTGGCGCTTCTATCAAAACTGGTAAAGCAGAACATGCTCTTTGTCCTTGAGCATAACGGCGTAGCTTGGCTTGCAGTGGTCAGAAGTAACAGGGTGGTTGAATCTGAGCCTAAACCCTTGCACGAATGGGAATTAAAACTAACCGGACTGGACATGGACGCGGTGTGGGATAATATCATCGTGGATATTGGTGGCCTGACCATCGCCGAAGGCAATACACTGGATGAACAGATTGAGGCTAATGCAGAGCAGGAAAAGCTGAAACGGAAAATTGAGGGGCTTGAAAGGAAAGCATGGAGTGAAAAGCAACCGAAGAGGAAGTGGGAGTTGAATGAGGAAGTGAAGCACCTCAGAGATAAAATGGAGTGACTTTGAAATGGAACATGAAACAGAAGTTTGCAAAATACTATCTGCCGTGAACGCGGAAGGTCTTTTGACAAGTCGCGAAAGCAATTCGGTAGAATTCAAGTTGTCATTTAATTTAGGTGACACTGTGACCACCCATAACTATGAATGCGTAAGCGCCGCTGTTGAAGAGGACGCATCGCTTGAACAATCGCTACTGTCTTATGTCAGGTTGGCCAGTGAAGATGGCTGTATCGTGCCATACTCATTTTCCAAAGACGACCTTGCCTTTGCACTAGAACGCGAAAGGCGATCAGATATAAGAGGCTAGAATGCGGTTTATTACTCTCGCTAAGCAAGGCAACTGGCCACTGATGGTAAACTATTGCTAATGGAGGCGGGCATGGGCGACAAAAGCGGCAAGCTACAGATGAAAACTGAGGACTTGGCACATAGCAACCTGGCAACATTACAAGCACTGTTTCCCAATGCTGTCACAGAAACCATAGACGAGGACGGCAAGGTTGTGCGGGCTATTGACGCAGACGCGCTGGCGCAGGAAATTAACACACATGTCGTCAGCGGCAAAGAAGAGCGGTATCAGTTTACCTGGCCAGACAAGGCCAAGGCAAAGCTGGCCGCCAATGCACCGATCAGGGCTACACTGCGGCCATGCAGGGAAGAAAGCAAAGACTTTGACAACACCGAGAATCTGTATATCGAAGGCGATAACCTGGACGTGCTAAAGCTGTTGCGGGAGACCTACCTGGGCAAGGTCAAGATGATCTACATAGACCCGCCCTATAACACAGGAAACGACTTTGTTTACAATGATAACTACAAAGTGGACAGCGACCAGTGGGACGAAATGAGCGGCGACTACGACCAAGACGGCAACAGGATGGTCAAAAACCTGGACAGCAACGGCAGATTCCACACAGACTGGCTTAACATGATCTACCCAAGACTGCGTGTTGCAAGGGATTTGCTGAGGGATGACGGGGTGATCTTTATTAGTATTGACGATAACGAAGTGGAGAATTTGAAAAAGATATGTAATGAAGTGTTTGGGGAGGGTAATTTTGTGGCTGGGATTGTTTGGCAAAAAAAAACGTCACCAGATGCTAGGATGGATATTAGTGCTGCACATGATTTCATCATTATATATGCAAAACATCGTAATGATTCGACCTATTTGCTAAATACGATTGCATATGATGAAGAACGTCTAAAGAACTTTAAAAACCCTGATAATGATCCACGTGGAGTTTGGGCTTCTGTTGATGTTACAGGGCAAACTGGCAGAGCTCCAAAAAGCCAGTTTTATGAAATAACATCGCCTTCTGGAAAAAAGTATTTACCTCCTGAAGGTCGTTGCTGGGCTATGGCAGAAAAAACCTTTTATGAGTTGTATGCAGATAATAGATTATGGTTTGGAGAGAATGGTAACAACCGCCCTCGTGTAAAAAAATTCTTGTCCGAATCAGATGGTGTGCGCCCTTGGACGTGGTGGGACAACAAGTTTGCATCGCATAATCAAGAAGGAAATCAAGAATTAATGGAACTTTTCGATGGCAAGCTAATTTTTGACAATCCAAAACCAACAATGTTACTAAAGCGGATCATTGAGCTTGCGACAAAAAAAGATGAACCCTGTTTATGTTTAGATTTCTTCAGCGGTTCGGGCTCATTAGGCGAAGCAGTGATGCGTCTTAATGCACATGACGGAGGCAAAAGGCGTTTTATATTAATTCAAATTCCGCAAGTTCTTAGTGATAAAGGCAATGACTTTAAGGCAAATAATGTTGCCACATTGCTCGGATTCACTAATCTTTGCGACATTGGTAAAGAACGCATACGTCGTGCAGGAGAAAAAATAGTGGCCAGATCAGTGGTCAGTGATCAGTGGCCAGTGGACAGTGATGAAAGGCTACTGGATATGGGGGAAGAAGGTAGTAATCAGTGTGATACAGGTTTCCGCGTCCTCAAACTCGACAGTAGCAACATGAAGGATGTATTCTACACGCCACAGGAATACGCGCCGCTGATCAGAAACCTGGACGACCTTGTGGACAACATCAAGGAAGACCGCACGGCAGAGGATTTGCTGTTTCAGGTAATGCTGGATTTGGGCATTCCGCTATCGGCAAAATTAGATACCCGCCAAATTGATGGTGTAACAGTGCATTACGTTGAGGGCGACTACCTGGCGGCCTGCTTTGATGCCGTGACGGACGGGATAGTCACCAAAATTGCCCAATCCAGGCCTAAGTATGCCGTTTTCCGCGACAGTAGCTTTGCTTCCGATAACACGCTTGTAAACTTTGAGCAGATATTTATGACCTACAGCCCTGAGACAATAAGAAAGGTGCTGTGATGGACAATAGTTTTTTTGAGAATGTTGCCAGCCTCATCCATCAGGCCCGCGCTCACGTCGGGCGCACTGCCGACCTGACGATGTGTGTCACCTATTTTGAGATCGGCAGGATGATAGTTGAGGAGGAACAGGGTGGCAA